>LSQX01081614.1_pt1 | contig 17738 bp, 14 predicted proteins | sample 654561 | NCBI WGS metagenome assembly LSQX01 (sample SAMN04489861, study PRJNA283612) | anaerobic digester metagenome | isolation source: 4 biogas reactors fed with cattle manure at either 37C or 55C with and... | place: Denmark: Kongens Lyngby | collected 2014
AAGATTTTATTAAAAGTTCAAGTTATAAAATCTAATTCAAGGATAAAGAGTAAAAAGAGGGGGAGAAATAAAATGAAGGCACGTTCAAGAAAAGCATTGATTTTATTTTCAGCAATAGCATTAATATTGATTTTAAGTTCTGGCTTGATAGCTTGCGGTAAGGTGAATTTCAAAATATTATTTATAGTTGATGGCGAAGTGTATCATACAATTGACACATCTGGAGAAGAATTAATTCAGCTTCCAGAAAATCCCACCAAGGAGGAGCATGTCTTTTTAGGTTGGTTTTGGAGAGATGGGAGGCCTTTTACTATTAATTCTTTGCAAGATACGCCTCTTCAGGCGGATATGTCGGTTTATGCACATTGGCGTCACGAATCTGAAGAGCAAAAAGATATTTTTGTGGTAGATGGACAATCGGAAGGACTTAATTTATCATTTGACGTTGATTCATCTACGAGTAGTGTAAATTTAACTAACAAACTGTATACATTGCCAGAACTTAGTTGGGAAATGTATGAAGATATCACTGGCCAAACGAAAGTTACAACAAAAATGGCCGCAAACTTGCAAAACGGAGATAACACTTACTACATTGTAGTAACCTCCAAAGATGGGAAAATAAACAAAACATACACATTGACAATACATAAGGTATACACTGTGACTATCACGTATGCAGATGATTTTGGAGGACAAGAAACTGAAGAAGTTTTAACGCATACAACTCTTACTGCTCGTGGACCTTTAACTCGTGATGGTTATGAGTTTCTTGGTTGGGATGAAGAAATTGAAGGATACTATGTGACTGGTCCGAAAACTTTCACTGCGGTTTGGAATTATGACAAATATACAGTTACATTTGAAGTTGAACGCGGTGCAGTGGATGATGATACGATGCAAGTTAAGATGGATCATGATTTCGAATTCCCAGTACCAACTGCTTACACAGAATATGCTTTTAAAGGCTGGTATACTGAACCTAGTGGCGGAACGCAGCTTACAAAGGCAGATGGCACAAGCTTAAATAAATGGAATATAGCTGAAAACACAACAGTTTATGCAAGATGGAATTCATCTAAGTCTTCTCCGGGTGGAATTTGCATAGGTGAATATCCACAAACACTAAAATCAGATGAGGTCCAGATAACAGCGACGCAAGATAGTCGTGGATACTATTTGGGAAATGATAATTCATATTATGCTAAATTAGTTGCAAATCCTTATGCTACAGGATATAAATTCTCTGATAACAAAACAGTTGTTGAAAAAAATAAAACATACTATTTTAAAGTAGAACCGATAAGTTGGGTAAAAATGCCTACAATAATGAATGATCAATTCTTATCTAAAAAAGTTCTCGATAATAAGCCCTTTTATGTGCCTGATCCTCATGCTTCTGTAGATGTGACTAAATATGAAAATAGCTATATAAGAAATTGGTTAAATGAAGAGTTTTTTAATATCGCATTTAGCTTGTCAGAAATAGAATACATCCAAAGTACCGATACTCCACCTTGGGATGAAGTTTGGACAAATTTAAGTAGCGTTGGTTTGCTCACTGGTTATTTTATAAATGGCGAACATGACGTTGAACCTACTTTAAATGATGAAAAAAGGACAAAAGTGGCAACTGACTATGCTATAGCATCGGGAGCTGAGATATCTACTACTGAAGGTACTTATGGCAATTGTATTTGGTGGTTACGGGAGAATGCTGACGAAAGCAATCCTCATAATAGGCGTGCTGTTGATGTAAATGGTGCAATTAAAACTGAAGGCTATCTTGGTGTTCAAAATAAAGGTATCGTGCCTCTAATCGCACAATAGCTGAATACATGTATTTGTGATATTATCGTATTTAAAATTGCACGGTCAACTATGATCGTGCAATTAATTTTTAGCTTAACTTTTAGAGAATTGAGAATTAACTGAGAATTAACTATTGAGTAATGTATGTGCTACTCATCTTGTAAACATACTATAAAATATAGTATAATCTAGTCAATTATAGGTATAAAAACTTTGTAAAGAATTTTACTAGTTGTGGGAGGGGATATGAATTTATCAGATTATGCTGATATTAGAAATCAAGTACGTTTTGCTGTAAGCTATAAACTGCGTGAATGTATATATAAAAGTTTGCAAAAAGTTGCATATAAAGAGGTTGCAAAATTTAATGTCGAATTTGCAGTAACAAAAGAACCTGTTCCGTTTGAAAAAAGATTAGAACTTAAATATAAACCAATTTCAAATTATGAAAAATGGAGTGAAGATTCATATGAGTGTGGATGGTTTAAGTTAACTGCCGATGTGCCAAAAGAGTATGAAGGTGTGCGTCTTGCAGGACTTGCAAATTTAGGTGCAGAAGCTTTATTTGTTGATGCTAAAGGTCAAGCTTTACAAGGACTTAGTACTTTAATGGCAGTTATAGAATATACTCAACCTGCAAGAGGAAAAAGTTTTTTTGAAATAACAAAAAGTGCAACTCCTGGAAAACTTGAAGTATGGCTTGAAGCTGGCAACAATAAAAAAGATACTCAAAGAATAAGGAGTGCTAAATTTAAATATGCAAAACTAGTCACAGTAAGAGATGATGTTGTGCAGTTTTACTACGATTATCTATTTTTAGATATGTTGCGTTTTGCAATAAATGGATCAAAAAATGCAAAAAAGAGAAAGAGCATTGTATCTTCTATGAAAAAGGCATTACAATTAGTTGGATTTGATCATCTTCCAGAAAACGTTCAAAAGGGTAGAGAAATTTTAACCAAAGAAATTGAATCAGGCGAAGATTTCCCATTTACTCTTTATGCAATAGGACATGCTCATTTAGACCTTGCATGGTTATGGCCAATTCGCGAAACTAAAAGAAAAGCAATTAGAACACTTGCAAATCAAGTGAGAAACATTGAAAGACATGAAGGATATAAATTTGGATTGTCTCAACCTCAACAACTAGAATGGGTTAAAGAAATGGACCCAAAACTATATGAGCAAGTAGCACATCATATTAAAGAAGGTAATATTGAAGCTCAAGGTGCAATGTGGGTTGAAAGTGATGTTAATGTCCCTTCTGGAGAATCTTTGGTTAGACAAATATTGTTTGGACAAAGATATTGGAGAGAAAACTTTGGTAAAGAAGCAAAAATGTGCTGGTTACCAGACGTTTTTGGGTATAATGGTAATTTGCCGCAAATTTTATTAAAAGCTGGAATCCCATATTTCTCAACACAAAAAATGTCATGGAATGAGCATAATAGGTTTCCATATAAGAGTTTTAAATGGATAGGAATTGATGGGAGTACAGTATTAACTCATATGCCACCAGATAATACATATAACAGTGAAGCAACACCATTTTCTACTATGCATGCATATCACTTTTATCCTGAAAAAGATAAAGTCGACACGGCACTGCTTGTATATGGGATTGGTGATGGTGGCGGTGGTCCTGGAGATGGGCATATTGAAATGGCTAAGCGTCATCAAAATGTTAAGCATGTACCAAAGGTTGAAATGAGACATGCTGAAGAAATTTTTGATGTATTAGAAAAACAAGTTCATGTATTACCTGAATATCGTGGGGAGCTGTATCTTGAAAAGCATCAAGGCACATATACATCACAAGCATTGATGAAAAAATATAATAGAAAGATTGAATATAAACTTCAAAATGTAGAATATTTATGCTCACTTGCTAAAGATAAAGGAATGGCATATCCACAAGAAGAATTGAATACAATATGGAAGGAAATGTTGTTATATCAATTCCATGATATTATTCCAGGTAGTTCGATTAAGAGAGTGTATGATGAATGTTATACTAGATATGAAATTTTGTTTAAAGAGTTAGATGAAATAAAACAAAGAGCACTAGATACATTGTCAAAAAAAGATAATGAACTTTATGCTATTAATCCTACTTCATATAGAGTAAAAAGAGTTTTAGATGTTGAAGGGAAATTATATGAAGTTGAAGTTCCTGCATTTTCATCTGCAAAATTAAAGCCTCTTGAAGAAGTTGCAGAGTTTAAAGCTGAAGGCAATATTATAGAAAGTCCAAGGTATATAGTTGAATTCAATAAGAGAGGAAATATAGTAAGATTATTTGATAAATTCTTAAAGAGTGAATTTGTAGAATCTGGAAAACGTTTAAATATTTTGAACCTATATAGAGATAAAAAGCTATATTATAACGCATGGGACATTGATGTTAACTACACTAAAAAGTTGCCAATAGAAGCAAGATTAGTATCCTCAAGTTCAAATATTTATGAAAATAGGGTTGAGAGAACTAATATGTATGCTGTAGGAAAATCTCATATAACACAAAGAGTTATACTATACAAAAATAGCCCTTTAATAAATTTTGTAACAACAGTCGATTGGCAAGAAACACACAAAATGTTAAGAGCTGAATTTAGGCCAAATGTCAAAACTGATGAAATCACTTGTGATATTCAATTTGGAAATATCAAAAGATCTACTAAAAATGAAAATAGTTTTGAAAAAGCACAATTTGAAATTTGTGCTCACAACTGGGTAGATTTAAGTGAAAAAGATAGAGGTCTTTCCATGATAACTGAAAGCAAATATGGCTGGAGAGCAAAAGAAGGAGTCATATCCTTGAACTTACTTAGAAGTCCAATGTATCCAGCAAAAGACTGTGATAAAGGCATTCAAGAGTTTAGTTATGCTCTATATCCTCATGCTGGTGATTATAATGATGCAAATACACAAAGAGAAGCAACTATATATAATAATCCTCTAATAGTTACAAAAGGTAGTATAAACATTACTCCGATAATTATAAGCAGTAATGAGCATGTTGTAGTAGAAACTATTAAAAAGCAAGAAGAGGGCGATGGTTTAATAGTTAGAACTTTTGAAGATTCTGGAAAAGAAAAAGTAACAAACTTCAAAGTTAATGGGTATACAAAGATATATGAAACAAATTTAGACGAAAAGGTTATTAAAGAAATTACAGATCTAGATTCCATTGCATACAAACCATTTGAAATTAAAACATTTTTGTTAAAGAAATAAAATTTAAAAAGTTTTATGCTTAAGAAAAAAGGGAGCTAATTTTGAATTTTAGCTCCCTTCATTTTTTAATTATTTAGTTTCTATTTTTTAAGAAACTTAGATGGAATTAACATGTTTTGTATATCCATCATTCTGTCGTTGAAAGAAACAGCATAGCTATCTCCAGCACCGATGATTTGGACACAACCTTGAACAACGGCTTCAACAAAAGCATATTTACCACTTAGTATTGCAATACATCCATCAGGATTTGGGAAATCTAGCAACACAAAAGGGCTCTTTCTTTCGTAAATACCGCGCCCAGCTTTTGATTTGCCACCTTTAACTCTTAGGTATGCACCAAATTCTGGGAACATTTCTTTTCCATCAACAATAGTAGGTCCTACACGGAATTGGTAAATTCTATCAGTTTGTTTTGCTGTCCATTTTGCCATAGGTTCATAGCCTAGTTTATTTGCTTGAGACATAGCCGCAGTAATCATATATAAAGACATTTTTACCTTCATATATTGATCTTCAGGCCTGTCAGTGCCAGGTATGAAGTCAGGCATCATTTTCATAAGTTCTAGCATCAAGAATAAAAATGCAAAAAATCCTTTCTTAAATATATTTTTAAATACGGAAGGGATAATTCCTAGCATATCAAGTGGGGTATTTCCTTTTAATACACCAAGTAAGCCTTTTATATTCTTAAAATGCATTTTGATAACTGGTAGTTCACCAAAAGATCCTTCATAGATTCCTTCATATACTTTAAAGCGTCTTCCTTCAGCTATTTCATTTGCTTTTTCTTCTGTTAGAAAAACCATGTGAGCTGCTAGTGGATTTTCCTCATCATTTGCTTTAAATTCAACAACCATATTTAGGTTTTTAAATTGTTTAACATACTTTGGATTTTCCTCTAGAGGAATTCTCATAACTGGGAAAGCTGCTTTCAAAAACAGTTTTGCTACTAAAACATCTTGTTGGCTCGCTTTACTCATCTTGTACCTCCTTAGTCTTCATCAGACCAGTCTTCGTCGGCCTCGATTTCTTTTCCTAGAAGTTCTCTAACAGTTTCTGCAATACCAGTTGCATCTATTTTATATCTTGCATATAAGTCTTCTGGATATCCAATAACACTGTATTCATCTGGAATACCAAGTCTTGTAAAGGCACATCCTTTTCCGCTTTCTGCAATAACTGCACCAACAGCTTCTCCAAGTCCACCGATAACATTATGTTCTTCAACTGTTAGAATACGTCTTGTTTCTACAACAGCTTTCATAATCGCATCTCTATCAATTGGTTTTATTGTATGCATATTGATAACTCTTACTGAAATTCCATCAAACTCTAGTTCTTTTGCAGCTTCTCTAGCTTGCAAAACAGGAGTTCCACAGGCAATTATAGTAATGTCTGAGCCATCTTTAATTGTCATAGCTTTCCCAATTTCAAACTCAAAATCATCATTTTCATGTAGTGGTGGTTCAAATCCTCTGCCAACTCTCATATAAAATGGTCCAGGAATATCAACGGTTGCTCTAACAGCTTTTCCTGTTTCCCATCCATCTGCTGGAACAACAACTGTCATGTTAGCCATTGAACGCATGATAGCAATATCCTCAGTGGAGTGGTGAGTTGTACCTGCGGTACCAAAACTTAATCCACTATGTGTTGCAATAATTCTAACTGGAAGATTTTGATATGCAATATCTGTTCTTACAAATTCCCCACCACGTAGGGCAGCAAAGATTGCAAATGTTGAAGCAAAAGGAATTAATCCAGTTTTTGCAAGTCCTGCAGCCACACCAAATAGGTTTTGTTCTGCAATACCAACGTTAAATAATCTATCAGGGAATTTATCTCCAAATATACCAATGTTTGTGGAGTTTGCAAGGTCAGCGGTAATTCCAACGATTTTCTTATTTTTTTCACCTAATTCAGCTAAAACACGACCATAGATTTCTCTTGAAGTCATCTTATTAGCATCATAGGTTGTCCAGGTGGTTCCCATATTTTCTGCCATAATTCTATCCTCCTCTTATAGAGCCTCAATATCGGCTTTAGCTTCAAGGAATAAGTCCATATCCATAGCACCATAGTGCCACTTTACGTCTCCTTGGAACTTCTTGACACCAAATCCTTTTTCGGTTTCGGCAATTATACATACTGGTTTTTCTTTTTCTACCCAAGCTTCATCTAATGCTTTTACAACTTCGGCCATGTCATTTCCATTACACTTGATAACTTTGAAACCAAAGGCTTCATATTTTTTATCTAGTGGTTCAATAGACATAACATCTTCTGTATTACCATCTATACAAAACTTATTACGGTCAACGATTGCAATAATGTTGTTTAGCTTGTAATGGCTTGCTGCCATAGCTGCTTCCCATACACTTCCTTCATTTTGTTCACCATCACCCATCATAACAACAACTTTAGCATCTATCTTTTGATATCTGTCGCCTAAAGCCATACCAACTCCCATTGATAAGCCGTGTCCAAGTGATCCAGTAGAAGCATCGCAACCTCTAATTTTTCTTGAATCTGGATGCATTCCATATGCAGATTCATAGTGGTTAAAGGTTTCTAATGATTCCATTGGTACAAAACCCTTCATCGCTAAACATGGTACATATGCTAAAGCATTGTGACCTTTACTTAAAATGAACTTGTCTCTCTCAGGCATATCTGGTTTTTTAGGATCAACATTTAGATATTTGAAATATAGCGCTGCTAACATATCAGCACAGCTCAAAGATCCGCCAAGGTGTCCACTGCCAGCAAACTTAGCTGTCTCAACAATTTTGAGTCTAAGTTCTTTTGCCTTCGCTTTTAGTTCTTCAACTGAAACATTTTTTGGCATTATTACTCGCCTCCTTATGAATTATTTTTGTACATTAAAAAAACATACATCTCTAATATTTTAATATACGAGTGGCAGGTAGTCAATAGCAAATTTTTAAAATCTATTTAGGACTAAAAGGTGTTAATTGTGAAAATAAATACGTGTTTGTTGTTAAAATGCACATTACCGTTAAAAATACTTTATAATAAAAAAACAGGACTAATCCTGTTTTTATTGTCATCTAATTGGTTTATTAAATTATTAAATTTTTGCAGTTGGATCTACTATAATTTTTTCAATAGCTAAACAAATCATTATTACTTGCAATATATTTGAATAGGGTGTGGTTTTAATTTTATATTCCGTGAAATCAGTCGGATTTGAAATAACACTTGCAATCATATTGCTATGGTCGTATATATCATAATTATACTCTGATGGTTTACCCCAAACACTAAAGTCATTTATTTTTTTGCTACCTTGAATGTTTTGTACATAGTCTTTATCTTCTGGCTCTATTACATTTCCAAAAAATCTAAAGTTATTTTCATCTATCATTTGTATTTTGATAGCACCTGGATATATTGGTTCACTTTTTACAATTGAAATTTGTGCACTTGCATCTTTTGAAAACACTAACTGTGCAATTTGATTTCCAAGCTTATTGTAAATATAATATCCATTTTTAACTCTTGCAATTTTGCAAACAAGTTCATTGAAAAGATTCTTTACTGCATAATCGTTTTCTATTTTGTACATTTGCTTTTTTATTGTAAAAATCATATTTACCTCACTAAAGTTAATTTTATATTCATATGCCATCTTTGTCAATAATAGGGGCGATCTAAATTTTATTTAAATCACAATGCTATGTGCAAGTCATATAATAATTGTAAGTTTTAATATTAAAATACAATAAAAATGTTTGACATGCAAACTTGATAAATGATAATATAATTTTTGTTGTTAGAAATAACAAAAACCGGGGGTGTAGCTCAGTTGGTAGAGCGCCTGTTTTGCAAGCAGGAGGTCAGGAGTTCGATTCTCCTCACCTCCACCAAGATTAGATAGAAGGGGAGCATATATTTATTATATTGCTCTTTTTTTATATTTTTTTGTAAAAATAAGTTTTTTAATATATAATGAATGTACAGTTTGTTTATTGAGGAGTAAACCAATTTATGAATTTAAAAGATGTGATAAGGTGCATTAATGACAAATGTCTTTCGCAAGAAGAATCTGAACTCGTGGAGAGATTACACGCATGTTATTCACGAGAAAAAACTTTGAGTAATTTAAAAAAGAAAATATATTATCATGATGATTATTTAGCAAAGAAAATGCAAATGGGCGATGGCTCAACACTATCTTCTGCGCAACTTAAACAAGTTAATGAATATTGGGCAAGGTATGCTTTTGCATATAAAAACAATCCACGTATTCAAGAAAGTTATACAGTTTCATCTGAGATATTTTCACCAAAGTATATGAGTGAGGGGTTGCAATGGTGGTTTATGTGGAGATTTACCGAAGACCTCAAATATAGAGATAGCTTTCATGACAAAAACTATTTTGACTTAATTCTTCCCCGTGTAAAGCATCCAACACCTATTATTCGTAAGATTAAAAAATCTTATTATAGTGCTGATAGAAAATTGATTACTCTAGACAAAGCTGCACAAAGCTGTTATGATTTTGCAAACATCAATACCGCTGGCAAAATAATTGTTAAGCCCTCAGCTGGTGGCGGAGGATATGGAATACAGTTTATTAGAAAAGGTGATGATATTGGAAAAATAAAAAAAATACTTTCAGAGTATGATGAGCTCATTGTAGAAGATATTTTGAAAGCCCATCCTAACTATGAAGTATTTCATCCTCATTCTTTAAATACATTACGAATTGTTTCCCTTTGGTATAATGAAGAAGTAACAATTGTTTCTTCGTTACTTAGAACTGGTAGAAATAAAAGTGAAATAGATAATTATTCGCAAGGCGGAGTTTCAGTAGGAATATATCCTAACGGCGTTTTACATGATTATGGATTTGATATGCATTGCAACAAATATTATACACATCCAGATAGCGGGGTCTCTTTTAAAGATTATAAACTACATGGGTATGGTAAGGTTGTCAATGAAATAAAAAAATTACATCCACAAATTCCTCAATTTAAACATGTATCTTGGGATTTTGCTGTTGATGAGGATGGGACTCCTATTCTTATGGAGTTTAATACACGTGGCGATATTACTATTATTCAACAAAACGGGGATTTGCCTTATGGAAAATATACAGATGAAATTTTTGATGATTGGCTTTTATTCTCATACTATGAATCTCATTCGACTATGGAGTATGATTATAAAGAAAGTCCCGATAAAATTGTTTTGCAAAAATGTTATATAAAAAGAGATGAAATTATTGTCCCCCATTCATTTAATGGGAAACCAGTGAAAGGAATTTTATCGGGTTGTTTTGAAAAATGTGGAGCCAAAAAAATTGTATTACCTAATGAAATAGGGTATATTGAGAAGAATTCTTGTCCAAATGATACAGATATGATATTTCCAAAAGATTTTATTAGTAGACCACAGATTACAATGGCTCGTATTAACACAAGCGAAAATTGTGTAAATTTAGAATGGACTTTAGTGGAAAATGCGGATGTTTATATTATTAAAAGAGAAACGGATCGCAAAGAAGAAATAATAGCTACAGTATCAAAAGATAATAAATCTTATAAGGATTTCCTTTTTCCAAAGACAGCATCGACATGTTATTATAGTGTAGTTGCTAAAAATTTAAAAACTAACAAAGAGAGTGATGTCGGAAGATCAGGAAGGGTTAGACTTAGTTATTTAAATAAAGTAAAAATAAAAAAAGCTGGTTATTTGAAATTGCTAAAAGCAGCTAAAGTGGTTTGGGACAAAAATCCTTTTGTAGATCAATATATAGTTACGAGAATTTGTGATGGCGAAACTGAGGTTTTAGGAACAACAAGTAAAGATAGTTTTCTCGATAAAAAAGTAGAAAAAGGGCATGCTTATATCTACGAAATATTTCCTAATAGTTTAGATAGTTTATGTAGTGCAAGAACTACACTTATAAAATGTGATGAATAATAATAAATTAAATTCAATAATGCAACAATACTTGAATAATTTCAACAAAAAACCAGCTTATCGCTGGTTTTATTTTTTACTATTCCTCTCCATCTTCTCTTTTTCTTTGTTCACGGTCGAGGAGACGCTTGAAGTAGTTATAGGTATTTTTTGAGAAGTATTTGATTATCATTTCTGAGATATTTTCTTTAATTTTTTCTCTGAGTGCTAGGGGTTCCAGGACTTCAACGTGGTTGCAGTATTGCATAATCCAGTGTTCCATTGCCCTAGGGCTTGAATTGACGGTTGCTATAAAATAATCATCATCTATTTTTTCAAATGGTACATCAAGGCCAAACCAGTCGATGATGTCATCAGCTATATAAGATTTGCATTTGAGTTTAATTTGTTGAAATCTATCTGGGAATAGATAGGGGAGACGAGTTTTAATTCCTTCAAGGTCTAGTCCGTTTTCACATCCAATAAGTTCTGTAACAGGTCTAATCGGCTCTTTGGTAATTGAAATATCATCTATTTTATCAACACGTAAAAATACTAAATTATCATATTTGGGATAATTTCCAACTAGATAATATCTTTGATTATGAACAATAAGTTGATATGGGCTAATAATTCTTCTCGTAGCTGTTGTTGATTCTCTTTCTTTGTTAACATTCCATTTGAGATATCTCATTCTTAGACGCCAGCCATTGTCGATACATTTTTGTAAATGTTCAATTTTTTCAAGATATTCTCCGCTAAAGATTCCGCTTGGAGTTTCAAGATTCATGTTTTTAACATCTTCTAGATGACTTATAAAATTAATACCAGCAAGTGAATTTAATTTTTTTATGATGTTCTCTTTTTCTTCAATGCTAGCATGCTTGCTCTCTAAAACACCGTCAATCAAAAACCTTAGTTCTGTTTCTGTAAATCTTCTTTTTGCTAGATATACACCACTACGTTTTTCTTGTACAATGTCAAATCCCATGCTAGTTAAAACAGCAATATTATTACTAACTGCTTTTCTTTCAATGCTTATATCATGGTCTTCTTTTAGATATTTAATTATATCTTTTTGTTTTAAAAGGTTGTCAGCATCAGAATACTTTTCAAGCACTTGCAACACTCTAATAATTACAGGTCTTTTTTGTTCTCTTTTCTTGATTCTCATAATAGTGTTCTCTTCTTTTTCTTTATATAATACTTAAATCTAACCACAGTTTTTGTTATTTTGTCAACAAAGTGAGGGATTTTTTTGAAAAATTTATTGATTTTTATGAAAATAAACCATATTTTGTTAAATTAGTTGTGTTTTTGATACTGAATTATATCTTTTTAGATAAAGGGAGAGGTATTGTAAATCTTGTCAAAAGCTATGGAGATATAATATACTAGACAGGAGAATTAACTGTTTTAAATAGGATCAAATGATGAAAGAAAATATAGAAAAAAGAGTTCAATGGATTAAAGAAGTTTTACAATCAGCAAAAGCTAAAGGCGTTGTGCTTGGAATGAGTGGTGGTAAAGACTGTACGCTTGTTGGTATACTTTGCAAAATGGCAATAGATAATGTTACTGGAATAATAATGCCATGTGAGGCAAGCAGTAACTATGGTGCTGATAGAGAAGATGCCTTAGCAGTAAATAAAAAATATGGTATTAAAACGTTAGAAGTTGATTTAACAACTATAAAAAAAGAGTTTAGAAAGGTTTTATATCCAATATCTGATAGTCAATATGAAATGGCATATGCAAATATAAATCCAAGGCTTAGAATGATAACTCTATACAACTATGCTCAACGGGAAGGTTATTTAGTTGCTGGAACTGGAAATCGCAGTGAAAGAACTATGGGATATTTTACTAAATGGGGCGATGGAGCATATGATTTCAATCCAATTGGAGATTTGACAGCTACAGAAATCTTTGAAATGTTAAAATTTCTTGATTGCCCACAAAACATAATAACAAAAGCTCCTTCTGCAGGATTAATAGAAGGTCAAACAGATGAAGCAGACTTTGGCGTTACATATAAAGATTTAGATACATATATCTTAAAAGGTGAAGCAACCGAGGAAGTGAAAAATATAGTAGATAAGGCATATAACAGCACAAGACATAAAAGAGAAAATCCAAGAATTTATCCAAATTAACCAACTTTTATTTTAAAGGTTATGGCTATAAAGGATGTAAAAATACAAAAAGCATTTAAGATGATTTTGTTTGAAGGTTATAAAGGGAAAGAATAGATGTTTGTTTTTAGATTGGAGTGTATTTTAAAGTCATAAAGTACAAAGAGAAAATGTAGACATTTGTTTTTAGATTAGAGTTTATTTTTGAGGTTTAACATGATATATAAATATGATTTGCATATTCACTCAGGATTATCACCTTGTGCTAGCAAAGAGATGACACCTTTTAAAATTGTAGCTGAAGCTCGTGAAAAAGGGTTAGATATAATTTCTTTAACCGATCATAATTCTATTTATAATGTCAAAAATGTTATGATTCATGCCAAAAAAGCTGGTATTTTAGTGGTGCCAGGAGTTGAGGTTAGCTCAAGTGAAGATATACATATTCTTTGTTATTTTGAAACTTATAAAAAACTAGAAGAGTTCTATTTGCAAATCGATTACCTTGATAAAAAAAATTACCCAATAATTCATGGTAGACAATATATATATGATGAAAATGATAATGTGGTAGGTGAAGAAGAAAGGCATCTTTATGCTCAAGCAAAACTTTCTGAAAATGGTGTATACAATTTAGCAAAAAAATATGGTGGTATTGCTGTTCCTGCACATATTGATAGAAAAAGAACTAGTATGCGATTTATTTTAGGCGACATTCCTTCATATTATCCAACCATTGAAATATCAAGAGATAGTGAAATAGAAGAATATCCCGAGTATGCAAATAAACATAATATTTTAAGAAGTTCAGATGCTCATGTATTACGACTTATAGGAATGATGAATGGTCAAATTGAGCTTGAAACGTTAGATGTAGCTTCTATAATTAAAAAGATTTCCGAATATAAAAAATGATTAAAATGTCCCATCAATCATTTCTGGTATTGGACAAACTTTATGGGACAAGATGTTAGAGTGGCAATTTTTCTTTTATAGCAAGTGAGTTTATAAAATTAAGTTGCTGTTTTGATGCTATTTCAAAGTTTTCACCAAAGTAAGGGTCAAAATGTCCAATTGGCAGAGAGACAAGTTTTGCATCTTTCATTTTTGATACAGCTTTTTTTACTGATTTAATCGGAATTAATGAGTCATTTTCACCAGCGATAACTAATGCTGGACAATTTATTTTATGGCTAACATTAGTAGGGTGATATAAAATCATAGTTAGAAATATTCTTGCTGGTGCAGCATTTACTACTTCCATGCCTTCTGATATTAAAGATTCATATCCAGGTCTAGAATCAGGTGTGTTTAATATGGCAAATTCATTTGGGTAACCATAAACTGGAACTGTATAAGGTTTACTACCAGTTGCGGCTCTAAAGATATCTCTAAAACAAGAAACGATAGCTTTTAAAAGATACTTTGGACCATTTTTGATAACTATAGGTGTAGAACTAGCTCTACCAGAAACAAAAGGAACTTGAGCTGAAATTGCAGCAATCTTTGGATCTCTTGCTGCCGCTTTAATTACATGTCCGCCACTAAACGAACTTCCCCATAGCGCAATCTTATCTGTATTAATATCTTCTCTTGTGCGTGCCCAGTTTATTGCTGCAAGATAATCTTCAACATGTCTTTTAGGAGAAATCAATTGTCTTGGTGTACCTTCACTATCTGCAAAGCCTCTATAGTCAAAAGATAAAACTGCAAGTCCATTGCTTGCAAAAAATTCGGCAAATGGTTCTAAACCACAGTTTTTCATCCCAGCTAAACCGTGAGCCATAATGATTAATGGAGGTTTAGTTATATTGTTTGGTAAATAAAGCCAAGCAGAACACTTGTCTTTATGACTTTCAAATTGACAATCTATTCTTTTAAAGCTCATAAGATTACCTCTCTATAATATTAAAGCAATTTTGTATTTGCATATAGTATAGCAATTTGTAATATTAATGATAAATTTTATGCTTCGTCTATCTTTGCTCTAGAATCAAAAGTATTTATGGCTTTCTTAACTGCTATCGTTAGAGCCAGTTTTAGATATAGGATTAAACCTTTTTTAGACAATCACTCTAGCGAATGTGTCAATAGTGCACTGGCTCATTTAAATAAAATTCAAATAACAAAAGTGAATAACACATATATGAGAAAATATGCATTTTCTGCAAAACAAAAACAAATACTATCATGCCTAGATATCGATGAAAATTACATCAACAATTTAGTGCTAAAATATAACCAGTTTTTAGCAAAAAAAATGAGTTAGTTAAACTTTTGACTAAAAGTTCAGGTATTAAAATGATTTTGTATTTGCATATAGTATAACAAAATGAGTTGAGAGAAAACTTTGAAAATACTATATCTATGAAAATACTATATCTATATGAATTTGAGTTTTAAGCGATATTCAAAGCAGTATTCATCTTAACATGTTTGCTTTTAATGAAAAAAGCTGTTGATTTTTTGTTTCTCAACAGCTTTTTTATATTTTTTATTTATTGTGCTCTATAAAGGCTTTGAAGTTTCCCTCGATTAAGTCAAAGAATTGTTCAACAATTTTTGCATCTTCTTTGTTTCCTCTAATTGCGACAGTGAGTGTAGCATCGCCATTGAGTGTGGTGATTGCAAGTTGCATATATGGCTTATATTTTACTGCACCCGTTATAAATCCATCGACCAACGGAGCATCGGTAAAACTTAGTAGTTTGGGATTCAATATTCCAATGTTACTCATACCAATTAGCGGATTTAGATATCCTTTCATAATAGCAAACTCCGATAGTTTATATGGAAATACTGTGTATGCAAGCTTAATTAGTGGTAGTGAATATAGTCCAATAAACTTGTCTCTTTTTGATTTGTTTACAGAACGTAAAACACTTGCAAGGGTATCATTAATTGTTTGTCCTTGAGATGTTACGCTACATTGCATAAAGCCTGTATGATTTGTAAGTCCAGTTGTTAAGCCACCATCGGCAATATGGCGTCTAAGGTCTACCATACATGGAATTGTAATGGTATCGTTTTTATCAAAATTTCCAATATCATAAAGCGCATGAATATATACAGCTAGTAGCAAATCGTTTGCAGTCGCATCAAACTTTTTGGCAAGCTGTCTTGCCGTTTCAAAAAGATCTTTTGAAACCTTTCTTTTGCAAATCATATTCTTATCATTAGGATTTGATGCGGTTAGTGGAAATTCATGTTTATCTTCTACTGCGCTGATGTTTTTATATAATTTACCTGCGGCTTTTTGTTCTGCACTTGAAAGACCGGTATAAACTTCAGTGTATGCTCTACTTCCTGTTTTCAATTCAATTTTGTTGATACCCATTTTTAGATTGTTGTAACTAGTAGCTAGGGCCGATAGAAAATATTTAAAGTCACCACCATCAAAGCACATATGATTTACTATCATACAAAAGTGAGTTTTTCCTTCATGAAAAAATATCGAAACTTTATACTGAACATTGTTATCAAATGGAATTGTTTGAGTTAAAAAGTCATTTACATCTTTTTCAATGTTTGTAGATTCCTTGACTGTTAAGATGTCATCTATCGAATATGGACATACTTCCCAATATGGCTCAATAGGGTGTTCAACAAATTTAGAATGTAGTATTTTTTCCATTTCTGTAAAGCTAATCAATACAGTCTTTAATATTTTGAGATCAACTATGCCATCATATACCATATAAGCATGGACCATTCTGTCATAGAAGTTTCTAAACATATATTGCATTTTATCCCATAATTCTGCTTTAATTTTCATATCTACCTCAATTTAAATTTTCAGCCCTTTACCAGCGTCAAAGTGATAAAAGGCTGATGTGTTTTTAAAAGTACGAAGTGGTTACATTACCATTCGGTATAATATTTTTCGTCTACTTCGTTTGAATCTCCAAATATTAGTTTGTCTTTTTTATCTTTAGATTTTTTGGCAAGTCCTAGTATTATACCTGCACCAGCGATGCCACCAAGAATTAATGTCCATCCAAAGGCCCAAAATTTATTTGTAAGATCTAGTATAGGTCCTAATAGTAAGCCTATGATGACATATAGCATTACAGAAACAAGAATTAAATCAATTGAAAGATTAATCCATTTTCCTTTTTGATTTGTAGCAAGTGCTATGATAGCGTCTGCTACAGCAAGGGCTGCTGGAATTACGATAAAACCAAGCCACCATCCTTCTATTGTTTTAGGTTCTCTTGGGATTGCTATATTAATAGCTAGTAGAGTAAGCGTGATAAAAACAACCCATAGCGTGGTGATAGCATAAACTGAAACTCTTTCAATAATCGCTTTGTACTTAGACGTGTTTTCATGCATATTAATTAGTAAAACTGCTGTTATAGCTGAAAAAGCTCCAAGAAGCATAAAAATCCATGAAAAGCTAAAGCCAGATATGTTTTGAATTTTTACAAAAAGCCCAACAGCAAGCATTAATATCAAGCCAAGGCCTAATGTTGTTGATACAGAAACTATGGTTGCAGTTTTCTTTGCTGATGCCACTTTTTTAGCTTTTTGATTTTGTTCAAATTGTGCTAAATTTTCATCCATATTACCAAGACTCTTAATGGCTAAATCGAATATGATATCATCGTTATCTAT
>LSQX01053503.1_pt1 | contig 17736 bp, 16 predicted proteins | sample 654561 | NCBI WGS metagenome assembly LSQX01 (sample SAMN04489861, study PRJNA283612) | anaerobic digester metagenome | isolation source: 4 biogas reactors fed with cattle manure at either 37C or 55C with and... | place: Denmark: Kongens Lyngby | collected 2014
GTATGCGATAGCCTTGACTGTTTTGCAGTCAATAAGCTCCACATGGTGATATTGTTCGTCCCACCAATCACGGACATTGCCCTCAAAATTGACATTGTAAACATTGTTTTCACGGGGGACAAGCCAGACCTCCCCTCCCGGAAGCCAGAAATCGGGCAGCTCTGTTTGCCAACCGTCAACAATCTTCTGCTTGAAAATGCCGTATTCATAAAGAATTGAATAGCCTATTGCGGGGTAGCCCTGCGTTGCAAGCCCGTCAAGGTAACAGGCGGCAAGTCTGCCAAGCCCTCCGTTGCCAAGGCCAGCGTCAGGTTCACAGTCATAAAGATTCTCAATCTTTATTCCGAAATCTGCCAGAGCATCGGCAAAAACATCCGTAAGGTTAAGGTTATAGAGCGAATTTTTGAGAGAGCGCCCCATAAGAAACTCCATGCAGAGGTAATAAATATTTTTAGTCCCCTCCCGACTTTTCTCCTCAGCGAAATCATCACGGCCTTCGCCCATCATATCCCTTAAAATTATGGCTGCAGCTTTGTAATAATGCTCATAAGTCGCCTCCTCCGGAGTTACGCCCAGAAAATGAGAAAGCTTTGATATTATAAGCTCCTTTACCTTTTCCTTAGTCAGGTTATAGTTCATGCTGTACCTCCAAAACGCCTGAAATATGTATATTTTATACAAAAATATTGTGTTAACATGCACTGTGATGTTAAATTGTATCACAATTGGTTAAAAAACGCAAGCATTTAACCTATAGTAGGTGTAAATTAATACTCTATTTTGAGCCAGTTAAAAAAATTTGCTTTTCCTCTTTAATCATAGAGATTCTTATAGTATAATTATATTAGCATTATATAACATCAAACGGAGTGAAAATAATGGAAAAGAACAGAGTTAAGTTGAATATCAGCGGCAACGATTACATTATTGCAACAGATGATGATATTGATTATGTTGCCGACCTTGGGCGTGAGCTTGACGAGTCAATTAAAAAGATAATTAAAGAAAACCCTCGTCTCTCAATCACTCAGGCTGCCATCCTCTGTGCGCTCGATTATGCCGATGTTGCCAAAAAGTCAGAGGTGAGTGCGGAAAACCTCCGCTCTCAGATTCAGGATTATCTTGAGGACGCTGCAAGGGCAAGGACGGATGCCGAAATCACCAGGCGTGAGGCGGAACGCCTGAGCAAAGAGCTTTCTGCGTTGCGCTCAAAGAGGGGCAATTGAATTTGCCTGAAATTCTTGCGCCTGCGGGCAGTTTTGATGCACTGATTGCTGCCGTACGCTGCGGGGCGGATGCCGTCTACCTCGGCGGCAAGATTTTGAATGCACGCCGCAGTGCGGGCAATTTTGATGACGATGAGCTAAAGGCTGCGGTAAACTACTGCCATGCCAGGGGGGTCAAGCTCTACCTTACTCTTAACACGCTGATAAGCGACAGTGAACTGAGCACTGCCGTTAATATTGTTGAATATGCCTGCGAGATTGGCGTTGACGCACTCATTGTTCAGGATTTGGGGCTGGTGCGCCTCATATCTGCCATGGCGCCGTCGATGTCTCTCCATGCCTCGACGCAGATGTCTGTGCAGACTCCCCATGGAATCAAGCTCCTTAAAGAGGCGGGCTTGAGTCGGATTGTTCTGCCCAGAGAGCTTTCCGGAGAGGAAATTGAAAAAATCGGTGAAAGCTGCGATGTTGAGCTTGAAATGTTCGTGCATGGTGCTATGTGCATGAGCGTTTCGGGTCAATGCTATATGAGTGCGTTTCTCGGCTCACGCAGCGGCAACAGGGGGCTTTGCGCCCAGCCCTGCCGTCTTCCCTTCGGCGTTAAGGGTGGCAGCGGTCATGACCTGAGCCTGAAGGATTTATCCCTTATCTCGCATCTAAATGACAAAAAGCTCCGACATATATGCTCGCTTAAAATTGAGGGCAGGATGAAGCGACCCGAATATGTTGCTGCCGCCGTTACAGCCTGCAGAAAGGCTCTTGAGGGCGACCTCTCACCCGTCATTCTTGAGGATTTGAAAAGCGTATTCTCCCGCTCTGGCTTTACGGATGGTTATTTCGTTTGCGCACTGGGCAAGGGTATGTTTGGCACAAGGCAGCAGAGCGAAGTCAAGGCATCCGCTTCGGTTATTAAAAGCCTTGCAAGGCTCTATGAAAAAGAGCCGCAGACAGTTGAGGTTGACTTTGCTTTGACCTGTGTAAAAAACGAACCTCTTTCCCTAACTGCAAAATCGGGTGGAAAAAGTGTTTTTGTAAAATCGGAAGTTTTTCCCCAGCCTGCAAGGAACAGGTCAGTGACCAAAGAAGCACTGGCTTTGCAGCTTCAAAAGTGCGGCGGCACTGCTTTTCTGCCGCATTGCATTGAAATTGAGCTTGACGAAAATCTGAGTATCCCTGTTTCAGCAGTCAATGCCCTCAGGCGTGATGCTCTCGCTTGCCTTTCGGAGAAGCTCAGTGAAATCATGCCTATACCTTTTACAAGAATTGATTTTTCAGAATTAAATGAACATAGGGCGGGCATTAAAAAAATATATGCCCGATTTTCGGATATATCTCAAATCCCCGAAGTAACCGAGGGAATTGATAAAATCATTGTGCCTCTTTTTTCGGGCGATGAGGAGCTTTCCGATTTGGCTCAATGCGGATTTGACATCATTGTCCAACTGCCCAGAGGAATATTCGGCAGTTATGACAGGATAGCAAAGCAAATCAGAAAAGTCAAAAAGGCTGGTATTTCCGCCTGCAGTGTCGGCACTCTCGACGGTCTGCGGCTTGCCAAAAATGAGGGAATGAGAGTTCATGCGGGTTTTGGCACGAATATTTTTAACTCCCATGCTCTCGAATATTTTGCATCACAGGGAGTCAGCGATGCCCTTGTTTCGGTTGAACTGACCTTAAAGCAGGCTGCATTGCTAAGGGGCAGTATTCCCAGAGGGCTTATAGCCTATGGCAGGATTCCGCTAATGCTCACCCGAAACTGCCCGGCAAAAAACGGCATGACCTGTGCCGAATGCAGGGGTAAAAGCTTTTTGACGGACAGGATGAATGTTTCTTTCCCCTTGACCTGCACAAACGGCTGCACCGAGGTATTAAACTCCCGCCCGATTTATATGGCAGACAGGCTCAATGAAATAATAAACATGGATTTTATAACTCTATACTTCACAACAGAGGATAAAACGGAATGTGACAGAATAATAAGCTGCTATAAAAACAAAGCCGCCCCTCAAGGCGACTTCACAAGAGGGAATTATTTCAGGGGCGTGGAATAAAGCCGAATACTAAATGGATAAATAATGGGACATCTGAGGCCATGCAGATTCGGATGCCCCAAAAAGCTAAATACTAAATAATTATTTGCGGCGCACCACATTAGTGCGCCGCATTATCTTTATTCGCCCTGCCAAATAATGCTGACCTTCAGGTCGTCAACCATGTATTGGATTTCAGGTGCCTGCTCGTCTAAAGCTGCCGTGAACAACTCAAGCATTTCCCTGTTCTTCAACACAAGAGCGCCTTCCAGCGTCATTTTTTCAGGTGTTACAACCGGACCGCCGATTTTAAAGCCAGTCATCCACCAATGCGTTTCAAGCGACCTGTCAACATATACATAGTCACCGTAGGATACCTTGAGTGACATTGGGATCATAAGTGAATAATCGGCACAGTCATAAAATTCAACCCCTCTTCCGGGGGGCTTAGTGTATATGCCTATCTCGCCGCCACGGATGAATGCATTATAGCGTCCTTTCCAAAACTGAAATTTCCAATCCTTTCCGTCATAGAAGAAGGTGACCTGCTTTGTTACATAGTCGAAGGTAATATATTGTGCAACCTGGTCATATAAATCGCAAAATCCGAATGCCCTTTGCCAAACCCTCCTTGCCGCAAAGAAAACAATGTTTTTGACATCAAAATCAAATCCGCTATCATAAATGCCTGTGTCGTATTTGCCAAAAATCAGGGAATTCTCCTTATCATAATAAACTCCCGAGGGTACAACAAAATGGTTGCCGACATTGTCGTAGTAATTAACAATGAATTCGAGATAAGGGGTATCCGGCACAGGCATAAGATATACTATTGTTTTTTTCATGCCGCCGAAAAGAACACGAATACCCTCAATTATTGTGTCGATAACACTCACTCCGGGGGCATATTCACACCTTCCCTTTTCGAGCGTGAGCAAGGCTGTGGCAGTTTTTCCGTCAACCGTTTCAAGTACTCTAAAGGTATCTTTCTTTGCTTCTTCCTTTGATTTAGCCACCTCTTTAACCGGGGCTTTTGCTTGTGTTTTGTTTTGAGCTTTCTCAGTTATTTTTACGGGCTGTGACGAGACCTTTTTAACATTCACCGTGCAGGCGTTTAAACAGTTTTTTTCCTCGGCTGTTACTGTTGTGTTTTCCACGGCTGTTGCAGTGACAGGGGCTGACAAAAAAATCAAGCAGACAACCAATAGCAGAGTAAGCGCTGACGAAACGATTCTTCTGCTCAAAAATAACTCCTCCTTATTTCTAAAACACTATTAATATATACATATTATGGATAACTTATTCAAATAACTGTAAAATATGTCCTTATCGGTTGACAAAGGCATTCAAAAGTCTTACTATTAATTGGGATTTCAAAGGGGGTTCTTTGTATGTTATTTTTAATAGACAGCGGCGACCTTTCTGATATTGAGAGGTGCGTTGAGCTGTTCCCTGTTGACGGAGTTACTACAAACCCCACGCTTGTGGCAAAAGAAAAGAGCGATTTTAAAAAGCTTATTAAATCCATCAGAGATATAATCGGTCACAACAGAATGCTTCATGTGCAGACGACTGCCGTTAAGGCAGACGATATAGTCAATGAGGCCAAAATGCTCAAAGATTTTCTAGGCAGAGAGTTCTATATTAAAATCCCTGTCTGCGGCGAGGGGTTAAAGGCAACTATGGCTTGTAAAAAGCTCGGCATAAAGGTTACGCAAACTGCCATTTTCACGCCCCAGCAGGCACTGCTTGCGGCAAAGGCGGGGGCGAGCTTTGTTGCACCATATGTTAACAGGCTTGACAACATTGTCGGGGACGGTGTTCGGGTTGTTGCCGATATTGTTCAGATTTTCAAAATCCATAACCTTGATGCGAAGGTGCTTGCCGCTAGCTTTAAATCCTGCGAGCAGGTTCATAAGGTTGCACTTGCAGGAGGGCATTCGGTAACGGTTAACCCGGAGCTGTTTGAGCGACTTATTTGCCACCCGCTAACCGATGCGGCTGTCGATATGTTTACAAGGGACTGGAAGAGCTTTTACGGTGAGAAAACGGTTGAGGATTTTCTAAGATAAGAAGGAAAATATGCTGTTACCCGCCCGTTAACATATAATCGCTGTTAACCGATTTAGAATATTTGTTGTCAAATAAAAAGGGCTGTATCAACTCAAATTTGAGTGATACAGCCCTTGTTTTTTTTTATTTATCTGGGTACAAAAACCCTTTTAACAGTGAAGCTTTCGCTGCCCTCTCTCCTTTCGCCTAAGCCAAGAAACTGACCTTCAGGCGAAAACACATTGTAAAAGCCATTTAAACTGTTTATGTCAAGGCGTTTTAAATCAAGCTCACCGCCGTTTTTGAATCTGACGGCCTGTGCCTGCGTTACGCTGACGCTCGGATAAGCACTCAGAGCCTTTTCAACCGGGATAAGAATGCTTTGAATATTACCTTGGGCTGCTGTCTTTTCAAGCTCCTCAAGGCTTATGCACTGCTCTATTCCAAAGCCGTTGGCTTGAGTTCTCTCAAGCTCTGTAAGCACCGCTCCACAGCCCAGCTTTTCCCCCAAATCGTCAACAAGTGAGCGTATATATGTCCCCGCAGAGCATCTGACATTAATTTCATACTCTGCCCTTTCTTCATTGAAACGAAAAAGCTCAATCGAAAAAATGACAGCCTTTCTTTTCTCCCTTTCGATTTCAATACCCCTGCGTGCAAGCTCATAAAGCCTGACACCGTCCTTCATAACTGCGGAAAACATCGGGGGCGTCTGCTCGATTTCGCCCTCAAAGGCTTTAAGGGCTTGAATAACATCCACTGCTTTGGCATTAACCCTGCGGGTTTTTAAAACCTTGCCCTTTATATCAAGGGTATCGGTTTTAATCCCAAGAGAGAATGCTGCCCTGTAGGTCTTTTCATGGGACGGAAGCAACTCGCAAAACCTTGTTGCACCACCTAGCAAAACAGGCAAAACTCCCGTTGCCATCGGGTCAAGCGTGCCTGTGTGACCTGCCTTTTTTTCGCTGACTATCCGCCGAACCTTTGCCAGCGCCAAAAATGAGGTTATCCCCTTGGGTTTGTCAAGAAGAATAATGCCTGTCATTTTTTTCCCTCGTCATATTCGCTCAGAGCTTCTTTTATGTTTGAAAGTAGAATTTCAGTCGCCTTTTCTATGCCCGCCTCTATTTTACAGCCTGCCGCCCTAATATGCCCGCCGCCGCCCATCCTGCTGCAAAGAGCCGCAGCGTCAACGGGGGGATGAGTACGAACAGAAATTTTGACGCTCCCGCCCTCCTGCTCACGGATTGTTGCGCCCACAAGCACACCCTCAATTTGGCGGGGAAGTGCGGCAATTTTATCACATTCCGCCGCATTTGAGCCGCTTTTAGAAAACATCTCCCTAGTCACCGTCATAATGGCGCATTTTTCATCAAAATACATTTTAAGGGTATCGAGCGCCATTTTCTCCAAAGCGGCATAGGTTTTTGTTTTGGTTTCAAAAAACTCCCTGTCGATAGCGGAGGTATTCGCACCTGCGTCAATGACCTCGGCGGCAATCCTATGTGTGCGGGATGAGGTGTTGGAATACCTGAAGCAGCCCGTATCCGTTGAAATCCCCGTATAGATACAGTCCGCCATATATTTATCGAGCTCAATGCCCATTATATTTATTATATCAAAAATAATTTCGGCAGTTGCGGCAGAATCAGAATCTATATATGAAATTGCCGCATAGCCCGTATTTGAGCCGTGATGGTCAATGCAAAGGTCGATTTTCTGTGAATACTTTTTCTCAAGCTCGCCGCCGAGCAGTTTTTCATCGGCTACATCGACAGCAACAACGAATTCAGGCACGAAGCTTTGTTTCTCCATCCCCATACTCATAAACTCATAATTTTTGGTAATTTCATCGCCGCAAAGCACATCAGTCTGTTTACCCTTGGCCCTCAATGCTCTGCTCAAGGCAAAGGCTGAGCCGAGAGTGTCTCCGTCGGGATGAGAATGTGCCAGTATAAGAATCTTTTTCTTTTCAAGCAAGAGCCTGACCACTTCGGATAAATCAATCATCGGTTTTCTCACCCTTTTGCAAATCATCGAGCATTTTCACAATTCCCATACCCTGCTCTATGGAATTATCGGCAACAAAGCTCAATTCGGGGGTAATTCTCAGGTGCAAGCGGGAGCCTATCTCACGCCTTATATAGCCTGTGGCGTTTTTTAGCCCTTTGACTGCCTCCTTGGAAGCCTCATAGCCATCAATTGCACTGACATATACCTTAGCAAAGGAGGCATCTGAGCTGACATCAACCCTGATAACGGTGAGCATTTTATCTCTCACCCTGGGGTCCTTGAGCTCCCTGATAATTGCCGTAATTTCTCTCTTAATATCCTCCGAGACTCTGCCGATACGATAACCTGCCATAATATCTCCTTACGACTCTTAATCCCTGTATTCCTCAATAATGAAGGCCTCGAAAATGTCGCCCTCTTTGATATCGTTAAATTTCTCCAATGCGATACCGCATTCATATCCCTGTGCCACCTCTTTGACATCGTCCTTAAAGCGGCGAAGGGAAGATATTTCGTCCTCCGTGATAACGATTCCGTCACGCACTACACGGATTTTTGCATTTCTCTGCACCTTACCGGTGAGAACATAGCAGCCTGCGACATTGCCCACTGACGAAATCCTGACAATCTGCCTGACTTCTATTCTGCCCAACTGAGCCTCACGATGCTTGGGTGCAAGCATTCCCTTAATTGCTGCTTCAATCTCTTCAATGCAGTCATAGATAATGCGGTACATTCGGATATCTACTCCGTCACGCTCGGCATTTGTTGCCGCAACGGGGTCAGGCCTGACATTAAAGCCGACAATAATGGCATTTGAGGCAGTTGCAAGCATAACATCGGATTCGTTCACTGCACCGACACCACTGTGAATTATATTAACCTTAACCTCTTCGTTGGAAAGCTTTCCAAGGCTTTGCTTGACAGCCTCTGCCGAGCCCTGAACATCAGCCTTGACTACAATATTAAGCTCCTTGAGCTCACCTGCCTGAAGCGAGGCAAAAAGATTATCGAGAGTTACCTTTTCATAGGACTTGAACTGCTCCTCCTTTGCCTGCTGCTTGCGTTGTTCAACCAGCTCACGAGCAAGTTTTTCATCTGAAACGGCATCAAACAAATCGCCCGCCTGGGGAACCTCATCAAGCCCCATTATCTCAACCGGAACCGACGGGCCTGCCTTATCAACCTTATTCCCCCGCTCATCTGTCATGACACGCACACGCCCGACTGCGGAACCGGCAACTATTATATCACCGGAATTGAGCGTTCCATTCTGAACAAGAAGTGTGGAAACAGGACCTCTGCCCTTGTCAACTCTTGCCTCAATAACAATACCCTTTGCTGCTCTGTTGGGGTTAGCCTTGAGCTCCTTCATTTCCGCAACAAGAATTATTGCCTCGAGCAGCTTATCAATATTCATTCTATTGGTTGCCGAAACGGGCACACATATGGTATCTCCGCCCCATTCCTCGGTGACAAGCCCATATTCAGTGAGCTGCTGCATAATTCTATCGGGCTGGGCACCCGCCTTGTCCATTTTGTTTATTGCAACAATAATGCTGATGCCTGCTGCCTTTGCGTGGTTGATAGCCTCAACTGTTTGCGGCATTATGCCGTCATCTGCGGCAACAACAAGCACTGCAATATCCGTTGCCTGAGCGCCTCTTGCACGCATTGATGTGAATGCGGCGTGACCGGGAGTGTCAAGGAAGGTGATTTTTTGCCCTTTGATATCTACTCTGTAAGCGCCTATGTGCTGCGTAATGCCTCCAGCTTCCGTTTCTGTGACGGAGGTATGCCTTATAGCATCAAGCAATGAGGTTTTGCCGTGGTCAACATGGCCCATGACAACAACAACCGGGTCACGGATTTCAAGGTTGCTCTCATCGTCCTCGCTATCGTCAATTATTCTGTCCTCAATCGTGACAACTATTTCTTTTTCGGCCTTCGCACCGAGCTCCTCCGCAACTATTGCTGCCGTTTCAAAGTCAATGACATCGTTGACGGCTGCCATCTGGCCTAACGAAATGAGCTTTGCTATAATCTGAGCGGCAGTCATTTTCAGCATTGCGGCAAGCTCGCCTACTGTCAGCTCATCAGGAATCTTAATAACCATCTGCGGCTTTTTGGCGCGCTCGGCGGCGATTCTCTTCAAACGCTCTGCCTCGGTTTCCCTCCTTGGGGTGCGCATTCCGTGTTGCCTGCGGTATTGCTGAGATTTTTGTTTTATCTTTTGCTTGCCGGCAGCAAAATCATGTATCTGCGTTTTATTTGATGCAATCTTCTCATACTTTTCGTTATATTTATCAAGCTCAACATGGCCGGCTCTTGTGTCAACAGTATGCAGTTCGCCCTTTGTGCGGGACTGCATGGGTTTTTGAGCGTCCGTCTTTTTCTTGGTCTGCATTGGAGGAACAGGTCTCTTTTCGGAGGGTTGCGGCTCCTTATCCTGCTTTGGTGACGGCTTTTTTGCATTATTATCCTTTTTATCTGACGGCTTTGCTCCGTCCTCAGCCTTATCTGCCTTCTTTGGCTGTTCCTTTTCCTTAGGAGCAGCCTTGGCCGCCGTTTCAAAGTAAGCGTCAAAACTCTCGACCTCATGCTGCTTTGTGTAAGTGTCGAAAATAATATCAAGCTCATGCTCCTCAAGAGCCGTCATATGCTTTTTGGCATCATCAAAATACTTTTGCAGTAATTTGATAATCTCCGTGCTTTTAACATTAAAATCCTTTGCAACCTCATGTACCCTGTATTTGTTAATCATATAAGCTTATTCCTCCCCTGTCGTGTTGCTCAGTAGCTGTAAAATTTTTTGGGCAAGCCCCTCATCGTCTATTGTTAATACTCCCGCTCTCAAACCGGTTGCGACACCGATTTCTCCCATTGTGTAGCCTGTTTTAATAAGCTGTGTTTTTCCCCTTGCGAGGTTTTCGGTAGCCCGCATAAATTCTTTTGCGGCACGCTCCGAAATATCGGTGCATAGCAGGCAAATCTTTGCACGGCCTTTTTTGATGGATACAATGCTCGCATCATGCCCAACGCTTATTTTGCCCGCTTTTCGACATAAACCGAGCAATGACAGCACCTTATCATTCATCCCCTGCCAGCTCCTTTTCCATCTGTTCAAAAACCTCGTCGGGAATGGGGCATTTAAAAGCTCTTTCTAGCCTTCTTGCCTTGCGTGCAGTTTTCAGACACTCCACACTATGGCAGACATATGCACCCCTGCCGGGCTTTCTGCCGGTAAGGTCAAGCGAAACCTCGCCCTGAGGGCTTTTGACAACTCTGACAAGCTCTTTTTTAGTCTTCATCAGGTTGCAACCCGTGCATCTTCTCAACGGCACGCGACGCTTTTGCATTCTTCCACCCCTTAAATTTATAATTCAAAATTAAGAACAGGCTCAATTATGCCGCTCTCGGGTTTTATATCTATCTTCCACCCGGTGAGCTTTGCTGCAAGGCGGGCGTTCTGCCCCTTGTTGCCTATGGCAAGCGAAAGCTGGTTATCGGGCACGGTAACCTTGCAGGATTTCTCCATATTTTCGCCAACCTCAACATCGATAACCTTTGCGGGAGCCAATGCTGCGGCAATGAATTCCTCCGGAACATCACTGTACTTGACAATATCTATTTTTTCGCCGCAGAGCAAATCCACGACCTTGCCTACTCTGGCACCTCTTGGCCCGATGCACGAGCCGACTGCGTCAACATTTTCATCAGAACTGTAAACGGCAATCTTTGTGCGTGAGCCTGCCTCACGGGAAACGGCCTTGATTTCAACAGTACCGTCATATATCTCGGGAACCTCAGTTTCAAACAGCCTTTTGACAAGCCCGGGATGAGTGCGTGAAATTGTGGCTCTCGGACCCTTCTTGCTGAAATCCTTGACATCAACGACAAACACCTTGATAAGGTCACCTGCCTGGAAGGTTTCGTTCGGGAGCTGCTCGGATTTCGGAAGAATCTCTTCAATCCTGCCGATTTCAAGAATCGCATCGCCCGTTACAGGGTCAATTCTTTCAATTTTTGCTGTAAGAATCTCCTGATTATGGCTTTGGAACTCTTCTCTTATCTGGCCGTGTTCAGCCTCTCTGATGCCCTGACGCAGAACATGCTTGCCCTTATCTGCTGCAATTCGGCTAACCTCTTTTGTTTCAAGTGCAATCTGAATTATATCCCCCGGCAAAGCGTTTGGCTTATACTTCTGTGCCTCCTCCAGCAGGATATCGCAGATAGGGTCGGATATTTCGGAAACGACATTTTTTCTGACGTAGACCTTCATTTCTTGCTCTTCCGGGTTGATTTCGCAAAAAACAATATCTTTATTGCCGTAGTCTCTTTTAACTGCCGTGACAACGGCTCTTTGTATTCCGTCACAAAGCACATCCATGGGGATTCCCTTTTCCTTTGACAATAGCCTTAAAGCATCGAAAAATTCGCTGTTCATTTTTCTAACCAATCCTTTCAAACCTGAATAGCTTTTGTGCCTGACACAAAAACTAAAAAATAATTAAATAATTAAAGCATGAATACGCCCTGCGAAGGTTAAATATCAAAATCATCAAGCTTGATAAAGCTTGTTTCTTTTTTGTTAAGGCAAATACCTGAGCCATCCTCGAGCCTTATTGTGACATTGCCTGCGTCATAGCCTTCAAGAACACCCGAAAAATCCCTCTTATTGTTATGCGGGCGGATGGTGCGCAGCTTTATTTTCTGCCCCATACAAAGCTTGAAATGCTCTTGCCTGGTGAGCTCACGCTCTATACCCGGGCTCGAAACCTCAAGGTAGTAGCTCTGCTCAATGGGGTCAGCGGTGTCAAGTGGCTTATCCACCCCTCTGCTCATATTCTCACAGTCATCAATAGAAACGCCGCCGTCTTTGTCAATATATATCCTCAGGTACCAGGATGCACCCTCCTTGAGAAAGCGAATATCCCAAAGCTTAAGCCCGAGGCTGTCGGCAACGGGTTTAGCAATATCCCAGACCTTTTCAACAGTTGAACCGCCGTTTGAGCGAGCCATATTATTGCTCCTTTTTTCAGTATTTTATATTATATTTTATGCATACATAATGAAAGAGCGGGTCGCCCCACTCCTTCATCAAAACATCATAATCCATTGCTAGAATATTGTATCATAACGATTTAACAATTTCAATACCTTTTTTAAAAGATATTTTTTCTTTTTTAAATGAATCGGATGAATCATCTGATTTGACCTGAGCCGAACACGAGATATTTTTCACTTGTCAGGCTCTCAAGCCCCAAAGGACCTCTGGCATGGAGCTTCTGGGTTGAAATACCGATTTCCGCACCGTAGCCGAATTCGCCCCCGTCGGTAAACCTCGTTGAAGCGTTGACATAGACGGCTGCAGCATCGACACTTTGCATAAACAACTGAGCCGCCTGATAGTCGGAGGTAACTATGCACTCGCTGTGACCTGAGCCGTATTTTGCAATATGCTCAACAGCCTCATTAATATTATTGACAACTTTTATCGATATAGTATAGTCCAGATATTCCCTACCCCAATCCTCCTCGCAGGCAGGGACACAATCCTCGACAAGTGTGCAAGCAATTTCGTCGCCCCTGATTTCTACATTTTTTTCGTCAAGCCTTGCCTTAATAGCTATCAGCGCCATCTCGGCAATATCCCTGTGAAGCAGCAGGCTCTCACACGCATTGCAGACAGAAGGGCGTGAGGTTTTGGCATTAAAAACAATTTTTGCAGCCATATCAATATCCGCAGACCTGTCAACATAAACATGGCAGTTACCGGTGCCCGTTTTTATTACGGGGACAGTAGAATTCTCAACCGCAGCACGAATCAAGCCTGCTCCTCCTCTGGGGATAAGGACATCAACATATTCATTGAGCTTCATCAGCTCATTTGCACTCTCCCTCGAAGTGTTGCCAACAAGCTGAATACAGTCCGCAGGCAGACCTTCGTTTTTGATTGCATTACGCATAATTTCTGTAATTGCACGGTTTGAATTTATTGCTTCCTTCCCACCTCTGAGGATAACGGCATTGCCGGCCTTCAGGCACAGTGAGGCAGCGTCGGCAGTAACATTTGGCCTTGCCTCAAAAATGACCGCAATTACTCCCAGCGGTACGGTCACCTTTTCAATTTTAAGCCCGTTGGGACGAACAGAGCCGGAGATAACCCTGCCGACAGGGTCATTTGCGGCGATTATTTCGGTTATTGAGTCAGCCATACCCTTTATTCTGCCCTCGTCCAGGCGCAGCCTGTCAAGCAGGGCTGCAGTGTATCCCTGTGCAGCAGCATTTTCAAAGTCAAGCCTGTTCGCATCAATAATTACCCCGCTATTTTCAATCAAAGCGGAGGAAATTGCGCTCAGAGCCCTGTCTTTTATTATGCCGGATGCGCAGGCAAGCTCTCTTTCGGCAGCTTTTGCTGCCGCACCCATTTTTTCAAGCTCTGTCATATGCCTCCCCTTTCGGTAAATTCACTGTATAAATATTATTTCTTTCCCATAAAAAATGTGCCAATCTGCCTGCCGTCAAGAAGCTTATATATATCCTTAGGGTCCGCCCCGCTCATGACAACAGTGTTGATGCCCGCCTGCATTGCTATCTTAGCCGCATGGAGCTTTGTCACCATACCGCCCGTACCCCGATTCGAACCGCTGCCACCAGCAAGCGAAAAAATCTCGTCATTTATTTCTTCAACAACAGGGATGAGCTTGGCATCGATATCCTCCCTGGGGTTCCCGTTAAACAGACCTTCAATATCCGTCAGAATTATGAGCGCATCGGCATTGACCAGCTTTGCCACTATTGCCGAAAGGCTGTCGTTATCGCCGAAAACTATTTCTTCAATGGCAACACTGTCATTCTCATTGACAATGGGAATGGCTCCGTATTCAAAGAGCTTTTCAAAGGTATTTATCAGGTTGACTCTGCGCTCCTCATTTTCAATATCGCTTCTTGTAATAAGAAGCTGGCCGACAATATGCCCGTATTCACTAAAAAACTTATCATACATAAACATAAGCTCACACTGACCAACTGTTGCAGCTGCCTGCTTGCCCGCAGTATCGTCCGGCCTGCTTTTTAGCCCGAGCTTCCCTGCGCCGATGCCTATAGCCGCTGAGGTGACAAGCACCACCTCGTGGCCGGAATTCTGCAAATCCGAAAGCACTCCCGCAAGGCTTGCCATGCGCCTTATATTTGTTTTGCCCGTTTCGTATGTCAATGTGGAGGTGCCCACTTTGACGACAATTCTTTTTGCATCCTGTATTGTTGCCATTATTATCCCCTCTTGAGAGAATTTTTATTTTAATATCGTATCCCTGACTGTACCCCCGGGGGGAATCATCGGCATTACCGCCGCGTTTGACGGGATAATGCAGTCAACCACTACGGGGATGTCGGAATGGAGTGCGGCATTAAGTCTTTTTTGCAGATGCCGCCGCCTCGTTATTCTCATCCCCTCTACCCCAAAGGCTCTTGCGAGCAAAGCAAAATCAGTGAACCTGTGCGGCTCGGTTTGTGAAAACCTGCCGCCAAAGAATACCCACTGCCATTGCCTGACCATGCCCAGAACCCCGTTATTCATCACAATGACGGTAATGGGAATGTTATATTTCGCCAAAGTTGCAAGCTCGTTGCAGTTCATATGAAAGCTGCCGTCACCCGTTATGAGCACAACCCTGTCCTGCTTTTTAGCAAGCTTTGCGCCGATTGCCGCTCCCAGCCCGAAGCCCATTGCTCCAAGCCCTCCGGAGGTTATCAGCGTTCTCGGCTCTTCAAAGGGATAATACTGAGCCGTCCACATCTGATGCTGCCCGACATCTGTGACTATAATCGTCCTCTTGTCAGAGGCAGCGGCAACAGCATGAATAATTGCCTTCGGAATTTCGTCCTCGCTGCTCAAAGGCTTTTTTTGCACGTTTTGATAGAGAAGATGCTTTATCCACTCGTCATGAGCTGCACAAGGCAGACGCTCAAGGAGCAGCTTCAATGTTAAATTAAGGTCACCCTTGAGGTGGTATTGCGAATATATGTTTTTATCTATTTCCGCAGGGTCAATGTCGATATGCACAAGCTTTGCATTAGGTGCAAATTCACTTCGGTTACCGGCAACCCTGTCCGAAAACCTTGCGCCTGCCGCTATCAATACATCGCACTCATGTGCTGCCAGATTTGCGGCATATGCACCGTGCATACCTATCAAACCGAGGTAAAGCGGGTCATTGCACGGAAAAGCACCCAGCCCCATCATGGAGCTTGCAACGGGAATAGAGAGCTTATGGGCAAAGCTGACAAGATTTTGGGCGGCTCCGGAGGAAATTGCTCCCCCGCCGACATAGAGCAGAGGATTCTTGGACCCTGCAATTGCATCGGCCGCCCTTTGAACGCTCAACTCATCGGGAGCTTTTTTAGCTTCCGGTTCTGTTTTTGGCATAGGCGTGTATTCATATTCCGCCCTAAGAATATCAAGCGGAACATCAACCAGAACAGGACCTTTTCTGCCTGAATTTGAGATGCGAAATGCCGTGCGGATATCATCCGCAAGTTTATCAATGCCCGAAACAATAAAATTGTGCTTTGTGACCGGCATTGTGACGCCTGCAATATCGACTTCCTGAAAGCTGTCATGCCCCAGAAGCGAGGTTTTGACATTGCCTGTTATTGCAACAACAGGGGAGGAGTCCATATAAGCTGCGGCAATGCCTGTAACAAGATTTGTGGCACCCGGGCCGGAGGTTGCAATAACAACTCCGGTTTTTCCCGAGGCTCTGGCATATCCGTCAGCAGCATGGGCGGCGCCTTGCTCATGTGAGGTGAGTATGTGAGTGATATTTTGGCTTTCTTCATAGAGTGCATCATAAATGTCAAGCACAGCACCGCCGGGGTAACCGAAAACCGTGTCTACCCCCTGCTCAAGCAGAACCTTTATTATTATTTGAGCACCCTTCATCTTCATAATCTTACCATTTAAATCCAAGATATTATTACCTTATTATATTGCTGATTTCGCTTAACTCTATTTAACGCAATTAAACTTATAAACTGTTTTGGTTTTGTATTCTTTACCTGCACTGAATGTGCATTGAGGGAAATCGGGCTGATTCGGTGTATCGGGATAATACTGTGTTTCCAGGCAAAAGCCCGTATGCCTGCCCATTTTTGTGCCGCCCTTTCCCTCCTTGCCGCTGAGTAAATTGCCGCAGTAGAGCTGAACTCCGGGCAGGTCGGTGTAAACCTCCATTCCTCTGCCGCATTTTGGCTCGTAAACCGTAGCAATCGGCTTTGCTCCCTCTCTGAGGCAGAAGTTGTGGTCATATCCCCCGCAGTAATTAAGCTGCTCACAGTCGGCTCCGATATCCCTTCCTATTTCTTTTGCGCTGGTAAAATCAAAGGGAGTTCCCCTGACCGCTCTCAATTCGCCTGTGGGAATACTGTTTTCATCCGTTGGGGTGAAATAATCGGCGTTAATCTCAATCACATGGTCAAGTATATCTCCGCCGTCATAGCCCTTGAGGTTAAAATACGCATGGTTTGTAAGGTTTATTATTGTATCCTTATCCGAAACCGCCCTGTACTCAATTGAAAGGGCATTGTCTTCTCTGAGTGTATAGTCAGCAGTAACCCTTAGGTTGTCGGGAAAGCCCTTTGAACCGTCAGGGCTGAAAAAGTGCAGCCTAAGGGTATTGTCGCTGATAATTTCAGCGTCCCACAAATCATGCGACATCTCACCGCCGCCATGCAGGCTCGTTATTCCCTTTTCGTTAATTGTAACATCATAATCCTTGTCACCGATTCTAAACCTGCCGTTTGCAATTCTGTTTGCATAGCGGCCGAAAATCATACCCTGATAGTCAGAGCGTTCAATATGCCCCCTGAGGTCATCAAAGCCCAAAATAACATCCTTGAAAACCCCATCTCTATCTGGCATATAGAGTGAGTTGAGAGTGCCGCCGTAGGTAATAATCTGAGCAGATGCCCCCAGCTTATTCTTGAGTATGTACGAATAAACCTCTCTTCCGTCGGGCATTGTGCCGAAAGTGTTTTTCATAATGCTCATACAGTAACCCCCAAAAAAATATAGAATTAATTATATGACAAACAATATAATTAGTCAAATGTTTTAGCCAACTGCTGCATCACTCTGTTTGCGGCAGTTATTGCTGCGCCGGAGCCGGAGCCTGCATTTTCAACAACAGCAATAACGGCAAGCGGCAGGTCCTCACGGCTTGAAAAGCCTGCAAACCATGAATGAGGCTTGTCGCCCTCAACCTCTGCCGTGCCTGTTTTGCCGCACATTTCAAGCCCGCTGAATCGACTGTCACCGTAGCTGTTTTTTACATTTGAGCGAAGCATGGTTTTTAGCCTGAGTGCGGTTGTACCGTCCATTTTTAGCCCGGTTTTATCCCTGTCTCTTATAC
>LSQX01235344.1_pt4 | contig 17734 bp, 16 predicted proteins | sample 654561 | NCBI WGS metagenome assembly LSQX01 (sample SAMN04489861, study PRJNA283612) | anaerobic digester metagenome | isolation source: 4 biogas reactors fed with cattle manure at either 37C or 55C with and... | place: Denmark: Kongens Lyngby | collected 2014
GCACCGGGACTTATGAGCAGCTGTCTCTCTCCCTCTTCGTAATAGTGCCCCGGTCTGTGTGCCCTGCGCGGGAACAGGTGAAGCTTGTACCTGTTCTCCTCCGTGAAAGCGATCACGTTCATCATCGGCTCCTCCTCATCAGGCTGGCGATGTTTCAGGTATTGGTAGACATCTTCAAACAGCTCTTCCACCTCTTTCCTGCTTTCACTCTCAATGGTCAGGCAGGAGCGGAGTGCATTATCGCCCTGCAGCAGGTGCGTTGTCTTGAGTCCTGCCTGCAGATGGAAATGATCGGGAGCAGAGGCACCGCATCTGGGCCCGTTGTAGAAAACAATGTAGTCCGGCAGCTCCCCGGCCAGGGAGAGCATGTCAGCCGTTTTATGGCGGATGCGTTGCGGCACATGGGAATGAATGGGGATGGTGATGTGATTACTGAGGATGGGAAAAGGATTGGTGAGGATGATGTACTTTTCGAGGAACGGAATGCCACGCTGTATTGCAGGGCGATTGAGCTCACAGAGGAAGCAGGGGCGCTGCGCTATTGTTCCGTTGTCGATCCTGGCTGCGGTAGATCCCATCCTCGCCGCATTATACTGCACCCTCACGGTGAACTTCTCTCCCCATGAGAGATCTTTCTCCCTGATCCTCTCCAGCTGCCCTACGGCATCTCTCAATTGCTGCCACTCCTCCTGCTGCCTTGTGAACAGTTCGTCTATTTCCGTTTGAAGATTCATCCAATATCGCTTTAATTAAAACAAAGATAACGATATTTTCTTTTATCGGATAGTGATTGCCGAAGAATCGGGTTAAAGCAAAAAAGATTGCATTACTGTTTGGTTTTCAGCTTTTTTTGTACCTTTGTGATAACCAGTTACAAAAACAGACGAATGAAATTTAAAACGCTTCTTTTTTCCAGCCTCTCAGTTTTGTTGCTTATCTCCTGTTCGCAGGGTGGCGCTAAGGATGGGGGAGTACCTGCCGATGAGGCGGGAGATCGTGAGCCCGGTGTCGAAGAAGAGGTCGTCGTGGTTACACCGGATGCCGATGAGGACGAGGAGTTTAGCGTGTTTATGGAACAATTCAGCAACGACGAGTCGTTCCAGCTCAGACGGATTAAATTTCCGATCAGTGTGATCATACCCGATATGAGTGATGTGGGTATGGCTCCTACGAAAGAGTCGATCGGCAAATATGATTGGGAGCCGCTCGATCTCACTTACGACAGCACCTACCTGACACGCCCCTTTGACCAGTATTATCAGGTTGTCCGTTACAGGAATGATACGGCCGTGGTGGAGATCCGTGGTATCAACAATGGTATCTATGCCGATTATTACTTTACGCTGATCGACAGGAAGTGGTATCTGGTCACCCTTTATGAAGCCTCCTTTTAAGGCGCAGAAACAATTGCCTCTGCCAGCTCATTCACTGAAAGAGTGGCCCGTTTGCTTATTTCAGCATCTCATCCCCGAAGCTGAGGGGTAAGAGATCCTTTACGCTCTCCATCACGTATACACCCTCTTCGCTGTACATCAGTACCCTCATGGCTGTCCCGAAACGGTTCTCCGTCTCCAGCAGCACCTGGCGGCAAGCACCGCAGGGGGTGATGGCGTCACTGGTGAAACGGCCGTTGTGCCAGGCAGCAACAGCGATTGCCTCAATCTTCTGGTCGGGAAAAGAAGCGTTGGCGAAAAAGACCGTCGTCCTCTCCGCGCAGAGACCTGACGGGTAGGCCGCATTCTCCTGGTTATTTCCTGAGATGATCTCTCCGTTGCCGAGCAATACCGCTGCGCCGACATTGAACCCGGAATAGGGAGCATATGCTCTTTTTGTGGCACTTTTTGCTGCTTCGATCAAATTTTTTTCCACATCAGAGCATTCCTCTAACAGATAAACACCTATCTTTGTGGTTAAATTGATTTCTCTCATAATGTAATATTGATTTTGAATCGCAAATATATATATATTTTATTGTTCTTTGTCGTTCTTGCATCATTATTTGTCCCGGCAGATCTTTGCGGACAAGCCAGGGTGAGCACCTACGAAGCATATACAGAGAGATACAGTGATCTGGCAATAACACATATGGAACGCTACGGGATCCCCGCATCCATCACCCTGGCACAGGGGATACTGGAGTCGGGTGCAGGGATGAGCGACCTGGCACGGCGCTCCAACAATCACTTCGGCATTAAATGCCACCGCGGCTGGAAAGGGCCGTCGGTCTATGCCGCCGATGATACGCCGAACGATTGTTTCCGCAAGTATGCCCGCGTGGAGGACTCCTATGAGGATCACTCCCTCTTTCTGGTCAACGGCGGCCGCTACAGTGCGCTCTTTGCGCTGTCCGTCACCGACTACAAAGGGTGGGCCAGAGGGTTGCAGAAATCGGGTTATGCCACCGACAGGGCTTATGCCAACAAGCTGATCAAGCTGATAGAGGATTACGAGCTCTATCGCTTCGATGACAAGAAATACCGCAAGGGTGTGAGCCGCCGCGAGCGTGATGAGCGGCGCAGGCTGGAAACAGCGCGGATGACATGGACCCACCAGCCCTACATCACCCATGGACTGGTCTACGTGGAGGCGGTCAACGGGGACAGCTACGCCGGCATCGCGCAGGAGTTCGGCTTTAAGGTGGAGGATCTGCTGAGGTTCAACGAGGTGCCTGAAGACTTCCCGCTGAGTGAGGGCGATATCGTCTACTTCCAGAAGAAAAAGGCACGTGCCGACAAGCCCTATGCGTTCCACACGGTGCAGGTGGGTGAATCGATGTACAGCATCTCGCAGAAGTATGGTCTCAGGATGAGGAACCTCTACCGGCTGAACAAGAAGAGTTACGCGTACATACCCGAGGAGGGCGACCTGCTGAAGCTGAGGTAGGAAGGGGAAATGAAGAATGAAGAATTAAAAGTTAAAAAATTAAGAGCTCAGAACTGACTACTGACTACTGACAACTGACAAAGAACAAACAGAAAAAAAATATGGAAGAGAGACAAATGCAATACAATACACAGAAGGAGAAGCTGGTGCTTCCCGAATATGGCCGTAATATCCAGAATATGGTTGACCACTGCGTGGCGATCAAGGATGCGGCAGAGAGGCGGAAATGTGCCTATACCGTCATCGATGTGATGGGCAACATGTTCCCCCACCTCCGTGATGTCAATAACTTCAAGCATATCCTCTGGGATCATCTGGCCATCATGTCCGATTTCAAGCTGGAGATTGATTACCCCTACGAAGTGATCAAGAAGGAGGATCTCTTCTCTGCACCGGGTCATCTCGACTATAGCAGGCCGACCATGAAGTACCGTCATTACGGTAAGATCCTGGAGAAGATGGTGCTGGTTGCCGCCAGTATGGAGGAGGGGTCTAAGAGAGAACATCTGCAGAAGATGCTGCTGAACCAGATGAAGAAATCCTACTCACAGTGGAACAAAGAGGCCGATGACGAGAAGATCTTCTATGATATGAAAGAGCTCTCGGGAGGTAAGATCGTGTACACAACCGACAGCTATACCATCCCCGAGGTGAAGCTGAACGGCAACCGTGATAAGCTTAAGAACATCAAATATCAACGCAGAAAATAAAAAGAGATGATTTCAGAAAAAGATATTCTTCAGGTCGGACGAACGCAGAAGCCATATGGGATTAAGGGCGAGATCATCGTGCTCTTTCATCAAGCTGAGTATGCTGAGCTCGACACAGAATTTTATTTTCTTGAGATCGACGGTCTTCCCGTACCCTTCTTCCTGGAGGAGTTCACCTTCTCCACGAACGTCTCTGCCAGGGTGAAGTTCGCCGATGTGAACGATGAGAAGAGTGCCTCACGCTACGTCAACCTCGATGTCTACCTGCCGCGCGAACAGGTGATCCTGTCGCAGGAGCCGGACCGGGGCGACTGGAATTGGTTCGTCGGATACACCATCGTGGATCAGCATGGCGTGAACCTCGGAATCATCGAAGAGGTGGATGATTCAACGCAGAACATCCTTTTTATCGTGAAGAGCGATGAGAGAGAGCATCTGATACCTGCCACGGATGATTTTATTGCTGCGATAGATGAAGAGAACAAAATAATCGAAATGTACCTTCCCGAAGGTCTGACCGATGAGTGAACCGGAAAGGAGCGCTCCGCCGAAACCGAAATAGAAACATGCCTTTTCTTCAACTCGCTCACGTAAGCATTGGATATCCTGCCCCTAAAAAACCAAATATTGTGCAGTCCGACCTCTCTCTCACAGCGCATGAGGGAGAGCTGATCGCCCTGATCGGAAAGAACGGCTGCGGAAAATCTACCCTGCTGCGCTCCATCGCTTCATTACAACCCATCTATCAGGGAGTGATCACACTCAATGGTGTGAACCTGTCTGATATATCGCCTAAAAAGAGGGCGATGCTCCTCTCCGTGGTGCTCACGGAGCAGCAATCGGTGGCATCGTTCACCGTGAGAGAGCTGATATCTATCGGGCGCGACCCCTACACCGGGTGGCTGGGGAGCCTCACGGATGAGGATAACCGGATCATCAGCCGGGCAATAGAGATGACCTACCTCGGCGGATTTGAGGAGAGGAACATCCACGAGCTCTCCGACGGTGAGCGCCAGCGGGTCTTCATTGCCCGCGCACTGGCGCAGAACACACCGGTTATCCTGCTCGATGAGCCCACCTCGCACCTTGACCTGCCCAACCGTATCAATATACTCCTTCTGCTTCAGAAGCTGGCACGTGAGACCGGGAAGACCATCTTCATCTCCACCCATGAGCTGGAGACAGCCATGCAGGTCGCCGACAAGCTGTGGCTCATGCAGAAGGAGAAGGGTGTCACCGTGGGGGTGCCGGAAGATATGGTCCTCAACGGCAGCTTCGACACTGTTTTTCGTCATCCTTCCTACGAGTTTGACAAGGAGTATGGCAGCTTTATTGTACAGAAGCAGCTGGATAAGACCATCGCGACACGTGTGCAGCATCCCAACGGGCTGATGGCCCGCTGGACCACCAAGGCGCTCTCCCGCAAAGGCTACAGGATTGCACCCGATGCACCGCTTGAGCTGTTTGTCGATGAGGAGAACAGCTGCTGGGTCATCCGGCAGGGAGGGCAGGCTGTCGTCACCCGCAGCATCGAAGAGGCATTACAGAAAATAGCTGATTTATACCCGGGTAGCAATAACACCGTTTGAGCATAGTCAAAATCAGCCCGTTTTTTATTATCTTTGCATGAAATTATCGCTCAACACCACCTGAATGGAAGTGAAAAAACGAAACATAGCAATCTTAGGTTCCACCGGCTCCATCGGGACGCAGGCACTGGATGTGATCGCGGCCTACCCCGACAGGTTTGAGGCCTACGCGCTGGTGGCCAACAACAGGGTAGAGCTGCTCATTGCGCAGGCACGCCGTTTTATGCCCGAGGTGGTGGTGATTGCGAACGAACAAAAATATGAGCAGCTGAAGGCTGCCCTGAGTGACCTGCCCATCAAGGTGTGGTGTGGAAGCAACGCCATTGAGGAGGTGGTGCAGGAGCAGAATATTGATATGGTGCTCACGGCGATGGTCGGTTTCTCCGGCCTGAAGCCCACCATTGAGGCGATCAGTGCCGGCAAGGCGATCGCTCTGGCAAACAAGGAGACGCTGGTGGTGGCAGGTGAGCTGATCACCTCGCTGGCGCTGAAGCACAGGACGGCAGTGCTGCCGGTCGACTCGGAACACTCCGCCATCTTCCAGTGCCTGAACGGCGAGGGGGAGAACAGGATAGAGAAGATACTACTCACCGCCTCGGGTGGTCCTTTCCGCACCTTCAGCAGCGAACAGCTGGAGAGCGTGACCAGAGCACAGGCGCTGGCACATCCTAACTGGCACATGGGCGAGAAGGTAACCATCGACTCCTCCACGCTGATGAACAAAGGGTTCGAGATGATTGAGGCCAAATGGCTCTTTGGTGTGGAGCCCTCGCAGATTGAGGTGCTGGTGCACCCGCAGTCGATCATTCACTCCATGGTGCAGTTCGAGGATCGCTCGGTGATGGCGCAGATGGGACAGCCCGATATGCGGATGCCCATACAATACGCCTTCTCCTATCCTGAGCGGCTCAGGTCTGATATCCTGCCGCTCGACTTTTTTGCGTTGTCGCAGCTCACCTTTGAGAAGCCCGACAGGGAGAAGTTCCCCAACCTCAACTTCGCCTACGCCGCTGTGGAGAGCGGGGGAAACATGCCCTGCATCCTCAACGCGGCCAATGAGGTGGCGGTGCAGCTCTTCCTGGAGGAGCGCATAGGCTACAGGCAGATGAGCCACCTGATAGCAGAGACAATGCAGAAAGCATGGTTCGTGCAGTCACCCTCGCTCGATGACTATATCCAGACCGATGCCCAGGCGCGTGAGATCACCATGCAGCTGATTCATTAGCAAATTGGCACATTTACACATTGGCATATTTACGAAATAATAAATCAATAATTCAACAGATCAAAATAGAATGGAAATTTTTTTAATCAAGGCGCTACAACTTATCCTGAGTCTCTCGATACTGGTCATCGTACATGAGTTCGGGCATTACATCTTCGCGCGGTTGTTCAAGATCAGGGTAGAGAAATTCTACCTCTTCTTCGATGCCGGCTTCGCGCTTTTCAGATATAAACCCAAAAGAAGTGAGACTGAATATGGTATCGGTTGGCTGCCGCTGGGTGGTTATGTGAAGATATCGGGTATGATTGATGAGTCGATGGACAAAGAGCAGATGGCACTGCCGGCACAACCATGGGAGTTCCGCTCCAAGCCGGCCGGACAACGCCTGCTGGTGATGATCGCCGGTGTGGTGTTCAACCTGCTGCTCGCTTTCTTCATCTACTCGATGGTGCTCTTCGCATGGAACGACACCTACCTGCCGCTGAAGAACGTGACCCAGGGTATGGAGTTCAGTCAGGCCGCCCGTAATGCGGGCTTTCAGGATGGCGACATACTGCTGATGGCCGATGAGAAGGAGCTGGACCGCTTTGGTGTGCGCACCCTGCTCGATATTGCAGATGCCGATGAGGTGACCGTGCTGCGTGAGGGTGAAGAGGTGGTGCTGACCATCCCCGAGGGACTGATGAAGAACCTGCTGACAGACAAGGAGGGGTTCGCTGCCTATCGCGTGCCGACAGTGGTCTTCCAGACCCTGGAAGGAAGCGCAGCACATGGTGCCGGATTACAGCAGGGTGATAGCATCACGGCGGTCAACGGCGTGGCTACCCCTGCTTCCAGTGACCTGCGTGCCGCACTCAACAGTCAACGCAACAGCGAGGTGACGCTCGGCTTCTTCCGGGACGGTTCGCTGCAGACAGCTGCTCTGCAGGTGGACTCAGCGGGTGCGCTGGGCTTCTACGCGATGACAGCGCCGCAGATCTACAGGATCGAAACCATCAGCTATAGCTTTTTCGGCTCCTTCCCTGCCGGGATAAAAATGGGTGTAGATACGCTGAAGGATTACATTGCGCAGTTCAAGTATGTCTTCACCAAAGAGGGGGCCTCCTCGCTGGGTGGCTTTGGTGCGATAGGGAACCTGTTTCCGGCGCAGTGGAACTGGCAGGCTTTCTGGATGATGACAGCCTTCCTGTCGGTCATCCTCGCTTTTATGAATATACTGCCTATCCCGGCACTCGATGGCGGGCATGTGATGTTCCTCATCTACGAGGTGCTCACGCAGCGCAAGCCCAATGAGAAGTTTATGGAGTACGCGCAGATAGCAGGGATGGTGCTTCTTTTTGGTTTGTTGATCTATGCCAACGGCATGGACCTGATAAGGGCAATTTTTTAAAAAATCATCGTATGAAGGTTTCAGAACTGATTGACAAGACACAGCAGACAGCATTCTCCTTCGAGCTGCTGCCCCCGCTGAAAGGGAACAGCATACAACAGGTGTTCAACACGATCGAGCGTCTGAAAGAGTTTGATCCGAAATTTATCAATATCACCACGCACCACAGCGAGAATATCTACAGGGAGGATGCTCAGGGTGTTTATCGCAAGACCAACGTGCGCAAGCGTCCCGGCTCGGTGGCCATCGCGGCAGCCATACAGCACAGGTATGGCATCAGGGCAGTGCCGCACATCATCTCCCAGGGCTTCTCGAAGGAGGAGACAGAGTATGCGCTGATCGACCTCTCTTTTCTTGGGGTGAACGATCTGCTGCTGCTGAGAGGCGACACCAAGAAGCTCGATCCGCAACAGCGCGCCATGGACTGCCATCCCCATGCCACAGGCCTGCAGGAGCAGGTGAACAATTTCAACAAGGGCATCGCTTTCGACGGCTCCACCTTCAACCCTCCCGAGTTGCCCTTCACCTACGGGATGGCCTGTTATCCGGAGAAGCATGAGGAGTCGCCCAACATGGAGTCGGAGATACACTATACAAAGATGAAGGCCGATAATGGTGCCGACTACCTGGTCACACAGATGTTCTTCGACAACAGCAAGTATTTCGCTTTCGTGGATCGCTGCCGTGCCGCGGGGATCACCATCCCTATTATCCCGGGGATCAAGCCGATTCACCTGAAGAGCCAGCTCACCGTACTGCCGCAGATCTTCCGTTCCGATATCCCCGAAGAGCTGGAGAAAGCACTGCGCGATTGCAGGAACGATGATGATGCCAAAGAGGTGGGGGTTGAATGGTGTACAGCGCAGTGCAAAGAGCTTGTGAAGCACCAGGTGCCCAGCATTCACTTCTATTCGCTGATGGCGACGGAGAGTGTTTACCGCGTAGCACAGGAGATATATTGAATTAGGATGCAGGATCTGGCAAGGGCAAGCACCTGAATAAACCGGAATAAGGATAAAAGAATGTATTTTCGCGATATCATAGGGCTTCACGATGTGAAAGAGCATCTGATCGATTCCGTACAGCGGGGGTTCATCCCGCATGCACGCATCTTCCACGGTCCCGAGGGGGTGGGGAAGCTGCCGCTGGCTATCGCCTACGCCCGTTATCTTAACTGCGCCGATCGCGGTGCTGCTGATGCCTGTGGTGATTGTCCCTCCTGTCATAAGTTCGATAAGCTGGCACACCCCGACCTGCACTTCGTCTTCCCTGTCGTGAAATCAAAGGTGAGCGATGAGTACCTGCCGCAATGGCGCGACTACCTCGCACAGACATCCTACTTCAATCTCAACGGATGGCTCAACTTCATCAATGCACAGAATGCACAGGGTGTCATCTACTCGAAAGAGAGCGACGCGATTATCCGCAAGCTGAACCTCAAGGTGTACGAAGCACCTTACAAGATCATGATCATCTGGCTTCCGGAGAAGATGCACGACAGCTGTGCCAACAAGCTGCTGAAGATGGTGGAGGAGCCGCCGGAGCATACCATCTTCCTGCTGGTGTCGGAAGATAGGGAGCACGTGCTGCAGACCATCTGGTCCCGCTGTCAGCCACTGCATATCCGTGCCATAGAGACGGAGGAGATGGTTGCCGCCATCGCGAAACGCTTTGCGATGGCGCAGGAGAGCGCACGCTCCTACGCGCATATCGCCAACGGCAGCTTCACCAAGGCGATCGAGCTGATTGAGGCCTCGGAGCAGACACAGTACTTCTTCGAGCTGTTCGTCACCATGATGCGTGCATCCGTATCACGCAATATCAAAGCCATCAAGGAGGTGGCGGCTGAGATGGCCGGCATAGGCCGTGAGATGCAGAAGAGCTTTATTCTCTATGCCCTGCGTATGTTCCGTGAGTACTTCGTCAGTAACCTCAACGAGCCGGAGATGGTCTACCTGAACGATGCGGAGCGGCAGTTCGGAGATAAGTTTGCTCCTTTCATCAACGAGAAGAATATCGAAGATTTCAATCATGAATTCTCACTGGCTCACCGCCAGATTGAGCAAAACGGCAATGCCAAAATTATTTTCCTTGATCTTTGTTTAAAAGTGACGGTGTTTTTAAGAAAATAATTTTGTAACTTGCATTCCGTTTAATTTACTCATCATCAAAAAGTCTCGCACATCGACATCGATTGAGCGATTGAATATATATATGGACAAAGAACAATTATCAGATAGATTATCGGATATCGTTCCTATTAAAACGGTAACCGTCAGAAATACGAAAGTGTGCGCAGGCTGCACACCACACAACAATAAACTGCATGTCTACGACTGGCTGCATGACTTCCCTGAGTTACAGGATGCCTCGAAGATGGTGGAGGTGCAGTTCAAGAACACACGCAAGGGATATTACATCAACAGCAACAACCTGAAACTGCAACTGGGTGATCTGGTGGCCGTGGAGTCCCTCCCCGGGCACGACATCGGCACAGTGACGCTCACGGGCAAGCTGGTGGAGCTGCAGATGAAGAAAAACAACTTCCGTGATGATGCCAACGGCGCGCTGAAGCGCGTTTATCGTATCGCACGGCCTGCCGATCTGGAGAAGTATGAACAGGCCAAGGCGCGTGAGCAATCGACAATGATCCGCGCGCGTAAGATCGCCGAAGGGTTGGGTCTGCAGATGAAGATAGGTGATGTGGAGTACCAGGGTGACGGCAACAAGGCCATCTTCTACTATATCGCCGATGAGCGGGTCGATTTCCGTGAACTGATTAAGGTGCTGGCCGGTGAGTTCAGGGTGAAGATAGAGATGAAACAGATTGGTGCCCGCCAGGAAGCCGGCCGCATAGGCGGCATCGGTCCCTGCGGACGTGAGATGTGCTGCAGCCGCTGGATCTCTAACTTCGTCTCGGTCTCCACCTCTGCTGCCCGCTATCAGGATATCTCCATCAACCCGCAGAAGCTGGCGGGACAGTGCGGTAAGCTGAAGTGCTGCATGAACTACGAGGTGGATGCCTACGTGGAGGCGCAACGCAGTCTGCCCTCGCGTGAGATCACCCTCGAGACCAAAGATGCCACCTTTTATCATTTTAAGACCGATATCTTCTCGGGGATGATGACCTATTCAACCGACCGCTACAATGCCGTCAACCTGGAGACGATCCATAAGGAGCGCGTCTTCGAGATCATCTCGATGAACAAGGGAGGGGACAAGCCGCTGAAGCTTATTTCCGAAACAGATGTGAGGAACGTCAAGGAAACATCCTATACCGGCGACCTGCTTGAGGACCAGAGCATCACCCGCTTCGACGAGCAGCGTAAGAGTAGTCAGCCCAGGAAGAAAAGAAAACCCCGTAAGAAACGTCCCGACAACAGGCAGGATGGTACTAACCCGCAAAGGAATAACCCGAAAAACGACACTCCTCCAGGTGAGAACAAGGAATAACATCCTCTTTTTCGTTGCGGGAGTACTCCTCTTATTGCTTGCATCCTGTTCGGACGGGGAGGTCTACTACCGTTTTCATCATATTGATAAAGGGAAATGGTATCGCGACAGCACACTGCGCTTCACGATGGACTCACTGGATACACGTGCGGGTGTTGCCTATGATGTGACCATTGAGATATCATCCGGTCACATCTATCCCTATCGCAACATCTGGTTACAGATCAATCATAATCTTACCGACACGCTCCTCCGCAGCGACACGGTTCAGTACCGGCTGGCCGACGAACACGGAAAATGGCTGGGTAGTGGTGTGGGCGGACTCAATCAGCTCTCACTGCCTTTCCTCACCTCCATTCCGCTCGACACGGCACATCACTACCGGCTGGCGATAGCGCAGGTGATGAACGACGACCCGCTGACAGGGATTGAGAAGGTGGGGCTGAAGGTGATGGAGGTGAGCAGCGATGTGCAGTAAAAGGATAAAAACAAAAGTATGAAGATTGTATTTCTCGGATCAGGCAATGTGGCAACCCATCTTGCCGAAGCACTCCATGCCGCGGGACACCGGATCATCCAGGTGTTCAGCCCTGCAGAGGAGAATGCGGTCCTCCTCGCCGATAAAGTGGGCGCTGAGGCTGTCAGCAGCCTCCAGCATCTCAACACCGGGGCGGACCTCTACCTCTTCTGTGTGAAGGATGACGCGCTGCAGGAGGTGATCCTCCGGATGCCGCAGACCACGGGTACCTGGGCACATACCGCCGGCAGCTTGCCGATGACGCTCTTCTCAACCCGCAAAGAGGAGTATGGTGTGATCTATCCGCTGCAGACATTCAGCAAAACAAGGAGGCTGAATTTTTCCGAAATCCCCCTGTTCATTGAAGGAAGCACACCTGCAACGGTGCTTCTTCTGGAAGATATGGCCCGTTCCATCTCACGGGAGGTGCATCAGCTGCCCGGGGAGAAAAGAAGCTATCTCCATCTGGCAGCCGTTTTCGCCTGCAATTTTGTCAATCATATGTACACCCTCTCGTCGGAGATCCTCCTCAATGAGGAGATCCCCTTCGCCATGCTCAGGCCACTGATCACCGAGACGGCGGCAAAAGTGACGGAGATGACACCCCGGGAGGCACAGACAGGCCCTGCCGTGCGTAACGATGAACAGGTGATGCGCAACCACCTGGAGCTGCTTTCTCATGCGGAGATGAAAGAGCTGTACACACTGATAAGCAGAAGTATACAGTCCCGATGAGTGATGTCTGCAACAGGGAAAACAGTGTTTATGAAGAGTATCAAATGGTAACTGTTTGGTTACCTAAAGTCAAAAAATTAACATTCAAAAATGGCGTAGTTGCAAAACAAACCTTATATTTGTAACAATCAATTAAAAAACCACTCCAGACATGGCTAAAGTAAAGGGTTACGTAGAAGTGAACACAGCCCGCTGTAAAGGTTGCAACCTCTGTGTTGTGGCCTGTCCCACGGATGTGTTGGAATTACAACCGCGTGAGGTAAACGACCGCGGATACCATTATGTATATATGAAGAATCCTGATGAGTGCATCGGATGTGCTAACTGTGGTTATGTATGTCCCGACGGATGTTTGACTGTCTATAGGAAGAAAGCGTAATAATCAGCTTATCCGGGAAAAACAATCAGAAAAAAAATTGAGTATGTCAGAAGAAATAACATTGATGAAAGGGAATGAAGCCATCGCCTACGCAGCCATCCGCTACGGGGTGGACGGCTATTTTGGTTATCCCATCACTCCTCAGTCTGAAATAATTGAAACCCTTATGGAAGCAGCTCCCTGGAACACTACCGGTATGGTGGTGCTGCAGGCCGAGAGTGAAGTGGCTGCCATCAACATGGTTTATGGCGGTGCCTCCTGCGGCAAGTACGCCATGACCTCCTCCTCCAGTCCCGGCATCAGCCTCAAGCAGGAGGGGATCTCCTATATGGCAGGGGCAGAGCTCCCCGGTCTCATTGTGAACGTGCAGCGAGGCGGCCCCGGACTGGGAACCATCCAGCCTTCGCAGGCCGACTATTTCCAGACCGTGAAGGGTGGGGGACACGGCGACTACCGCCTCATCACCCTGGCGCCCAGCTCTGTGCAGGAGATGGCCGATTTCGTGGCGCTCGGATTCGAGCTGGCCTTTAAATACCGCAACCCGGCCATGATCCTTACCGACGGTGTGATAGGGCAGATGATGGAGAAGGTGAAGCTCCCCGAATATCGCCGCAGGAGAACAGAGCAGGAGATCCGCGAGCAATGTCCCTGGGCTACACTGGGCAAGACAGCCGACAGGGAACCCAATATCATCACCTCGCTCGAGCTCGACTCGGCGGTGATGGAGAAGAACAACGAACGGTTTCAGGCGAAGTACCGTGTGGTGGAGGAGAACGAGGTGCGTTACCAGGAGGTGAAGTGCGAAGATGCCGATTACCTGCTTGTGGCTTTTGGTTCCGCGGCACGTATCTGCCTGAAGACGATACAGCTGGCAAGGGAGCAGGGTATCAGGGTTGGATTGCTCCGTCCCATCACCCTGTGGCCTTTCCCTACGAAGGTGCTGAATGAATATGCCGGCAGGGTGAAGGGGATGCTCACGGTGGAGCTGAATGCCGGACAGATGGTGGAGGATGTACGCCTGGCAGTGAACGGCAAGATACCTGTGGAGCACTACGGTCGTCTTGGTGGTATCGTGCCTACTCCCGACGGCGTGCTCGATGCCCTGATTGAAAAAATGGTCAAATAACAAATATCACCCGTCATGGATCTTAAATACAGAAATATATTCCTGTTCCTTTTCATGCTGGCTTTCGCCGGTACCATCATTGTCTATTTCTCTTCCAACAGGGATATGCAGCTTACATGGTACTTCGGGGGAGCAGCCATCCTGTTTTATCTTATCTACAGGTTCTCTAAAAAATAACAGATGATCCCACCCTCATGATTGCACCCCTCCAGAGAGTGATGAGAGCGGGTTGAATAATGAGAAAAAAAATAATCGTATGGATACAAACAATATCATAAGTCCTGAAAACCTGGTTTACGCGAAACCGGAGTTGATGAACGACAACCACATGCATTACTGCCCGGGGTGTTCTCACGGTGTGGTGCACAAGGTGATCGCCGACGTGATCATGGAACTGGGGCTGCAGGAGAAAACCATCGGTATCGCCCCGGTGGGATGTGCCGTCTTCGCCTACAAGTACCTCGATATAGACTGGCAGGAGGCCGCACACGGTCGTGCACCGGCGCTGGCTACCGCCACCAAACGTCTGCTGCCCGACAGGATGGTGTTCACCTATCAGGGCGACGGCGACCTGGCAGCTATCGGCACGGCCGAGACCATCCATGCCGCCAACCGCGGAGAGAATATCGCCATCATCTTCATCAATAATGGTATCTACGGTATGACCGGAGGCCAGATGGCACCCACCACGCTTAAAGATATGAAGACATCTACCAGCCCCGATGGGAGGAACGTGCAGACCATGGGTAACCCGCTGAAGATCCTCGATATGCTGGCGCTGCTTGACGGTGTCTGCCTCGCCACGCGTACCAGCGTGCACACCCCGGCCGCGGTGAAGAAGACCCGCCGGATGATCAGGCTGGCGTTTGAGAACTCCATGGCTGGCAAAGGGACCTCCATTGTAGAGGTTGTCTCCACCTGTAATGCAGGATGGAAGATGACGCCTGCCGCCGCGAACGACTGGATGGTGGAGCATATGTTCCCGGTATATCCGATCGGTGATTTGAAGAACATCTAAAAAAAATTGCAGAAAAAATGTTACAGGAAATAGTCATTTCAGGTTTCGGAGGGCAGGGTGTGCTGTCGATGGGGAAGATACTTGCCTACTCGGGCATCATGGAAGAGAAGGAGGTCTCCTGGTTCCCTGCCTACGGACCGGAACAGCGGGGCGGGACGGCCAACGTCACCGTCATCATCTCTGATGAAGCGATCAGCTCGCCCGTTGTCAATAAATATGATATTGCCATTGTGCTGAACCAGCCTTCGCTCGATAAGTTCGAAGAGAAGGTGAAGCCGGGCGGGGTGCTCATCTATGATGGGTACGGCATCCACAAGAAAGTGCAACGGAAAGACATCAATGTCTATGTGGTGAATGCGATGGATGAATCGATGAAGATGAACAACACCAAGGTATTCAACATGATTATCCTTGGTGGTTTGCTTAAAATATCGCCCATGGTAGAGCTGGAGAATGTGATGAAAGGCCTGAAGAAATCATTGCCCGAGCGGCATCATCAGCTTCTGCCCATGAACGAACAGGCCATCCTGAAAGGGATGGAGGTCGTTCAGCTTGAGCAGAAGGCAGAATGAAAGTAGTCTGAGCACTACTTCTTGCCAAAGGGCCACCAGCTCCATTTCTTCTTCGGTTTATCCGAATCTCTTTTTTGTGAAGGAGCTGCGTCACTTTTCTTCTTAATGACTAACTTTTTCTCACCCGATCGGCGCTCAGCGGCCGATCTTTTCTTTCCTGCACCGGCTGCTGCATCGTTGGGTGCTGATGCACCCTGCCTGCGTGGTGTGCCGGATGATCTCTTTTTGCGCGGTGTGCTCTCTTCTCCCGCTGCTCTCTCTTTCCGTGGTCTGTCTGCTGCTCCCTGATCTCGTGGTGCTCTCTGCTTCCGGGCAGTTCTCTCTTCACCTGCAGCGCCATCTTCCCGCGGAGCTCTATCACCGCGTGGTGTACGCTGCTTACGTGGTGCTCCCTCTTCGCGTGGCGCCCTCTCTCTCCTTGCCGGCTTCTCTTCTCCTGCAGCACCATCTTCCGCTGCTGTTCTTTCCGCACCTTCTGTTCCTTCTGTGCGTGGTTTACGCTGATCGCGCGGTGCTCTCTGTTTCCGGGCTCTTCTCTCCTGTCCGGTTGATCCCTCTTCGCGGGGTGCATTCACTTCCTCCAGTCCACTCTGCTCGCTTGATGCATCTACCTCCGGTGAGGTTGCCGCTGCGCGTGAAGACTCTTTTCTGCGTGAATCACCCTCTTTGCCCGGTCTGTCAGACTTACCTGAACGTCCCGAGGACTTACCTCCTTTACCCTTTCCACCCTTGCCTGTGCGGCCGGAAGCACCTCTGCGGCCGCTCTCTTTTGTGGGGTTGTATTCCGGACCCTCGCCCAGTTCAGATGGGATGGGGTTCTTGTAGACCTCTCTCTCCAGGAAATTCTCAATCTGCAGAAAGCGGTACTGTTCGTCTGGCGCGACAAAGGTGATGGCCATGCCTGTATCACCCGCACGCGCTGTGCGACCGATCCTGTGCACATAATCCTCCACGTCGTAAGGCACCTCGAAGTTGATCACCATGGAGATGTCATCAATATCGATTCCCCGGGCCACGATATCGGTAGCCACCAGGATGTCCACCCGCTCGTTACGGAACTCATGCATGATGTTGTCACGCTGTGCCTGGTCCAGGTCAGAGTGCATCTCTCCTGCCGAGAGGCCCATGCTGCGTAGCGTCTTGGCGAGCTCCTTCACCCGCTGTTTCGATCCGGAGAAGAGAATCACCTTCTTGGGTTTCTTCTCCTTGAAGAGGCTCTTCACGATACCCATCTTCTGTGGTTCATAACAGATGAAAGCCGATTGCATGATGGTGTCGGGTGGCCGCGTGATGGAGATGCTGATCTCTTCCGGCTTGTGCAGGATGGTCTTGGCCAGCTGCTGTATCTTGGGGGGCATGGTGGCCGAGAACATGATGGTCTGCCGTTCTTTGGGCAGCTGCTTCTCGATCTTCATGATGTCGTCGAAGAAACCCATGTCGAGCATGCGGTCCGCCTCGTCGAGGATGAAATATTTCACGCCGGAGAAATCAATATTGTAGAGGTTGATATGCGAGAGCAGTCTTCCCGGTGTGGCGATCACCACGTCGGCACCGCTCAGCAATCCGCGCTTCTGTACGCTCCACGCTTCACCGTCGTTGCCGCCGTACACCGCTACCGATGAGAAGGGTGTGAAGTAGGAGAATCCCTCCATCTGCTGGTCTATCTGCTGCGCCAGCTCGCGTGTGGGTGCCATGATAATGGCGTTCACCTTGTGCTCTTCGTGGGGTTCTGTCTGCAGGTTATTCAGCAGCGGCAGCAGGAAGGCGGCTGTCTTTCCGGTGCCGGTCTGGGCACAGGCAATCACATCTTTCTTGTTAAGAATCACTGGGATAGAGAGTTCCTGCACGGGAGTCATATCCTTGAAGTTCATTGACTGCAATCCGTCTAATAGCGAATCACAGAGTGGGAGGTCGGTAAATAACATTAATATCTTCTTCTTTTTTACAAAGATACGACGAATAATTGGTTTTGTAAAAAGTACGAAAATAAAATCGACTGAATATTTTTTCTTTTCGAAAATAATGATACCTTTGCACTCGCATTTGAGCAAAATGCCGGGAGAGATGGCAGAGTGGTCGATCGCGGCGGTCTTGAAAACCGTTGAAGTGCAAGCTTCCGGGGGTTCGAATCCCTCTC
>LSQX01040635.1_pt1 | contig 17732 bp, 18 predicted proteins | sample 654561 | NCBI WGS metagenome assembly LSQX01 (sample SAMN04489861, study PRJNA283612) | anaerobic digester metagenome | isolation source: 4 biogas reactors fed with cattle manure at either 37C or 55C with and... | place: Denmark: Kongens Lyngby | collected 2014
AAAAATCAAGGACTGCAATAAAGGCAGAAGCTGTTTGCATATGTCAGGTTGGACAGGAAATTTTGTTAGCTGCCGGCTGCTGTCATATACTGCTAAATTTTTTAATCAGGCGGTAAAGGCCATAGATGATTCCGGCTGCAGTTTCAGGCGCCAGTAAGACGAATAAGCCCGTAAGGTTAAGAAAGGCAGTCCAGGGACTTTTGGCAGCCTTCTCTGCCCGTATTCTTACTGAATGATAAAAAACAGGCGGGTTAAGGTTTAGGTGATGCATAGTAAAAGGGGAAAATGCGAAGGAGGCAGGTAAATAAAGGGATGCGGCCCCTTCATCTTGAATTGTAAATCCTGTGATGCTATCCTTAGACATATATGTGCCATAACATTTTTACTTATTATTTTAAACAGTTCCAGGGGGGCTGTTGCTCTTGCAGATTAATGTTCTGGATTACTTGGAAAAAACGGCGGCCAAATATCCCGGCAAAATTGCAATTATTGATGAACAAAACAGAATTAAGTTTTCAGAACTGAAAATGCTGGCCAAGGCGGCGGGCAGCGCTCTTATTGCTGAAAAACCGGCTGCAATCCGGAGTCCTGTAGCGGTGCTGGTAAACCGTACAGCGGCGGCCATTATTTCCTTTCTGGGCGTCCTTTACAGCGGAAACTATTATGCTCCCATTGATGCCAGGGTGCCGAAGCAGCGCCTGCAGCTGCTGCTGGACGACCTGAAGCCTTCTTTTGTTATCTGTGAAAAAAAGGATTTAGAACTCCTGGAAAGCCTTGATAATTCGCCACCATGCCTTGTTTATGAAGATATTATTCACAGTCAGGTAAATGACCGGGCTTTGGCGGAAATAAGAAAGCGGATAATTGATCTGGATCCGGTGTATATCCTGTATACGTCCGGTTCGACGGGAATCCCAAAGGGGACGGTTGTCCCGCAGCGGAGTGTGATAGATCTTACGGAATGGCTGGCTTCTACATTTGACTTTGCCTCTGATGAAGTAATGGGCAACCAGACTCCTTTTTATTTTGACGCTTCCGTTAAAGATATTTACCTCTGCCTGAAAACAGGCATGACCATGGTGATTATTCCCCAAAAACTGTTCATGTTTCCCCTGCTTTTGCTTGATTACCTTAATGAACACCGTGTGACAACTATCCTCTGGGCAACCTCCACCTTTGTACTGCTTGCCAATTCGAAGGTATTTGCGCAAAAGAAACCCTTGTATCTGAAAAAAATATTTTTCGCCGGGGAAGCGATGTACGGGAAGTACTTAAATATCTGGCGAAAATACTTTCCGCAGGCAATGTATGTCAATCTTTACGGGCCGACGGAAGTTACCGTTGACTGTACCTATTATATTGTGGACCGCGAATTTGCCGATGACGAACCCGTTCCCATCGGCAGGGCCTGCCGCAATATGGAGGTCTTTCTCCTGGATGAAAACAACCGTCTGATAACTGCAAGCGGTAAAGCAGGTGAAATATGTGTCAGGGGAACGGGTGTGGCTTTAGGCTACTACCGGGACCCGAAGCGTACTGCGGAGGTTTTTGTCCAGAACCCGTTAAACAGCGATTACCGCGATCTGGTTTACCGGACGGGAGATATTGCCAGGCTTAATGAATACGGGGAGCTTGTCTTTTGCGGCCGTAAAGATGAGCAAGTCAAACACCAGGGGAACCGCATCGAACTGGGGGAAATCGAGCGGGCAGCCTGCAGCCAGGAGGGTGTGGAGGCCTGCGTCTGTTTTTATGATGAAAAAAACAAAAGAATTGTGCTGCAGTATGTGGGGCATACCGGTGAAGTGCCGCTCTTGAGGGGCTTGCGTGAAAGGCTGCCCAGGTATATGCTGCCTGCCGTAATTGAGCGGCGGCAGGAATTCCCTTACAATGCCAACGGCAAGATCGACCGCAGAAAAATCATGGAGATTTACTATGGAAAAAATAACTGATTTGGACCAGTTGAACAAACTGCTTGCCCCCTGTATGAAAAGGGGTGTGCTAACCAATAACTATCTAATGTACAAAGACTACAAGCAGTATATTGAGCAAGGTGTTTTGTATTATATAAAGGGCAGGTCAGGAATGCTTCTTTTCCGGGATGACGGGAATCACTGGCGGCTGCTTTATTATTTATCCGGTTTCGAGGATGATTTCCCCCTGCCGGAGGACAAGCCCTCCGTCATGGAAGTGCTTTTTCAGGCTGGCGGCAAAGAGCATGAGCCTGTCCTTGCTTACTGGCAGTCTAAGGGGTTTAAGCCCTACCTGCCGAGAAAACGCATGCTTGTACCGGCAGTTGAATTTAAAGCCGCATCCTTCCCGGCCGGGACTGTTGTTTTTGCTCAAAAGAAGCATGCTCCGGCAATATCTGCACTCCTTTCCGCAAGCTTTGACCGGTACCTGGGCTGTATCCCGTCCCAGGAAGAGATTATTGCGGGCATTGAGAGGAAAGAGTTTATCTGTGCTGTGGATGCAAGGGACAGGATCATGGGAGTGCTGGAGATTCGACGCCGGCGCAATCTATATACCATCAGGCATCTGGTTGTGGAACGGGAATTTCGCGGACGTGGCCTGGCCCGGAAAATGCTGGCCTTTCTGGAGACAATAGTGGAGAAGGATGCGAAAATAAAGATTGAGCTTTGGGTGCAAAGCAACAATCCGGCTGCCCGCCGCCTTTATGAAAAGGCGGGATTCTCATACGACGGACTGGAATCGGTGGGTCTGTTATACGAATCTTAACTCGCAAAAAAGGAATGTGATGCCAATGGAAGAAAAACTGTTGAAAATTCTAAAGGAGCTACGCCCTGAAGTGGACTTCACCCGGGAAACAAGGCTGATTGATGAAGATATTTTGGATTCTTTTGACATTATTGCGCTGGTAGGAGAATTAAATGATACCTTTGACATCCAGATAGGCCCGGAACATTTATTGCCGGAAAATTTTAATACTCTTTCCTGTATTCTTGATCTTGTCAGGAAACTGCAGGCAGAGGGATAGGCAAAAATGCCGGTAGCAACATTTAGTTTTCTTCTTTTCATCAGCGCAACACTGCTGGTATATTTTACAGTTCCCAGGCGATCTCAGTGGATTGTATTATTAGTTGCAAGCTACGTTTTTTATGCTTCGGCAGGCGTTAAACAGCTATTGTTCCTGGTGCTGACTACAATCATTTCTTTTTCGGCCGGTTTTCTGCTGGCCGGAGTAAAGAATAAAAATAAAAAGAAATTTATTCTTGCCTCAGCCCTGGTATTGGACTTTGGCCTGCTGGTTTTTTTGAAATATTATAATTTTGCCGCCTCGGGAATTAATGCGCTGCTTGCAGGAACCGGCTTTGCCCTCCCGGTATTTAAGCTCCTGCTTCCCCTTGGAATTTCCTTTTATATCTTCCAGTCGGCAGGCTACGTCATTGATGTTTACAGGGGAAAATACCCGCCGGAGCGGAATATCGCCAGATTTGCCCTCTTTGTTTCTTTCTTTCCGCAGATTATTCAGGGTCCCATCAGCCGCTACGACCGGCTGGCACCTCAACTCTCTGCGTCCCATGAACCTGATTTTGACCGGTTAAAATACGGCATACAGCTGATGCTCTGGGGCTATTTGAAAAAAATTATTATTGCCGACAGGGCCGCTGTCCTGGTAAATACTGTTTTTGCAGATTATATGAATTACCCGGGCTCCATTGCCGCCCTCGCGGTCCTCTTTTACTGCATTCAGATTTACTGTGATTTCTCCGGAGGCATTGATATTATCAGGGGAATCGCCCAGATGATGGGGATAGACATGGTGGAAAATTTCAGGCGTCCTTACTTTGCCACGTCCCTTGCGGATTTCTGGCGGAGATGGCACATCAGCCTGGGCGGCTGGATGCGGGACTATCTTTTTTTCCCGCTGTCTTTGTCAAGACCCTTTTACAGGCTGGGGAAAAGAACGCGCAGGCTGTTCCCGGGCAAGCTGGGGAAAATAATTCCTACCTCCCTTGCTTCCTTTATCGTGTTCTTTGTTATCGGCATCTGGCACGGGGCAAGCTTTAAATATATGGCCTTTGGTCTATACAACGGCAACATTATTTCTTTTTCCATAATTGCCGCTCCCTACTTCACCGCATTCCTTGAAAAAATCCGTATTGATCCGCAGGGGCTGCCCTGGAGAATTGTGCAAATTATAAGCACGAACTTCATCGTTTTTATCGGCAGGTATTTTACCCGCGGGCCGTCGCTTATGGCAGCCCTGCGCATGCTGAAAAGGACGGTTTTTTCCTTTAATATGCAGGCTTTAAGGGACGGGACGTTCCGGACGCTTGGGCTGTCCGGTTTTGATTTGTTTCTGATAGTTGCAGGCTGTTTTATTATTTTCCTGGTCGGGTTTTATCAGGAGGCGGGTGTTGAAGTCAGGAAAGCGCTGGAGAGGAAAAACTGGCTTGTGCAGTGGGCGCTGGTCATGGCGGCGCTGGCAGTTCTTGTTTTCTTTGGCATATACCGTGAAGGATATATTGCCTCTGAATTTATTTATCAACAATATTAACGGCAGGGGTAGGCTTATGTCATCAAAAAAGTGGCTCTTAATGTTTGCCTGTTCGGTTTTAATTATTGTTTTCGCTATAGCAGGCTTTAATTTTATCACGGACCCGTTTGGTGTTTTCGGCGACCGCTTTTTCAACTGGTATTCCTATAATTTTACACAGAATCCGCGTGTGGCCAAAATAGCTTATCTGGACCGGCATCATGAAAAATATGATTCCTATCTGATCGGCAGTTCTTCAACAAGTTCCCTGTCAGTAGAGCGGCTGAATAAATACATGAATGCCAGCTTTTATAATATGTTCATGTATGGCGCCGATATTTACGATGTTGAACAAACCGTAAAGTATATTGTAAAGAACTTTACGGTAAAAAATATAGTTTTAAATATCGGACCGATTAATGCTGAAAAATACAATAAAGAATCGCATCCCCTGACGGACAACCTGCACGCCAAAACGGACGGTTCATCCCTTGCCAGGTTCTATGTGAAATATTTATTTGCCAACCCCAATTACGGCCTGGCGAAAATCCGCAGTTTTTACCGGGACGGCTACCTGCCGCAGGTTTTTGATGTTTTTGATGTCCCTACGGGCGCCTACGACAAATCGGCAAGGGACATCGAAAGAATTCAGGATCTGGAGGACTATAAAGAGAATTATCCTGTTTTTAGTAATTACCCGCGCTTTAATTATGAGTTTGCCCATATTGACGATTTTATCGGCAGCGTCAGGGAGATTAAGCTGCTTTGCGATGAGAATGATATTAACCTGACGGTTATTTTCTTCCCCTTGTATTACGGGCATTACAAGGCTTTTAATCCTGAACGGCTTGAGGAGATTTACAGCAAGCTGGCCGGCATTACCGATTTTTGGGATTTTTCCGTTCACCCCCTCTGTACCGACCCCAGATTTTTCTATGATGCCACGCATTTTAGGAATGCTCTGGGTGATATGGCCCTGGCCAGAATCTTTGGCGATGAAACGGTATATGTACCGGAAGATTTTGGCCATTATGTCACGCCCGTCAACGTCCTGAAGCAGGTTGAAAAATATCAGGCCGGGCATGTCTTTGATGACAGCGGCTATACAATAAAAGTCCCCGTATTGCTGTATCATCATCTGGATGAAACTGCCGGCGGTTCGCTGGTTATTTCAAAGGAGCGGTTTGAGGCACAAATCAGGGCCCTTGCCGAAGCCGGCTATACGGGAGTTTCCCTGCAGCAGCTGGTTGACTATGTTGAGAAGGGAAGGGAATTGCCGGAAAAGCCCGTCCTGATTACTTTTGATGACGGCTATGCCAGCAATTATGAAATCGCCTACCCCATACTGAAAAAGTACAATATGAAGGCAGCCATATTTGTTATCGGTTCCTCTGTGGGCAAGGATAGGTATAAGGATACAGGCTACCCCATTATTCCTCATTTCGGCTATGAAGAAGCCAGGGAAATGATTGCCTCCGGGCTGATTGAAATTCAAAGCCACACCTATGATATGCATCAAAGCGCGGATTACGAATTAAACACGGCCAGAACAGCAATGAGCCGTCTGGAGGGGGAAAGTGAAAAAGCTTTTATGCAAGCGGTACGTGATGACTTTACCCGGTCAAAGAAAGATATTGAGGAACAAACGAAAAGTCCGGTGATTGCCCTCTCATATCCTTTGGGGAGGTACAGCGACCTTACCGAGGCTTTGCTACGGGAAATGGGGGTTAAAATCACACTGTCCACAGAACCCGGCATAAATACCCTGATTAAGGGGCTTCCCCAGTGTTTGCGGGCTTTAAAAAGGATTGCCGCAAGAGAAGACACTTCTCCTGAAACGTTGATAAAAATGCTTGGCGGGCCGTAAAACCTGACTTGAATAATTTGCCGCAATATGATGTAATGATATTAGTATATTAATTCAGAACAAAGGAAATGGAGGTATTGTTTATGCAGGAAGTTTATGAGTTTTTAAAAAAGTGCGGGACCTATTATCTTGCGACTATGGACGGTGACCAGCCGAGAGTTCGCCCCTTTGGCACCATTGACCTGTTTGAGGGCAAGCTTTACATACAGACCGGCAAAAAGAAAAATGTGTCAAAGCAGATGATGACAAATCCGAAAATTGAGATCTGCGCCATGTCGTCGGACGGCAAATGGATTCGTGTGGAAGCTACGGCCGTTGAAGACGACAGGATAGAGCCGCAGCAGCATATGCTGGATGCCTACCCCAACCTGAAAGGCATGTATGCAGCCGGTGACGGCAACAACCAGGTTTTCTACCTTAAAGATGCAACGGCAACAATTTCATCTTTTATGGGAGAACCGAAAGTTATTAAGTTTTAATGTTCCGGTGAACGGAAGATTTTGTTTGCAGCCGGCCGGTAGTTTATACCCGGCCGGCATTTTGCTTTATTTTGTCTATCGGCCAACAGGTTAACCGGCGGAAGCAGCGAAAACAATAAGTGTTGACGTTTATTGGGATAACTAACATAATTATCATAGACGGCGGGGAGAAATATGCTGCCGGAATAAGCACCGGGAGAGAGTATTATGGTTTTTAAATTCTTGCACTTGGCAGATGTCCACCTGGACACGGCCTTTCAAAGCCGCAGTCCGCAAATGAGGAGTTTCTTGCGCGCTTCACTGCGGGAGGCTTTCAGGTCGGCGATAGATTTGGCTATCTCGGAAGATTGCCATGCCTTGCTGGTGGCAGGGGACCTTTTTGACAACGAAACATTAAGTTTTACGACGGAAAGGTTCCTGCTGCAGCAAATGAACCGTCTCAGGGAAAAAAACATAGCTGTTTTTTATGCCGCAGGCAATCACGATCCTTCCGGCATAAGCTACCGTGCAGCCAGGATGGACTGGCCTGCCAATGTACATATTTTTAGGAGCCGCCGGCCCGAAGAAGTTCCCCTAAGCGACAGTGAAGGGAATATCAGAGCCGTAATTGCCGGTGCGGGCCATGAAGGGAAAAGGGAAAGCGAAAACCTGGCAGCACTGTTTCCGCCTGCCGGTTCCCGGGAGATTCCTCATATCGGCCTGCTGCATGCGCTGGTGACAGGAGCAGGCGGCTCTCAGGACCATGAAAGGTATGCTCCCTGCACATTGGAAGACTTGCGGGAAAAAGGCTACAAATATTGGGCCTTGGGGCATGTCCACGCCGGGGAAATAATTTCGGAAGATCCGCATGTGGTTTATTCCGGCAGCCTTATGGGCAGGAATGCCAGGGAAACAGGGTCCAAGGGTGTGTACCTGGTTGAGATACACGCAAATGATGTGAAAATTGATTTCCGTCCCCTTGCCCCTGTTCGCTGGGAAAATATAACTGTGGACAGTTTGGAGAAGGCCGCAAACTTTGATGACCTGCAAAATATCATAACCGGCTCCGTTCAGGAATATTTTGCGGGAGAATACCCGCCGGAGCGGGTTTTCTTGAGACTGAACCTTACCGGACCCTGCCCGCTTTACAAGGAGCTAAACAGTCCGGAAAACATAGCAGTCCTGGAAGAGGAGCTTTCTTTTGCCTTAAACCTTGATTACATTGAAATCAAGGTTGAAAATCTGCTCCCGCCCGTCAATCCGGATCATCACCGGGGCAAACCGCACATTTTGGGAGCGCTGCTTGCCGTAATTGATTCTGTAAATGCGGATGAAGAGATGCTTCTGAAACTGGCGCCTGAAGTGCTTGCAGGCTATCAGAAAAAGGGAGATGAAGCTGGGAAGCTGCTGTACCTGAAATCCCTACTTGCGGGAATTGATTTTGAGGCAGCCGTGCGATTACTGGAGGCGGATAAGTTATGAGAATAAAAACCCTTAAAGCCGGCAGTTTCGGCTGCCTGAAGGACTGGGAGGCAGGCGGCCTTGACGCTGACCTGATTGTTGTTTACGGGAACAACGAATCGGGCAAAAGCACACTTTTTAATTTAATAGAAACGCTTTTTTACGGTTGGAAGCCTGTGACGGGCAATCCTTATCTCCCGTGGGACGGCAGCAGGGCCGTCATTGAAGGTGAGTTTGCCGACAGCAGCGGCAACTGCCTGCTTGTGCAGCGCACTCTCCACAACCGGCCGGAAGGCAGGGTGATAAAAGAAGAAACTGCCGTTAATATTGGCAATAAACCGCTTGATATCCTGGCATTTATTTCCCAGGAAATTTTTACCGCCGTCTATTCTCTGACTCTGGATAAACTCTGCTTTCCTGACGAAAGCGCCTGGCAGGAATTGCAGGACCGGCTGCTGGGAGGACAGTATGCGCCATTTCTCAGGCCCGTAGCCAAGGTAATAAATGAGCTGGAAAACGAGGCTCAAAAGTTTTGGCGGCCGGACAGGCGGGGCAAGCCACGGGCCAGGGAACTGCAAACAAAAATTTCAGAGTTAAGGCAGAGGAAAAAAGCCGCTCTTGAAAATGAAGGGAAACTGCACAGCATAGAGGAAGAATTAGCCGCTTTGAGGGGCCGGCTGCAAAAACTGCAAAGTGAGAAAACCAAAATAAACACATATCTGATCAGGGCGGAGCGGCTTTGGCCTGTGAAAAAAAAGCTGGAACGCATTAAAGAACTGCAAAATACGGCAGGTGACATGGAAAAATATCATAATCTGCCTGAAAATCCGGGGGAATTCCTGCATAATATAGAGGTGAGAATTCAGGAGGTTAAGGGGGAAATTGATGAAGCGAAAAAACAGCAGCAGGAATCGGAGCAAATAATCGCCGCTTTTACTGAAGAAGACCGGCTGGTTTGCAGTCAGGCCGCTGAAATCGAAAGAATCTCCAGGTGGTATGCCCAAATAGAATCTGACAGAGAGCAGTTCAGGGCAATGGAAAATGAACTGCGGCGAAGCTCGGACCGCATTGCCGATCAGGCGGCAAATTTCCTGCCCGGCGGCTGGAAGCCGGAACTTGAAAAGGTTCTTTTAAGTATTGAAGAGGTCGAACTGCGGGCCGGCATTAACTCTTGTAAAGCTGTGCAGCAGCGTTATATGGAACAGCAGGCCAGGCTGGAAGGGCTGCGTGCCCGGAGCGGCGGAGCCGACTTGAGGATTTTGCCGCTTGTTTCACTCTTTGCCGTCCTGCTGGGACTTGCGGGAACCTTTCTGCTGGGCAATTCACCCTTTGGTTTTGCCGCGGCATTGCTTGCTGTTCTGGGGCTTGGGCTTGCGGCATACTGGTTTATCAACAGGGGCAAGGGCTTAACCGGCGTTGAACTTAAAGAAGCTGAAAAAGCCCTGTCCGGGCTTAAAAATGAACTGCAGGAAAGGAGGGAAACAGTAAAAAAAGCCTTGCAGGGGCTGCCTGTCCCGCAGGAGAGGCTTGAGTTTCCCGACGAGACAATTCTGCTTGATATTAAAAATATTAAAAACCTCATAGAGCAAAAATCCGATCTTGAAAACAAGCGGGCCCAAATTGCCGGCCGCTTGCAAAGACGGGAAGAGGAAATAAACGGCATTATGGAGGCTCTTGGCATCCCGCCGGCCGGTGACATTTTGGAATGCCTGGGAATACTGGAAGAACGTTTGAAAGCAGCAAATAAGCGCAGTATTTCTGCCGCTAATGCATTGCAGAAGCAAACTGAAATAAAGGCGAGTCTTGCCGCTTTACAAGCGGAGCTTGGAAAACTGGAGAGCGAGCGGCACGATCTTATTGACAGTCTGCAGCCGCTTGCAGGGGAGAGCATTGAGGAGAAGATAAATGACCTTTTGCAGCGGCGGGGCTGTCTTAACCGGGCAAAAACTTTAAGGGAGGATTTGGAAAGAGAATATCCCGACCTTGCGGAAATTGAGCAGGAAATTAATAAACTGGCAGCTGAAGAAGAAGCTTGGAATTTTAGCGATCACGAGCTTGCGAAAGCAAAAGAAGGGCGGGAAGATCTGGAAAACGAATTAAGGGATTTAACAGAAAAAATCCGGGAGCTTGAAACCGACCTAAAACACCTGTCGAATCAGGACAGGCTGGATGATATTACAGGAGAAATCAACGAGCTTGCTGAAGAACTAAATGCCGTTTGTGTGAGGCGCGACCGTCTGGAACTTTTGAAAACCCTTTTAAAAGCTGCAGACCGCCGTTTCCGGGAAGAGCACCAGCCCGATGTTTTACAGAAGGCCGGCAGCTACCTCAGCCTGATAACAGGTGAGCGTTACAACCGCCTCTATGCAAAGGATGATGCATCCGGGCTTCTGGTCCGGGCGGACTATGCCGACGAGCTTCTGGAGGCCGCCCCTCCCCTAAGCAGGGGTGTGCTGGAGCAGATTTATCTGGCACTGCGGCTGGCACTGGTGGAGCATCTGGATTCCGGGCGGGAAAGACTGCCCCTGCTGCTGGATGAAGTTCTGGTAAACTGGGACGGGACGAGACTTGAGGAAGGAATTAAAATACTGAACAATCTGGCCGGGCAAAGGCAGGTATTTCTTTTTACCTGCCACAAGTGGCTTGCTGAAAAGTTGCTGGCTGCCTGTGACAGGCCGGTATTGCTGAAGGTGGGCGGATGATCGCCTGCTGCCGGGCTTGGACGTGGTGGGCCGGGGAAGAGTTCCCGGATGTTTTTTAGCAGGAAAAATAAGTTTTCATGTCAAATATGAAAGTGCTTGGAACCAGCGTTATTAACTGTTGGCCGGGGAAGCGGGAGAAAGCAGCGAGGGGTATGAAAAATGAATTGCTTGCTTGCTGTTTCACGGTTATATGTCTTTGCGGCTTTTTACAATTCCGTTTTAACTTTATTTGCCTGGTGGTGTTACGCAGGCAGGTTTTCTCTGCTAATGGACCCGTTAAGCTGGCTGGGTAAAGCTACAACTGATGAAGGCTTGGCCAACACACCGGCAGCGCTGCTTTTCGGGGCAGGGCTTCTTTTTAATATGTATGTTTGGAAAAAATTCATGGCCGAAACGGCCAAATGCCGGGCAGGCAGGATTTGGCCGGCCAGGACTCTGCAGTGGTTTGTCTTTTACGGGTTTTTCTTTATGGCCTTTCCCTGCGATGTTTTTGTTGTCCTGCACAGTATAGGCGGCGGGCTGCTTGTCGGTGGACTTTGGGCGCTCGCTACCATGTTTATTTATTATGCGCGGGATTATATCGGGCGCCTCAGGCACCTTCTCATGCACGGAATCTTGCATTTGACGACATTATATTGTTTTTATCATTTCGTCCTGGATACGCCTCTCAAGGGTTTCAGCCAGAAGCCTCTCATACTTGCCATTGTCCTGGAAACGGGGATTATCCTTAATGAACTGCTGCAGGCTTATTACGGCCGGGGGCTGGTGGCCATGGCCTTTACGCATTCCTATAAATACTAGAAAAAACCCCCTGCTGAGGAGGGGGTTATTTTTTGCTCCATTCAAGTGTTTGCAGGGTTCTTGAGGCCAGAAAGGCGCAGGCAATGATTATTGCCAGGGTAATAACGGCTGCCTGCAGGGGTATAGTGTTTTGCAGCTGCTGCGCTTCTCTAAGCAGTCCGGAGGGCAGGTACCGGTGAATGTCGAGCAGGCTGCCGGCAAAATAGAGGCCGTAATTGACGGCCAGTGTCAGCAGTGCTGTGGCGATTGGGTTTTTTGTGAGGGTGCCGAAAAGAAGCAAGAGGGAAAGCAGGTAAACCATGTAAAAGCCCTGCAAAAGACCGCCGGTGATGACAGGCAGGATGCCAGTATCAAAGGAAAAGAGAAGTCCGGCATAAAGATAGTCTGTAACCAGAGCGGCAAGGGGAATAAGCAGTACTGCTGTACCGAAAACAAGCATTTTGGCGGCGATGATGCCGCTATAGCTTTGACCTGCACAGAGCGGGAGGACTAGCGTGTTATCCCTGATTTCCTGTGCCAGAAGGCCGCAGAGTGCAAGAGAGACAAGCAAAGTGCCGATTTCCAAAACATCACCCATATAGCTTTGCAAACAGCCGAGCTGTGTCATATTGACAAGTTCCTGCAGGGGAAAGCCGGGGAACTTGCTTTTTAATACTTCCGGCAGGATTTTTAACATAACGGGTGTCATGAAGGCGAAGAAGAAAAAAACTGCAAAAAGGATGAGAAAAGTGTTGTTGCGCAAACCGTACCTGATTTCTTTTCTAAGACTGTTTATCATTGGTGTTCACCTCCTGCAGGTAAACATCCTCCAGCCTGTTTTGGCGGCGGGCGAAGGAGTTGACGGCAAGCTTGTTGTCAACGAAAAATTTAAACAACAGGGATGTGTCAAAAAAAGCGTCTGTCATTACAGAAAGATTAAGCTCATTTCCCGTTACTTTGCTTACTCCCTGGATTTGTGACAGCTTATCCAGTATCCCGGAGTCAATTGGTTTCTGCAGGGTGATGTCGTAGCTGGGCAGTATGTCTTCCTTGAGCATTTCCGGTAAAGGTTTTTCTGCGGCCATTTTACCGGCAATAATAATGCCGACCGTGTCACAAACCCGCTCCACGTCGCTTAATATGTGGCTGGAAAAAAAGATTGTTTTACCCATATTTTTTAATTTTTTAATCAAGTTCAGTACATCATTGCGCCCTTCCGGGTCCAGCGCCGATGCCGGCTCGTCAAAAATAAGCAATTCAGGGTCATGGATGAGGGCTGCGGCAATTCCCAGCCGCTGTTTCATTCCCCGGGAGAAGCCGCCGACCCGGCGGCGGACCGCCTCCGAGAGGCCCACCCAGTCCAGCAGTTCTTTGATTCTGGCTGCCGCAACCCGGCGCCCGCCGCTGTTGCCAAGATATTCCAGTGTTTCAAAAGCAGTCAGCCAGGGGTAAAAGCGGGGGGCTTCGGGCAGGTAACCGATGTGCAGTTCACTCGGGTGCTTAATTTTGGTTACATCCTTGCCGTTTACCAGGCAGCTGCCCTTTGTCGGCCGGGAAAGGCCTGCCAGAATATTCATGGTTGTTGTTTTACCGGCGCCGTTTTGGCCGATGAAACCGTAGATTTCACCCTTTTTGACCCGGAGGTTAATGCCTTTCAGGGCAGAAAAGGAATTGAAATTTTTCGTCAGGTTTTTTACGGTAATCATCAAAGATCCCTCTTTCTGCCTACAAGCAGGAATGTAATGGGGCCGATCAGGTTGATGAAGAGACAGATTAAGAGCCACACCCAGCGGTTGAGATTTTGCACTCCTTCGGTAAGGATTTTTACCGCACAGTAAACAGCCAGGCCAAGCTGAAGCACGATAACGGGCAAGAGCATCAGAATAAGTTCGCGGGTAACAATCATTTTCCCGACCTCCTTTTACTTATATCTTATCAGGATGTGAGGCCGGGTAAACAGTTACCGGAGTCATAAAAAAGGTCATAAAAAAAAAGGCGTTTTTGCGCCTGCAAATCAGAAGCCGATTTTTTTCAGGTACAAGACTGCATTTGCCCTGTCTTTGACATTTATTTTCATGTAAATCTGGGTGAGATAGTTTTTTACTGTTCCAACCGATAAATAAAGTTCAGCGGCGATTTCGCGGTTGCTCCTGCCCTGCACAAGCAGGCGGATTATATCCAGTTCCCTGGCAGTAAAGTCAGGCACATCTGTTTGCGGATCAAGCTGCCGGGCAAGATGGGAAGTTATTTTTTTTGCCACCCTGCCGGGGAGGATAATGTTGCCTGACAGACCGTCGTAAATAGCGGAAATAAGCTTTTCGCTGCCCATATCCTTCAAAAGGTAGCCGGAAGCACCGTAGGTCATGGCTTTTATAATATAGTCATCATCGTCAAAGGTCGTCAGAACAATTATCACTGTCCCGGGACAGTCCCGTTTAATCAAACGTGTCGCTTCTACGCCGTCCATAACGGGCATGCGAATATCCATTAAAACCACATCGGGCTGCAGCTGTTTTGCCAGTTCGTATGCTTCACTGCCGTTTCCCGCTTCACCGACTACCCGGATATCCGTGTTTAATTCCAGCAGCGCCCGCAGGCCGGCGCGGACAATTGTCTGATCGTCTGCCAGCAATACGCGAATGGGGTTCATAGGGGCGTCACTCCTTTTTCTGTGCCGGCGGGTATGGTGATATTTACAGTGAATCCTTCCCCCTCTGTGCCGGAAACATTCATGGTACCGCCGATACTTTGGACACGTTCAGCCATGGCATTCAGTCCGAAGCCGTAATCGATGCTTTTGGCGCCGGTGCCGTTATCGCTTATGGAGAGCTGGATATTGCCCCGGTATTCCTGCAGCAGCAGGTCAATTTCCGTACTGCGCCCGTGTTTGATACTGTTGGTCGCGCATTCTTTAATGGCATTAAGCAGTACATTCTGCTGGATGGAGAGCAGTTCGGATGTTATCTCCGTGTAGCAATTGACGGTAAGACCGGTATTTTGCCGGATTTCAGCCAGGAGGGCCTCAAGACGGGAGGAGAAATCTTTTTTTTCGCCTTTCTTGATTGTCTGCACGGCGGTGCGGATGTCGGCAAGCCCGCGCCCGACAAGATCTTTGGCCAGGGAAAATTTTTCCCTGGCTTTTTGCCCGTCCTGTACCAGCAGTTTTTCACCCGTTTCAATAGCAATGATGGCACTGGTTAAGGTGTGTCCCACGGCATCATGGATTTCACCTGCCAGGCGGTTTCTTTCCGCTACAGCCGCCATTTTCTCCAGTTCCCGGGATTGTTTTCTGATCTTGTCCAGCGCTGCTTCCAGCTGCCGGTTTGTCTGCAGCTGTTTGTGCAGTGAGTAAAAGACGGCATAAACAAGTAAGAAGATCATCAGATTTGCGTAGAGAAAACCGATTACTTCATCGCCGTAGTACAGTCCGAAAAGCCGTCTTGCCTTGAAAATGCCGGCGATAAAGTAAAGGATAAAGCAGGCCAGTGAATAGATGTTGGCTGTGGAATAAGGCATTGTATTAATGATGCCGGCTACTATTACCAGGACCAGAAAAGGCGGGTTGAATGTGTTGCCCAGGTAGTCTGCCGGAAGGATAAGCAGAATTTGCAAGGCCGGAAGAAGATAATAAAGAAAAGTATGCCGCTTTCTTACCGGCAGTCCGCCTGCAAGCATCAGGATGAAGCAGGTGCCCAAAAGGCCGATAATCAGAGGGTAGAAAGGATTCCCGGTATTTTTAGCAATGACCAGCAAGGCAAATATTTCATAGGCTAAAATTAACAGGGCGAAGATGCCTTGACTGATGGCTTCGTCTGTTTCTGCGACCGGCAAAACGGAGTCTCCGGCAGTTAGCTTTTTACGGCTGTTGAAAAGGTAGAATGCGGCTGCAGGAATATTAAAAATGACTATGGCAGCAATAAACAGTGTTTTCTGGCGCTGCGTCAGGTTCTTGTTCTGTCGGCAGTGCCGGATGTAATAAGCCTGAATAAAAATCTGGATAAAAATACCGGGTATTACTATGGGCAGCATATCAGTAATATTCATAGCTTGAATAATCTCCGTTCTTAGGTTGTAATGCTGTAGCCTGAAAACATTATATCATATCTGCTGCCACCGGGATGCAGATAAAGGAAACAATGTAAATTTATTAACTGGTAAAAACATGTGTATATAGGACTAAACAGGAGTATAAGACTACCAGTCGAGTGTAGCGGCGACAGAAGGAGCAGGAGGAGGTTTGACAGCGGGCGGGACCCGGGGTTATCCTATAAGTGAAAGAATTAACATGCGTAAGCTGTCGAAATTATTGTTTTTACCGGATTATGTTAATAGTTTCACAAGCCCTGATGAGAAATGTCGCAATTTTGCTATAATCCCTTCACTGCAGAAAATTCACTTTTTTAGGGAAGGAGGCCTGGCTATGCGTAGAGCGAGAATAATAGTACCAGTCAGGATGATAACACGGACAGCATTATTGTTGGCATTGACCGTGGCAGTGCAAGCCCTTTCACTGCCGCCGGTCATAACCGGCCCGCTGGTTAATTTCATGCTGGTTGTGGCCAGTCTTGCCGTTGGAGCCGCGGGCGGAGTGATGATCGGTGCACTTACTCCCTGGATAGCACTGGCTGTCGGAATATTGCCGCCTCCTCTAGCTCCCGCCGTTCCCTTTATCATGGCCGGGAATGCCGTCTTGTGCCTCCTGGTCGGTTTGTTTGCCTCCCGCAGCAATTTATTCCGTTTCTTCGGGGTGGCAGTCGGTTCTGTCCTGAAATTTGTCGTAATTGCCGGGGCAGCTTCATATGTGTTAACCCTGCCGGAACCAATGGTTCATACCCTAATGCTCCCGCAACTAACCAATGCGCTGCTTGGCGGTTTACCAGCTGTGGCAATTGCAGCGTTTCTCTCACATGCCGTTTTGCAAAAAGCAGAACAAAAGGGTTAGCACATGTGTTATGTATTCACGGGCTCAAAGCCCGTGATTTTTTTTACATGTTTGTCATATTGCCGTCACGCACTACAAGTATCTCCTGGGATTTGGCACAAATGCTGTTCCTGCACGCCACGACGAAGACACGGCCGGAGGTTCCGCTTGGCACATGCCAGATTATTTCGGCTACACCCTGCGTCGCGCTTGGGCAATCTATCCCTATCAAGCGGGCGTTTTCACAACTTTCCGTTCCTGTCGGCTCCAGGAAAAAGAAGGCTCTTTGGACCGGTGAACTGAAAGTGGCGCGAACGATAACACGGGCCTTTAGCCGGACGGCATTGTTTACTCTTGGCAGTGGCTGACCTGTCTCGGAAAGAATGCGGAGCGAAAGAACGCGAAACGGCATCTCCGGCGAAGGATCGCCCTCATCGTCTTTTTTGCCGGTAGGAATGCAGATAACCTGCCCGACAAATATAATATCCGGATTTACAATCTGGGGGTTGGCAGCACGCAGCTGTGCTACGGTAACTCCGAAACGTTTGGCGATTAAAAACAGAGTATCCGATGGTTTCACGGTGTAAAGCTGACCGTCACACTTCCTGGGAGGCGGGGGAATCTGGCTTGCTGTCACCGCTTTCATGGCCCTTGAATCCTGCTTTTTCTTGCTCATATTCTTCACCTCCTTATGATTTCTGCTATACTATATGCAAGCGGGGACAAAGATGCCAGATCCTTTTGCACCGTTTTTGGCTGTTCAGTTCCTGTGAAATCTATTAAATTTGTCTTGCCGCTTTTCTGCCGTCCTGCTTTTCAGGAGGGACTGCCGGCAAGCTTGCCGGGGAAAGTGCTTGGCAGAAGTAAAAAAGAAGGGTTTGCAACTGTTGCAAACCCTCTTTTTTTACAGTATTTTGCTTAAGAAAGCCCGGGTCCGCGGGTTTTGCGGACTGCCGAAAAGCTGTTCCGGGCTTCCTTCTTCCACAATCAGGCCTTCATCCATAAACATTACGCGGTCCCCGACTTCGCGGGCAAAGCCCATTTC
>LSQX01053927.1_pt1 | contig 17729 bp, 15 predicted proteins | sample 654561 | NCBI WGS metagenome assembly LSQX01 (sample SAMN04489861, study PRJNA283612) | anaerobic digester metagenome | isolation source: 4 biogas reactors fed with cattle manure at either 37C or 55C with and... | place: Denmark: Kongens Lyngby | collected 2014
GGCAAAATATCAGGAAATATCAGGAAGCGCGAATTTGTAATAAATTGACAAAAGCGCCTGGGTCTACTATCATGACAAGGCAACTAAAGATGTATGGAGGGATTGACGATGGATCAGGTAAACCGCCCGCGTTTTATGATTAAAATGAAGTCCGGCGCAGAACTGAAGGGGGAGCTTTACCCCGAAATTGCTCCGCAGTCTGTTGGCAACTTCATTTCCCTTGCAAACAGCGGTTTTTATAACGGATTGATTTTTCACCGCGTTATTCCCGGCTTTATGATTCAGGGCGGCTGCCCGTCCGGTACAGGCATCGGCGGCCCCGGTTACTGCATCAAGGGCGAGTTTGCGCAAAACGGCATTGAAAATCCGATCAAGCATACCTACGGCGTTCTCAGCATGGCCAGAAGCCAGCGCAAAGATTCTGCCGGTTCTCAGTTTTTCATCATGACTGCCGACGCTCCCCACCTTGACGGCGCATATGCCGCCTTTGGCAAAGTGCTCGAAGGTATGGATGAGGCGGATCGGATCGTGAGCGTGAAGCGGGATTATAATGATAAGCCTGTCGAGCCGCAGGTTATCGAGTCGATCAGCGTGGATACGGAGGATGTTGATTACAGCTTCCAGAAGCTGTAAGGGAGTAGCCGTGGATATAGAAAAACGGGAAGTACGCATAGCCGGCAAAAGGTATACCTTGTCGGCCTTGGGTACGGCAGAGCATGTTGAGCGGATGATCAGCTTGTTAAATGAGCGGCTCAGTGAGGCGGCAGCCGTGTCTTCCCGTACAGACCGAGAGACGGCGGCGATTGCCGCCGCTCTTTCCATGGCGGATGAATTGATCAAAGCGCAGGATGATAACACACGCCTTCGCAGGGAGTTGACTGAGGCGCATGAGCACATCGCAATCCGGGATTGAACTTCTATCCCCCGCCGGGGATCTGCCCTCATTTTATGCCGCAATACATAACGGGGCTGATGCCGTGTATCTCGGCGCTGCCAGTTTTGGCGCCAGAGCAAGCGCCGGTTTTGATGAAGAGGCGCTGCCAGCCGCCATTCGTTACGCTCATCTATATGGCAAAAGAGTCTATGTCACGCTCAACACCCTGATCAAGCAGACCGAGCTGCCCCAGGCAGAGCAGGTGCTGCGTTTTTTGGATAGCGTGAACGCGGATGCCGTGATTGTTCAGGATCTGGGCCTGATGCTGTTAATCAAGCAGTCCTTTCCCAACATGCCTGTGCACGCCAGCACGCAGATGAGCATACATAACGCTTCTGGCGCGCGTTTTTTAAAGGATCATGGCGTCAGCCGTGTTGTACTGGCCCGGGAGTGCAGTTTGGATACCATCCGCGAGGTCTCTTCTGTGGGAATAGAGACTGAAGTATTTGTACATGGAGCTCAGTGCGTATCGGTCAGCGGCCAGTGCCTTCTCTCCTCTCATATCGGCGGGCGAAGCGGCAACCGGGGGCGTTGCGCGCAGCCTTGCAGAATGGATTATGAATACAAAGGGCAGCGCGGGGCCTGGCTTTCCCCCAGAGATCTGGCGCAGATAGACAGCCTGGGTGATCTGGCGCGCGCCGGTGTGAGGAGCTTTAAAATCGAAGGAAGGCTCAAGCGCCCGGAATATGTCGCCACTGTAACCTCTCTGTACCGCAAATCCCTGGATAGAGTCCTAAAAGGGCGGGAAGGCGCTGCATTACCCGCCGAGCGAAAAGCGCTGCTTCAAATATTCAACCGCGGCGGCTTCACGCAGGGCTGGGCTTTTGGCCAGTCGGACGCAAAACTCATCAACCCTATCCGAGTATCCCACGATGGGCTGCCGCTTGGGGTGATCACGTCCACTGAACACAGGGGCCAAATCATGCTCAGCGAGATAAAACTAAGCGACACGCTGCGCCACGGGGATCATTTACAGATCCGCGGCGGGAGTGATCAGGAAATGATCTATTCGGGTCCCGCATACGACGCAGGCAGCAAAGCTGTCATTCGCCACCATCAGGCCGCCAGGGTTGGAGACCCGGTATTCAAGCTGGCCGACGCTGTTCAGCTGGAGCAGGCTAAAGNNAGGCAAAAGCGAGCTGCGAGTCTCCCATGCCCCCCATCCCGCTGAAAGTAAGCCTTTGGGTCAAAGCAAATGAACCCTCTGTTCTCACCTTATCAAGTGACCGCGCAAGCATCAGCGTAACAGGTGAAGCCCCGCAGCCCGCCCTTTCCCAGGCTATGGATCAGAGCAGCAGTTTGAAAGCCATCCAAAAGACAGGCGGAAGCCCTTTTGCGATCGAAAACTACGTCTTTGAAGCCGCCGATTCCTGCTTTATGCCGATGTCATCACTCAATGCCCTCAGACGCGACGCGCTGAGCAAGATGGAGGAAGCGCATATTGGCGCGCATCGGCGGGAAGTACCGCTCCCCTATATTTCAAGGCATGATGCGCATGTCAGTTATCCGCCGGAGGAATCCGCCCTCTATGTCCGAAGCAGCCGCATAGACCTGATAGAGTCCTTCAGAAAACTCGGTATGCGGCATTTTCTCTACAGCCCGCAGGATTATACGGCCTCTTCCCTCATTGAAGACTGCAAAGCTCTCGGCACCGATGACTTTCTCTGTCTGCCAAGGCAGGCAAGCGATACCACCTTGAGCCTGCTTATGCAGATGGCGAAGCGCGCAGGGCTGTCGCTCATGCTTGACAACGCCGGCCAGCTGGGAACAGATTTGCCCGGGCAGTTTCTGGCCGGTCCCGGCATTCCTGCCTGGAACACAAAAAGCATGGAATTGCTCCGCAATGCCGGCTGCCGGGCAGTCGTAATAAGCACCGAGCTCTCCAAGCAGGATATATCCTATCTGGCCCAGGCATCTGTTCAAACCATCCTGCCTGTATACGGCCGGGCGATGGTCATGCAGCTTAATCACTGCCCGGAAAGGACCTTCAGGGGCTTGTCCGGCAGCCAGACAAGCTGCCGCCTGTGCCAGGCGGGGCAAGGCACGCAGGGTCAGTACCTCAAGGACCGCCTTGGCGCGCGCTTTCCTCTTTTCCCTGTCAGGCTGCCTGAAGGATGCCTGAACGCCTTGCTTTTTCATACGCCTCTCCACTTATATAAGAAGGCTGTTGGAAGGCACTGGCTGCTTGACTTTACGCTGGAGGATGAGAACAGCATGATGTCGCTCGTCAAAGCCTACTCCGCCTTGCTGGATGGCCGAGATACCTCCCCTGCGGCGGATATCCCTTTATACGCGGGACGATTTGATGAAGGAGTCCTATAATCCATGCAAAACGATAGCGCAATCCCCGCATTTATGCAGGAAAAAGCACTGAGGGTCCTTGAATTTACAAAAATACGCGACCAGCTCGCGGGCTGTGCGCTGACGGAACCGGGCCGCGATTTTTGCCTTGAGCTTCTGCCGCTGGACACCTTGTCCCAAGCGGCTCACGCGCAGGAAGAAACGCAGGAAGCCCTCACGTTACTGAGCCGCCGGGCTGATCACCCTCTTCGCGCATTTAAGGATGTTCGTCCATGGCTGAGCCTGTCGCAAAAAGGAGCAACGCTTTCCACACGCGCCCTGCTGGATATCGCGGATTGCCTGCGGGCAGCCAGTGCCGCCAAAGCAGCTCTTAACAGCGACAACGAAAGCACGCCAATATTGCTTGGCCTCAGCGGCTCGCTGACCACCAACTATCCTCTTGAGCGCGGCATCAAAGACGCCATCATCTCGGAGGAAGAGATTGCCGATAACGCCAGCCTCCAGCTTTCTTCCATCAGAAGACAGATGAGGCTGTGCAATGACCGCATAAAAGAAAAACTGCGCACCATGACGCAAAGCTCCTCCTATTCAAAATATCTTCAGGAGCCCATTGTCACCGTGCGCAACGGGCGCTATGTCATCCCCGTACGGCAGGAGTACCGCCAGAATGTGCCCGGCATTGTACATGACCAGTCCTCCACCGGGGCGACTCTGTTCATTGAGCCTATGGCTGTTGTTGAGGCCGGCAACGAACTGCGGCAGTGGTCACTCAAGGAAGAGCAGGAGATCGAGCGTATCCTTTCGGAATTCTCATCTCAGGTCGCAGGGTGCGCGGACTCGCTTCTTAACAATATCGATATCCTGATCAAGCTGGATTTTATTTTCGCCAAGGGCGCCCTGGCGCGCCTGATGCGCGGCATCCAGCCCAAAATGAACAACCAGGGCAGAATACGCCTTGTACGCGCCCGCCATCCGCTGATAGATCCTGACAAAGTGGTCCCCTGTGATTTATGGCTGGGTGACATGTTCACCACCCTCATCGTTACCGGCCCAAACACCGGCGGTAAAACAGTAACGCTTAAAACCATCGGCCTGTTGAGCCTGATGGCGCAAAGCGGCCTGCATCTGCCTGCTGATCTGGGGACCGAGGTATGCGTATTCCATCGCATTTACGCGGATATTGGCGACGAGCAGAGCATAGAGCAATCCCTCTCCACCTTCTCCTCCCACATGACCAACATTGTCAGCATCCTCCAGTGGGTCCAGCGTGATGATCTGGTGCTGTTTGACGAACTTGGCGCGGGCACTGACCCTACTGAAGGCGCCGCGCTGGCGCAAGCCATATTGAGTTCACTGAAAGAAATGTCTGTGCGCACGGTTGCCACAACACACTACAGCGAGCTGAAGGCCTATGCTTTATCAACGCCGGGCATTGAGAACGCGAGCGTTGAATTTGATGTTTCTACCTTGAGGCCTACCTACCGGTTATCCATCGGGGTACCCGGGAAGTCCAACGCGTTTGAAATCGCTAAGCGTCTGGGGCTGCCTGACCGTATTATTGATGCCTCAAGGGAGCTTTTAAGCGATGAAAGCATCGTATTTGAGGATGTGATCGCCAACGCTGAATATCACAGGCAGGTCGCGCAAAAAGAACGCGCTCTGGCTGAGGAAGCCAGCGCGCAGACAGTCCGCCTGCGTGATGAGGCGGAGGCGCTCTACAGGAAAATTGAGTCAGGCAAGGCCGATGCCGAACGCAAAGCAAAGGAAGAAGCCAGGCGCATCCTGGCCCGCGCCAAACGTGAAAGCGCCGCGATCATTGACGAATTGAAACTCATGAAAAAAGCCGGAGGCGATACCGCCCAGAACCTGAACGCTCTTCAAAGGCGCCTCCAGGGGCTTGAGGGTGAAATGGCTGAGGGCATTGCGCTTGACACCGCCCCCACCAATGTTAAGCCGGAGGATATATCGGTGGGAGAGACGGTTGAGATCCCCCACCTCAACGCCGTGGCCACCGTGCTGGCGCTTGCGGACTCCAAGGGTGAGGTGATGGTGCAGGCGGGTATCATAAAAATGAAGGTGCTGCTCAGCCAGCTGAGACCCGCCAAACCAAAAACGAAAAGCAAATCCACTGTCAGCGCTAAAACAGACAGCATGAACAGAAGCGTCAAGATGGAATGCGACCTTCGCGGCATGGCGCTGGATGAGGCGCTGATGGAACTTGATCGCTACCTTGATTTGGCCATCATGTCCGGGCTTCATGAAGTATCCATCATCCACGGCAAGGGCACCGGCACGCTCCGAACAGGAATACAAAGGCATCTAAAGGGCCTGCGGCAGGTAAACAGCTACCGCCTCGGGCTTTATGGAGAAGGCGAGGACGGCGTGACCGTCGTTGAGCTGAAATAGGAGGAATACAGCATGCCCGGCAAGCAGGTTATCATGGTAGTAGACGATGATGAAAACATCGCGCAATTGGTCCGGTTGTACCTTGAGAAGGAAGGATTTGAGGTCGTCAGCTTTTCACGGGGCGATTCAGCCCTGACAGCGTTTAAATCAAATCCCCCTGCCCTCCTGCTGCTTGACATCATGCTGCCCGGAATGGATGGCTGGCAGGTCTGCCGAGCGATTCGCCAGATATCCAGCATCCCCATCATCATGCTGTCAGCCAAGGATGAGACCTTTGACAAGGTGCTTGGTCTGGAGCTTGGCGCTGATGACTATATGACCAAACCCTTTGATCCGAAGGAGCTCATTGCCCGCGTCAAGGCCGTGCTGCGCCGCGGCCAGCCTGAACAGCAGGACAATGATATGCTTTCTTTCCCCGGTCTGACCATCAGCCTCTCCCGCTATGAGGTCCTCTATCAGGGCAAACAGGCAGAAATGCCGCCCAAAGAAATTGAGCTGTTTTACTTTCTGGCGTCCCACCCCAACACTGTGTTTACCCGCGAGCAGCTGCTGGAAAAGGTTTGGGGTTTTGACTATTTCGGTGACAGCCGTACCGTTGATGTGCATGTCAAGCGTCTGCGCGAGAAACTGACTGATTGCGAGGAGCTTGGCTGGAGCATCAAAACAGTGTGGAGCGTAGGCTACAAGTTCGAGGTCAAATGATGAAGCGGCCTACCACTTTTTCACGCCTGATGATCGTGTTCATCGCGGTGATCGCCATCTGCGTTATCACGCTGATGGGTATTTTCTACTTCACCATGCGTGATGTTCAAATACAAAACAGAATGAATGCTCTTAAAATTCAGGCCTATGACATTGCCTACCTCTCCGGCACCATGGAGACCAGCGGCCTGGAGGCAGCGCTTGGCCTGCGCACGACTACCAGGCAGATGCTGTTTCAAAAGCTGCGCAGCGTGTATCAGGATTATTCCGCTTACTGCCTTGTATTTGACAGAAGCGGAAATGTCATATCATACATCACGTCTATTCTGGATGAAAACGAGGAACTCCGTTCCTCCTTCGACGCGAACCATATCCGGAAGCTTTTGATCACCGTGCTGAGCGGGCAGGAAGTGATGGATCAGATCCAGACATCGCGCGGCACCATGTTTACTGTCGCCGTTCCCCTCAAACGCGGCGACAGTGTGATGGGCGCTGTCTACATCCAGACAGCAGCCCAATCCGTCCGCGCCTCTTATGAAGGGCTTGTGGCCAAGGTCGCGCTTACCGCGCTTGCCGGCGTACTGGTCGCGGCGCTGATGGTTTTTCTATACACCAGGCGTTTTTCCAAGCCTCTCCGGGAGATTGCCCATACCAGCACCAGCATGGCGGCGGGAGATTTCAGCAACAGGGTGACAGAAGAAGGCACCAAAGAGATCTATGATATGGCTGTCGCCTTCAACACAATGGCAGGCAAGCTAAGCGAAACCGAGCAGGTACGCAGGGACTTTATCGCCAACCTTTCCCATGAACTCCGGTCTCCCATGACCAACATCCGCGGTTTTATCCAGGGTATCCTGGACGGTACGATCCCCCAGGCTGAAAGCGGTCACTATCTGGAGATCGTTTTAAACGAAACCAACCGGCTGACCAAACTGGTGACAGGGCTGCTCAACCTCTCCCGTATTGAGAACAGCGACATGCCGCTTGAAATGACCAGCATCAACATCAACGAGCTGATCAGGCTTGTGCTGATCACCAAGGTCAACCAGATCGAGCAAAAAGAACTGGATGTAAGGCTGAACTTTATTGAAGAGGTGAGCACTGTCCGCTGCGACCGAGACCAGATAGAGCAGGTACTTATCAACCTGATTGATAATGCGATCAAATTTACGCCAAACGGCGGTGTCATCCAGATCACGACCGGCTATATGAGCAGTGATACCTTGAGTGTCACGGTCCGCGACAATGGCATTGGTGTTTTAAAACAGGATGCCGCGTATATCTTTGACCGTTTCTACAAGGCTGACAAAGCGCATGCCTCAGGCAGCGGTACAGGCCTTGGGCTTTCCATTTCAAAGATGATTTTAGAAAAACACGGGCAGCGCATCGAGCTGCTTGACAGCGAGGACGGCGCCGCGTTCCGGTTCACGCTGCAAAGAGTGAACGGCCATGAGGGTTCAAAGTGAACGTAAAAGCATACGCGAAAATTAATTGGTATTTGTATGTTAAGGGCAAGCGGCCGGATGGCTATCATGATCTTGATATGATCATGCAGCACATTGACCTGCATGACGACCTGTATATTGAAAACCTCTCAGATAATGAACTGCGCCTGGGTATCACAGGATCAGACGCTTTGAGTATCTCAGATGACAATCTTATTATCAAAGCGGCGCGGATGCTGCAAACGCGCAGCGGAACAACGCAGGGAGCATACATCAGACTGGAAAAGCGTATCCCCATAGGCGCAGGATTAGGCGGCGGCAGCGCGGATGCCGCGGCCGTTTTGACAGGCCTCAACCGGCTGTGGGGATTGAATTACACGCTTCATCAACTGCAGCAGATCGGCCTTCAGATCGGAGCTGATGTGCCCTATTGCCTTGAACCCGGCCCGGCGATTGTCAGCGGTATTGGCGAACAAGTACAGAAGGTCGATTTTCAGCAGGAGGCCTGGCTTATTCTCCTCAAGCCGGAAGCCTCCCTGAGTACAAAAGATGTTTTTGCCGGATACCGACATGCCGGTTCCGAAGTTCCTCGCTTGAACGATGCCGCAATGGCTATCTCCAGCGGCCGCTGGGAGCTTCTGTATCAATTCTGCGTTAACAGCCTGCAAGCCCCCGCCGCCGGCATGCTTCCTGAAATCTGCCAGCTGATCGACACACTAAAAAACAACGGAGCCTTGTTTGCTCAAATGAGCGGCTCCGGCTCGGCTGTTTTCGGCGTATTTGATACAAAAGAAGATGCTGTACTGGCTTATCATCGCATTGAACAGCCTGGCATCCGAATTCTTGCTAAAACGCTAAGGACTGCTGCAGCGCTGTCAGATGCAATGTAAGGCTTGTTCGAATCTCAAGCGTTGATGACGTTGCCGTTTGAACCAGCTTGTCATAGGTATCCAAATCATTATAAAGGGCCGTCATAGCCTCCTGAGGCACCAGCCGCCCGGCTTCGCCGTTGACCATGACGCTGATCTGGTTGTACTGGTCTATGCTGTGCACATATTGGCGTACCAGCGCGAGACGGGATGCCGAGTTTGCCTGCACGCTGCCTGTCAGGCGGTTCGCTTGTTCGATCGCGTCAATGACCGCGCTGTTAATTCTTCTTTGAAACTGCATTTCCATGGCGCGGCGGTATCCTGCCGCCTGTCCATACAGGATAGCGAGCACAATCACCGCGATCAATAAAACCGCGATCGACGCATAGAGGAAAGTTTGACGCATTCTTCCGCCGATGACGATAGAAGAATGGCCTGATTTGGTGTACTTCTCAATTCCGGGCATATATTCCTCCAGCATACTTTGGTTTGTTTTAAGGATTAGACCAAAGTTGGTTTAATTAATCCCGTGATTACAATATCATACTTGGCGGGATTCGTAAATAAGAATGCTTTTACAGTTTGTTCATGGACCTGATCCTGTTTCATGATATACTTTTGTTCGGAGGTTTATGCATGATTGTCATTGACCGGGTATCCAAAAAATTCGGCCCCATCACTGCCCTTGATAGTGTCAGCCTGACAGTATCCAAAGGCCAGATTTTAGGCTTGCTCGGCCAAAACGGGGCGGGAAAATCTACTTTGCTGAATATCCTGTCCGGATATCTGCCTGCGTCAAGCGGCCGTGTGCTCATCAATGAAAGTGATATGCTGCTAAGCCCGATGAAAGCCAAGGCTTCCATCGGTTATTTGCCGGAGACTCCCCCCGTCTATCCGGAAATGACGGTCAAGGAGTATCTGCGTTTTTGCTGCGACTTAAAGGGTGTTCTAAAGGCGGATCAAGCGGAACATATCGACGAGATATCCGAGCTCACGGGGCTGAAGGACATGCAGTCCCGTCTCATCGCCAATCTCAGCAAAGGGTACAGGCAGCGTACCGGTTTGGCACAGGTTTTGTGTGGCGGACCCGAGCTTTTATTGCTTGACGAGCCCACCTCCGGCTTTGACCCTTCGCAGGTGGTTGAGTTCAGAAATACCATACAGGCTCTTTCAAGAAAGCATACTATAATTTTTTCCTCTCATATATTGAGCGAAGTACAGTCCATCTGTCAGAGAATCGTTGTGCTGCACCAAGGCAGACTTGTCTTGGATCACGACCTCTCCGGCAATGATGCCAAGGACAAGCGCTTTCACCTGCGCGTCGCCGCAGATAAAGAAAAGCTGATTCCGGCCATCCGCAGCCTCCCCAGCGTGACTCGCGTCAAGTTGCTGCCGGTCCAGGGTGATAGCTGCGCAATGAATGTTTTTACTAAGCGTGATCTTCCTTTTGAACATGAGCTTTTCAACCTGCTCAGCGGTCTGCAAGCGCCAATTTTGGAGCTGAGCCTCATGAAGGACAGCATTGAGGAAGTGTTCATGCGCATCACTTCATCTAAAAACGGCACAGGAGCATCGTCATGAGGGCTATTTATAAGCGGGAAGTGTTCAGTTACTTTGTGACGCCGATCGGCTACATTTATATTGGCATCTTTTTGGCTCTTGGCAGTTTGATATTCGGTCTTAGCAACCTCTCCGGATTATCCAGCGATATGTCTGATTTTTTTTCGATGATGAGTTATGTGTGGATGCTGCTGACCCCGGTGCTGGTCATGCGGCTCATCGCCGGAGAACGGAAAAATTTGACCGATCAGCTGCTGATGACCGCGCCGGTTCGCGCGGGCGATATTGTAATTGGAAAATATCTTGCAGCCTGTACTGTCCTTTTGATCAGTGTCGCGCTCAGCACGCTGTATCCCCTGCTCATCGCGTTTCAGGGGAAAATCTATCCTCTTGAGCTCCTGACGCTGTATGCCGGCTTTATTCTGCAAGGATGCGCGTTTATTGCCTTTGACCTGATGCTGTCGTGCTTCAGCAGAAACCCCGTAACGGCGGCGATGACAGCGTTTGGCGCCAATCTTTTCCTTTGGCTGGTCACCATCGCGACCTCTGCCTCATCTTCCTCCATTGTGAGCAGGCTGAATGGCTTTTTCAACCTCTATGACCGATTTTCCCCGTTCTTATTGGGGCAGCTCAGTATGGCGAATATTTTTTTCTTCCTTGTTTTTATCGCTCTTTGCCTCTTTGTCGCCACACACATTCTGCTGTCCCGGAGGTGGGCTGAATGATCAGAAAGAAGAATCTTCTATCGGACCGCAAAAGATAAGAGACAGATTCTATCCTGTTCGTCTCCCTTGCCGTCGCCGCCGCGGGTCTGCTGGTGCTCGCCTTTGACGCGCTGGAAAACCGTTACGCGCTCAAAATCGATACTTCATTCAACGCCATTACAACAAAAAGCGCTGAAACGGACAAGGTCCTGAACGAGCTTGATAGCGACGTTCATGTCTATGCCCTCTTTACACCCGGCGAGGAGGATCAGGCTTTGATCGCGATATTGGAGCGGTACGCGGCAGCCTCGCGGCACTTTACCTTTTCTGTTGAAAACCTGCTGCAGAATCCGGCCCTGATCCACAATATCAGTTCAAGTCTTGATGACAGCACGGTAACAAACGATTGCCTGATCATCCACGGAAGGCAAAAAGACAGAACGCGTATCCTGAACATGACAGACTATATCACCCAGGCATATGACGCTCAAAGCGGCATGTTTTATGTGTCCGGCTTAAACTATGAACAAAGGATTTCGGAAGCCCTGCTCTATGTCACAGCGCCCGATGTTCCCTCCATCCAGCTGCTTGGCGGGCATGGGGAGCTGAGCCGGGAGGATACAGCGGCCATGGAGAATCTGCTGCATAACTACAATTACGCTCTCAACCCGGTCGATCTGCTGCGCGGGGATGAACTGGATGCCTCATCACCGCTGATGATCCTTTCACCTGTCAAAGATTTGACAGGTGATCAGTTAAGCAAGATTGACGCTTTTGCCAGAGCCGGCGGTTCCCTGTTCATCACCGCGGATTTTTCCATGCACGAAGAACTGCCCAATTTTGATTCCCTCTACCGCAGCTACGGTTTTATCCGAAAAAAGGGACTGGTCGTTGCGCAGGAAGAAGAAAAGGAAAGCTATTATCCCTCTTCGCCCGCCGTACTGATGCCCTATATGGAAATGGCCGAACCGACCGCCACCCTTATCACGAACAAGCAAACCACTTTGGTCCTGGCTGGTTCGGCCGCCTTTGAGGAGCCGCAGAATATCAACAATCTGCTGGTGAATTATGTTCTGCTGAGAAGCGGAAATGCCTACCTTCGTGATACGTCGGACCAGTCAAACGATATCGCGCGCATAGATACGGATGAGACAGGCACCTTCCCCCTGGCATTGACAGCAGAGCGGTCATTTGACGACGGTACACGCTCGAAGGCATTTATTATCGGCAACTCCAGTGTATTCACCGACAGCTGGCTGTATCAAAACACCTACAGTTCGGAGTTCTTATTAAACCTTGTCAGCTATCTCAGCCCGGCTTCCCGCATCAGCCTCTCAATACAGCCTAAAACAGTGATACGCCCGCCGCTGCGTGTCGCCAATCCGCTGCTCAACGGCATAGCTGTCGCCTTGCTGCCTGTCTTGATGTTCAGCGCCGCGTTGATCGTGCTTCTTCCCAGAAGGAGGCGCTGATGAAGGACGTACGGGTAAAGCGAAAACAAGGCATCAGCCGGGCAATGGAAATATGCATCGCCATATGTCTCCTTCTGTCAGCCCTGGTTCTGTATGTTTTCACGCGGCCCGAAACGCTTCCGCCGCCGCAGCCTGTGCCCGATACCAGCGTCATGCTGTTTGAGGCGGAAAAGAACGAGCTGCTGTCATTCACAGTCAAACCATCCCGCGAGCAGGCTTACACCATTGTAAAGCAAGGCGATGGTTATGCCGCAGAAGGTTATCCTCACTATGATCTTAACCTTGATTTGATCAATGCAATGGCGGATAGTCTCCTGTATCTTGAAGCTGAGAACACACTGGGCAGCTATACAGAGGATGACACGGTGGATTTTGAGATGTTCGGGCTTGGAGATGACGCTCTTGAAATAAGGGCCCGTTTTACGGAAGGCAGGGCGTATACACTGCGCATAGGTTCCCGCATACCCGGCGATACGCCGGGTGATTACGGCATTCTGCAGGGCACTTCCACGCTGTACCAAATGAGCATTACTATCAAGGATGCATTTGATCATCCGCTCACCTGGCTGCATAGCATCCCCGAGGTGAACTTTACCCCTGACCTGTTGGAATCTGTACGCTTTGAGCGCGGGCAGGACATCCTTGCGCTTCGCCGTATCCATGATGATGTTTGGGTGATGGATGAGCCCTTTTCTTATCCTGTATCTATGGATAAGATCGATCAGCTGAAGGAAAGCGTGGGAAAAATGCGCTTTGCCAGCTTTATTGATCTTGCCGGGCAGGTGGATCTGGCTGACTACGGCCTTGATCAGCCGAAGGGACGCATCGTGTTTGATTTGGCCGCAAGCACCATCACCTCTTATTCCTCCGATATGCAAACATCAAGCAGCCACAGCGTTGAAGCGCAGCAGATCGTGATAGACATCGGCCATGATGTCGATAATCTTGGGTTTTATGCACTTTATGACGGAGTTGTATACCAGGCAAGCAACCTGTCGATGGGATTTATGACGGATCCGGATCCCGACAGCTATCTGAGCCGATACCCTGTCAGCATTCCGCTTAACCGCTTGAATACATTCAGCGCCACATCCGAGGATGGTCTGCAGATCAGCTACCATGTTGCGTTGGTCGAGGACATTATGCCAAACAATGAAGTTTCGCGTGACGCTCAAGGTGATATGCTTTATAAATACGTCTTTACAAACGGAGCAGGTAAAGAGGTTTCCGCAGAGGATACCGCAGAGCTATACAAGCGCCTGACCGGTATTCGTGCCACCGGGAAAGCGGATACATCGCGTTCATATGAAGGCGTTTCTCCTGTATTTGAGGCCCGGATTCAGTTTGGGCAGCTTACCCGCGAAATAAAATTCTACCCCTACGACGCGCTGCACGCGGCGATAGCGGTAGACGGTACGGTTCTTTATTATACTGATCTGACTTATTTGAAAGAGGCGGAGAAGATCATGCTGAGCCTATCTGGAAAATGACGCGATAATCCCGCCGCCAAGGCATTCATCACCGTGGTAAAGCACAGCGCTTTGCCCGGGCGTAATCGCCCGCTGAGGAATATCAAACCGCAGCCGGGCCTTGTCACCCTGCCATACCAGACTAAGGGGCTGATCAGGCTGACGGTAGCGGAATTTAGCCTTCAGCTGCGTTTCCTGCCCCTCAGGGCAGGGCGGCGCATCCACCCAGGTCAACTCCTCAAGCTCGGCTGCACGGGAATACAGCAGGGGGTGATCCTCTCCCTGAGCGACGATCAGCTCATTTCGCGCGAGGTCTTTATCAACCACAAAATAGCTGCGGCCGTCCCCATGTCCGCCGATGCCCAGACCCTTTCGCTGGCCAAGCGTATAATACATCAGTCCCTGATGTTCACCCAGGACTTCTCCTTGCTCACTGCGCATCATGCCCGGCTGGGCGGGGAGATAGCCCTTCAGGAAAGACCTGAAATTTCTCTCTCCGATAAAGCATATCCCCGTAGAATCCTTCTTTGTGTTGACCGGCAGATTCATGGAGGAGGCCAGTTCCCTGACCTGTGATTTCAGCATGCCCCCCACCGGAAAAACTGAACGTCTGAGCTGATCCGACCCGAGCATATATAGAAAATAGCTCTGCTCCTTGCCGGGATCCACTCCTTTATACAGGCGTCCGGACTCATCAGTCCGCACAAAATGGCCCGTGGCAATCTTATCAGCGCCCAGCTGCAAGGCAAAGTCCAGAAATGACTTGAACTTGATTTCACGGTTGCACAGCACATCAGGATTCGGAGTTCTGCCGCGGGCGTATTCATTCAGAAAATGCCCGAACACCCTGTCTTTATACTCTTTTGAGAAGTTGACCGCGTAATAGGGAATCCCGATCACATCGCAGGTTGCGCGCACATCCGCCCAATCGCTCTCCGCCGTGCATACGCCTTCGCCGCTGTCTTCCTCCCAGTTATTCATAAAAACGCCTATCACATCGAAGCCCTGCTGTTTAAGCAGCGCTGCCGATACGGCGGAATCCACCCCGCCGGACATACCGACAACTATTCGCATCAGGATAAACCGGCGTCTTTCAATCGCTGTGATACAAGCGTGCTGACCCGCAGGGCAACCTCTTCCTCGCTGCCCTGCGCGTCTACGCGTACGATACGCAGCGGATTTTGCTTCAATAGTTCCTGGTAGGCCTTGCCAACCCGGACATGGAAGCTGTCTTCCATCATTTCAATGCGGTCGACCTCGCTGGCTCTCTCACGCCTGCGTAAAGCCGCGGCGGCATCGATATCAAGCAGCACGGTCAAATCTGGCAGGCATCCATCAATCGCCGGCGCGTTAATCCGGGCTACAAGATCCATGCCGAGTTCTCTGCCGGCACCCTGATAGGCGATGCTCGAATCCACATAGCGGTCTGACAGCACTATTTTTCCCGCGGCAAGCGCAGGCAGGATGATGTCGCGTACATGCTGAGCGCGGGAAGCGGCATATAAAAGCGCTTCGGTCATGTCCTGCATGCCGGCGTTCTCCCGGTCAAGCACCAGTTCCCGTATTTTTTCAGCCACCATGCTTCCGCCGGGCTCTCTGGTCATCACCACATCATACCCCAGACCAATCAGCCATTCGTGCAGCATCTTTGCCTGGGTAGACTTGCCGCAGCCGTCATTCCCCTCCAGGGATATAAAGTAACCCCTGGATACAGGCTCCGGGGCCACGCCCAAAATATCATAGAGCTCACCCACAGACTGGACAAGATAATCTGGCTTAGCCTTTTCAAGCTCTTCTCTGCTGCCGTACCCCCACAGAACACCGATGCTGTCCATGCCAAGTTCCCTGGCGGCGATGATATCGCTGGCACGGTCTCCGATCATCACGCCTCTGCCTGTAAATCCATTTAAGGAGCGGATAATCAAATCCTTCTTATCGGCAAAATGTTCATGCGGCATGGGACCAGCCAGAGCATTGAAATGCTCATGCAAATCAAAGGCCCTTAATATCCTGTCACTGGCCTCATGAGGCTTGCCGGTAGCGATGCTCAGATATCGTCCCGCATGGTGAAGCGCCCGCAGCAGGCTGCGGATACCGGGATATACCGCGTTTTCTCTCCACCCTTTTGTCCCGTAGCGTTCACGATAGATCCCGGTCGCGTGGACAGCTTCTTCCTTGCTCATCGCGCAGAAGCTGATAAAGGACTCTACAAGCGGCGGACCGAGAAATTTCCTTAGCACTTGATGCTCGGGGACAGGCAGGCCAAGCTTGTCAAAGGCATAATGCAGGCATTTGATGATACCAGGCTCGGAATCAGTCAGGGTTCCGTCCATATCAAAAACTACTGCTTCGTAGTTCATGGGATCAAATCTTTCTGCTCTCCGGTAACAGCCGTACGGGCAATCAGCTCATCCATAAACCTGATGACATTCTCGTCATTGCCGTTATATACAGTCATTGACATATACAGTCCATCGCTATAGATCCCGAATTCTTCCGCAAAGCCTGGCAGCTGTGACAGAGGGATACCGTAGAGTCTCCTCTGGGAGACCGCGACCATGGTATCAGTCTTATCATCATACTCCTGGATAGCCACATATCCGCTTGACAGGTCAATATCATCCGTATGAAGCAATCCCTGTTCAATGGCACCCGACAGATCAACAAAAGCGCCCTGCGACGCGTAGCGTTTGAAGTCCTCGCTTCTCAGCAGGTAGATATCCCCTTCTCCGGCAGCAATATAGGTGCTCAACTGCTGAATCGCAGCCACATCGTCAGAGCCCCCGGCAACCAAAAGATAGGATCTGATCAACTCCATGTCAGGCAGCAGATCAGCCCGCATTTGCTCAAAAATGCCGTCAACCGCATCCTGATCAGCGCCCGCGCTTTGAATATATACGTCGATCCGCTTATCTTCAGGCGGTCTGTAGGCCGTCATGGTATAAACCAGATCAACTAAAAATATCGAGATGATGACCAGCAGCGCGTACTTCCAGACATTGTACTGAATATGGTGCCTTAGTTTTGCTGCATTGATCGGTGTCTTGACTGTCATTGCTTAATCCAAAGGCTTCATCGTGGGAAACAGGAGAATATCCCGGATGGAGGCGCTGTCAGTCAGCAGCATGATCAGCCTGTCAACCCCAATGCCCATGCCGCCGGTAGGGGGCATGCCATATTCAAGAGCGTTAACAAAATCTTCATCGACCTTAGCGTTCTTGCCGCCCAAAGCCTTGCGCTCCTCTACCTGGCGAATAAAGCGCTCCTTCTGATCGATCGGATCGTTCAGTTCACTGAACGCGTTCCCGTACTCCGTTCCGTTGATAAACAGCTCAAAGCGTTCAGTCAAACGCGGTTCCTCTGGCTTGCGCTTGGCCAGCGGTGAGTTTTCAACAGGATAGTCGATAATAAACGTCGGCTGGATCAGCTGCTTTTCAACATATTCATCAAATAAAAGCGGCAGGCAGTCTCCACGGGTCGCGCCCTTTTCGTAATGGATATGACGTTCATCAAGACAAGCGCGCGCCTGCTCATCGGTTTCCCAGGTATAAAAGTCGATGCCGGAATAGCGCTTCACAGCTTCAGCCATCGGGATACGCTCCCACTTGCCGCCCAGATTGATTTCCTTGCCTTGGTAAGAGAGGACCTCACTGCCGCAGGCTGTGCGCGCGACATGCTGGAAAAGCTCCTCTGCCAGATCCATCATCGTATTGTAATCGGCATATGCCTGATAGAGTTCAATGGACGTGAATTCCGGGTTATGCTTGGTATCCATTCCCTCGTTTCTGAAAATACGGCCGATTTCGTATACTTTATCAAAGCCGCCCACAATCAGGCGCTTTAAGTAAAGCTCTGTTTCCACACGCA
>LSQX01198092.1_pt1 | contig 17729 bp, 17 predicted proteins | sample 654561 | NCBI WGS metagenome assembly LSQX01 (sample SAMN04489861, study PRJNA283612) | anaerobic digester metagenome | isolation source: 4 biogas reactors fed with cattle manure at either 37C or 55C with and... | place: Denmark: Kongens Lyngby | collected 2014
GGCGCAGCCCTATTTCGAAGTCATTGGGATCGTGCGCCGGGGTTGCCTTGACCGCTCCTGTGCCGAACTCTATATCGACGAATTCATCCGCTATTATCGGGATGACTCGATCGGTGAGCGGAAGGCTGACAGATTTGCCGATCATCGCTTTGTAGCGGTCGTCATCAGGGTTCACCGTGACAGCGGTATCGCCGAGCATCGTCTCAGGGCGCGTGGTAGCAACGACTACATAGCCTGAGCCATCCTCATAAGGGTAGCGCAGATACCAAAGATGAGAGTTCTGCTCAACATATTCCACCTCGATATCCGATATTGCAGTGTGGCATCTCGGACACCAGTTGANNTTGCCGTCCTTGTCCTCATGCTCGACTTCGAGGTCTGAGAGTGCGGTGTGGCATCTCGGACACCAGTTGATGACTCGCGCGCCGCGATATATCATCCCCTTGTTGAAGAGGCGCACGAATGATTCGAGTACGGCATCCACGTAGCCCTCGTCCATCGTGAAGCGTTCCCGGCTCCAGTCGAAACTGCATCCCATCGTCTTGAACTGATGCAGTATCTGGCCGCCGTATTCCTCTTTCCATGCCCATACACGCTTCAAAAACTCCTCCCGGCCAAGGTCGTGCCGAGTCAGGCCCTGTTCGGCTATCTGCTGTTCGACTTTGTTTTGAGTGGCTATTCCCGCGTGGTCAGTGCCCGGCAAACAAAGTGTCTCATAGCCCTGCATACGCTTCCAGCGAGTCAACACATCCTGGATTGTGTAGCACAATGCGTGGCCGATATGAAGCGAGCCGGTGACGTTGGGAGGAGGGATGGTGATGCAATACTCCGGCTTGCCCTCGTGCACGTCCGCACGAAAATAGTCCTTATCCATCCAGAATTGATACCATTTTTTTTCTACATCCGCAGGGTCATACACTTTGGGCAGTTGTTGGATTTCGTTATTCATATCTGATGTTGTATCCTCGCAGTCTGCTAAACAGCCAAAGCCGCGCGATGATTATGCGGCTCTATGTCTTATATTTGTTCTACAAAGAATTTGTCTCGACGCAGCGCAAACCAGCCTCCGAGAACTGCTCCCCAGAAGCAGGTGATTGCTATCGCGAAAAGCATAATTTCGTATGCGGTGGCGATGACTTCCTCGGAGGGATATTGATGTATGTTATCCCTCATCACGCTTAGCACAACTCCGCACAAAAGCGTCGCGCCCAAAGCCGACATCGCCGCACAAAGCAATGCGTTCAACAGCCACCATCGCGCTCTGCCAAGCCTCATCCACGGAAATTGGATCGATATGGCCGATGCCGCGACAGCAAACAATATGCCGCCTATTCCAACGACAGCGGAATAAGTGAGGCGAGTTGAAAACTGGTTGACTATCGGCTCGTAGTATATGAAACAAGCGATAGCCGACACAATCGCAGCAGGCAGGCTCCATACTGCCGTGCGCACCCAAAACCATTCGCGAGCTTCCGCATAACTTATTTTGTCCAAAGCGCCATCCCCTATTACAAAGCCCCTGTCGTCTGTTGCAAGGACGACAGGGGCTATAATCCCTCTGCGTGGTACCACCTTGATTCCCCTGCCCGCATCATCGCCGGCAAGGCTCAATCAGCTATAACGGGCTTACCCGGCGAGGTCTAATAGGCCGAAGTCAGCCGTTCTTCTCGCGGCTGCAGGGCGACATTCGGAGGCGACACAACAGAAGCTCGCACCACAGCCCTGTGCAGCGCATACGCCGCCAAGGCTCCGCTTCCTCTCTGAGGAGTCCCGCCACCTACTCCTCCCTGCAATTGCCTTTCCTTTATCTTCCTGCCTATTCTATCGGAATTAGCCCGGCTTGTAAAGAGAGGCCGAAAGGCAGAATCGCGAGTTGCGCGCTTATCTGAAGCTCAACTCGCTTTCCATCTTATCAAACGTGTCCTTATATGTCGCAAACGCCGCACCCTTTACGCGCTGAACTAACACAATTCTTACAGAAGAATCCACGCCGACTATTCTTATGACACCTGCAGAAATGGCAGCAGTATATTGATAAGCATCGTGGCCTGCAACTCTTGTGGGGCCTTGAGAGGAAACTTTTCCGTCATTTGCAAAGGACACGAGGGCGGAATCCGCTATCGATTTGGCGTCGGTGGCCGTCGGATTGGGCGCATGAATCTCAAATTTGGCCTTGCCGTCCGTGAGAATCGCCGATGTCGACGCGGAGCGCAGATCGATACCCCATTTGTCCGGGTAGGTCACTACGACAGAGCCGAACACGGTCAGCGTCTTTTTTGATGACTGGCCCGGTTGTGCGGAGGGCGCAGGAGCAGGAGCGTGGGTCTGCTGAGGCTCAGGCGCGCTCGATGGCTCGGCTGCGTTCATATCCTCCGGCACTTCATAAGGCAGCGGAGTCTCAGGGCTGGGAGCATTTGCACCTTCGGCGGGAAGCGGCTGCTCGACGCCTTTTCCTGCAAAGAAATTGTTGTAAACGATCAATCCGCCCGCAATGACGATCACTGCAATCAATACGACGACAACCAGGCTTTGTTTGTCTTTGAGCGGTCCGGTGTTCATATCAAGCTTCATTTGCCGTGTCTTTCCTCTTCAGTATTGCACTCGCAACATGCTAACAGCCTGCCGCGATATCCGCAACAGTCGTGTTTGATATTTTCCTATAGCTCACTTTCGACGGGAGCTATGGTTCCATTGCCATGCTCTGCGCTTTTCAGGAATCGGCTACCCTTTTTATTTGCGCCATTGTTCTATCCGCCAGATCAGATATTTGAGGCTGCATAAAGCCCTGCACTCCAGTATCGAGTCGGCCTCCCAGCGGGTCAATCCACTTTTCGGGAAGCCTGCCTGCGCCCAGCGCCGCTCCGATTATGCTCCCCGCGGTAGCTCCGTTGCAGTCCGTATCCATACCCTGCATCACCGATATGCAAGCGACTTTTTCATAGTCAGGCCATCCATACAACATCGCAATCAGCACGATAGCGAGGTTATTGTTGGTGTGAACCCAATTATATTTGCCGTAGTATGTGGCCAGCATTTTCTCGAATGCTTCTTCCCAGTCCTCGCACTCTTCACGCCACCTCAGACAATCCGCCACGGTTTCGGCTAGCCTGCATTTTGCGGGAATCTGGCCTGCTCCGGCCTTGACTATCTCATATACATCGTCACAGACAAGCGCGGCGCTGATCATCGCGGCGCACATCATTTCCCCATAGATGCCGTTTTTCACGTGCGACAGCGAAGCATCGCGCCAGGCAAACTCGGCGGCTTTCTGCGGATCACCCGGCGCGCAATATCCCCAGAAATCCGCGCGAATCTGAGCCCCTATCCACTCCCTGTAAGGATTCAAATACATCGGGACATCTTCGATGGGAAGAGTGTTGACCAGGTTCAGATATGCCTGCTTTTCCGCCGTGCAGACGTGGTGATACGGCAAATTCGATAACCACATGTGGCCGACGTCCGCAGTTGAAAAACCGGGGCCTTTCTCCTCCATTATTTTCAGTCCCATCACAGTGTAGTTTGTATCGTCATCGGCCAGCGCGTGATCAAACTGCCCTCGCGCCGAATAGCCTCGTATGTGTTGTTTGAGTTCGTCGGGAGTGTCCGAAGCGGGAGCGGGAACATAATTCGACAGCGGATATTCGCCGGCGGATTCAAGATACTGCCTGATTAAATCCCTCGACCAGCCCTCCACGGGTTTGCCGAGCATACATCCTGCAATCCTGCCAAGCCACGCTCCGTGGATGCGATCGCGCAGCGAATCGTCGATTTTTACATCCCATTTTTTGGATTGGTCGGGTCGAACGGCGAGAATGCCTGCCAGATGAGACGGTTCGACGTAAGGGAAATCCGCCTTTGTTCGCAGTTTGCGCAAGTCCCAATAGAGTTGCATAAGGTCTGATTCGGTCGACGATGACTCCCATCGCTGCTCAAAACCGGCAACCTCGCATCCCTCCTCGCTTCGTTGTATGATTTCTTCTTTTATCAGGGTTCTCATATCTGTCCAGCCCGGCATATCATCACCTCTTCAGCGGTATCAGCATCGACGCAATTATGCCAGATATGCGCGAACAGGGCAATGGCTTCGGAACATATTATGACAGCCAGGCGTATTTGAAACTATGAACTGGATTGCTGTAAGTAAATGGGTTATGTGGAACGCCATGCTCGCCTTGATACCCGTCGGGGTCGGATATGGCTTTCGCGCGATTGTGAACAGCCGGGCAGCGACGGCTCTGCGCTATAGCTTGTCTGTAGTAGCGGGTGCGGTGTGGTTCGTATTTTTGCCCAACACCTGCTATCTGCTCACGGAGTGGCGGCACTTTTTGATGCACCTGGACGCAAAAAACTTATTTCTGCGCTCCAGAACGGATCATGTATATCTTATCGAGCTTGTATTGTTCTCGTTATTTTATTTCCTCTACAGCTCTTTTGGCATGATAACCTTTGCAATGGCGATTAGACCCGTCAAACGAGTTGCCTCCCAAAGAGGATTGCCGCTGAGTTTTTGGGCGTTTCCGTTCTTTGCCTTGATATCGCTTGGGGTGTACCTTGGGCTGATACTGCGTTTTAACAGTTGGGATCTGCTCACGAAGCCGGGTATGATCTGGCAGGCTATAGTCGAAGTTGGAGACCGTCCTGTATTAATGGCGTTTATCGGCGGGTTCGGCATATTCCTCTGGATCGCTTATGAAGCGCTTGACATCTGGATAGACGGGATTAAAATGCGATTAGATAAAAATAATCGGAGAGACTCTTGACCAACAACCACAATAAACTACCCATGACGCTGTGTGAGAGAGTTATGGCAACGATGCCGATCGCGCTGCTGATCTCGACTCCGGATGGCACAAATATACAAGTCAACCAGGAAGCCGTTGATATGACCGGCTATTCCAGAGAAGAGCTCCTTGACGGAGTGTGGATGATCGACCCTGCCGATATTAAGGCAAAGGAATTATTAGAAAAGTCAAAAACCGGAGCCGCCGGCATCAACTATGAGACCAGACTGATTCGCAAGGATGGTGCTGCCATTTGGGTGTCTATTTCGTGGCGGCCAATGTTCGACGATGATGGCAATTTCGACGGCGTATGCACGACGATGCTCGATATCAGCGAGAAGAAAGAAGCCGAGTCGAACCTGCTGCAAACAGGAGAACGATTGAGGCAGCTTTCAGAAAAAGCGGCCGATGTTTTATGGGAAATGACGGCAGACGGCGTATTTACTTATGTCTCAGAAGCATCTCGCTCTCTCGGCTATGCCGCATCGGATTGGGTCGGGCACAACCTTACGGAATTTCTGCCTGAAGAGACAGCGGCTGAATTCATCGGGCTAATCTCCGACAACAACCGAAAAGCAGGGGTGATGCACTATGAAATGCCGCTGATCAAAGGCGATGGTTCGCTGGCATGGATAGAAATCGCCTCTGACTCAAAAATCGAAAATGGCGTCATTACAGGATATCACGGGGTCTCACGAGACATTACCGGGCGAAAAGTTTCTGAGCAGGCGCTGCGGGAAAGCGAAGAAAAGTATAAAAGCATAGTCGAAAACTCCCGCGACATAATCGCCCTGACAAAGCCGAATATGATAATAACTTATGTAAGCCCTGCTTGTAAGGCGATCCTCGGTTATGAGCCGGAAGAGCTAATCGGCACGGTTCCTGATATCGTCCATCCTGATGACTATGAATGGCTCAAGCCAACCATTCAAAAGGCTTTAAACGGAGCAAGCGGGTCGAACCTCCAATATAGAATGCGAACAAAAAACGGAGATGTGCGCTGGGTATCTCATTCATGGGTACCGCTGTTTGCAGACGGCAAGCTGCATCTGTTGCTGAGCGTATTGCGAGATATAACCGATGTAAAGAAATCTGAGGATGCGCTGCGCGCTGCACACGACGAACTCAAACAAGCCTACAAGCTGCAACAGGAATTCCTCAACAACATTACCCACGAGGTGCGCACTCCCCTTACCGCAGTGAAAGGCTATGCAGAGATGTTGTGCGAAGGGGTTGCCGGGCCGCTCAGCAAGGAGCAGTCCCAACTGCTTTCCAAAGTGCTCAGCAGTTCTGATCACCTGCTGGAAATTGTAAACGGAGTGCTTGAGATTGCACGACTCAAAAGCGGCAAGGTCGCGGTAAGGCCCCGTGTCAGTAATCCGAGAAATGTTGTGGCAAAAGCGGTGTCCGCAGTGCAGCCGCAGGCAGACAAGAAAGGGCTGAAGATAAAGATTAAGCCGGGATCCGGCGGCTGTCCTGCGATGTATGACAGAGACAAAATGCTGATAGTCATAACAAATATTATTTCAAACGCGGTAAAATTTACGCAGCGCGGATCGATTAATATTGAGGTTCAATGCAGTCAGACTAAAGCGGATATAGTCATAACCGACACAGGGATTGGCATCTCTGACTCGGAGATAGAAACCATCTTCGATGAGTTTGGCCAGCTTGATTATCCGAACAAGCACAAGCCCAGCGGTTTCGGAGTCGGGCTTGCGATAGTAGCTGCAATGGTCGAATCAATGGGAGCCAGCCTCACGGTTTCCAGCGTAAAAAACCTCGGCACATCGTTTTTGTTGAGCGTCCCGGTAGTTGATGTGCCCAACCCGCATGAGGGTCAATAAATTTAGCCCGGAGCGATATTGTCCGGGCTAAAGGTCTTTTGCAAAATCTATTGTCGTCCGACGCTATTTGGCTCCTGCGGGGGCCGGAACTGTAGCAGGCGCGGCGGCCTTGGCAGCTTCCATTTTGAGTTTATATCGATCCACTATGGCTGCGATGGCAGGGTCTTCGGGAGTTTCAGGACCTATCCACAGCAGTTCCCCGTGGCAACTCATCAGAGAGTATGCGCCGGTATCCGGGTTTTTGCGGAATACAACGCGAGTTTTGCCCATCTCCGAACCCCACTGATATGCCTGCACAATCGGCACCTCGCCGATCGAATATGCCGTAGGCTCAGCGACCTTCACCATAGTTGGCCTGGGGAGGCGCGTATGCGAGTGACCGCCCAAAATGACGTCGATTCCCGGCACTGCCTTTGCCAGTTCTTGATCGAGCGTGTAGCCGAGATGGCTGAGCACGATCAGAATATCGGCCTTCTGCCTGATCTCCGGAACGATCTTTTGGGCAACCTCGATCGGGTCGATTTGAATCAGGCCAAGTTCTTTTCTGCCTTTATAATTGTCTTTGTTGACCAGCGATGTAATAAGGCCGAGGAACCCTATGCGGACTCCGCCGTATTGACGAATTATATATGGTTCGACGAAGAGCTTTCCTGTTTTCTCGTCCACCAGGTTTGCACAAATCCAGGGAAACTTAGAGGACTTGAGGTTGCGCAGAGTATCAGCGGATGGCCACTCGAATTCGTGATTGCCCGGACACATTGCTATAAGTCCCAGGGCGTTCATTACTTCTACGTCGGGAGCGCCACGAAATGCTTTGGCAATGGGGTTGGTTCCGAAAGTGGTGTCCCCGGAATCAAGCAAAAGGACATAGCCGCCGCTGTTTGCTTGGCGCTCTCGGTTTATAATCGTTGCTCGACGTGCGGCTCCGCCGACGTTTTCTATGGCAGGCAATTCGTCTTTGAACTTATCCGCCTGCTTAAAAGGCGCTACGTTGGCGTGGAGATCGTTGGTGGATAACAGGGTCAACTGAAGATATGATGGCTGCTGCTGCGCTGTGGCAGCAAGCGGCGCCATCAGTGCAATAAGTAGAGCTAACGGGATCAAAAAACGACGTAACATGTGGCCTCCTAGCTGTATGTTCGCTCAAAGAGAGCATTGTTTAGTGAGCCGCAGTGCGACCGCACCCCGGCCAATGGCGTCATCGGACGAGGGCATTGCTCTATTCGACGTTGAGCGCAAAACCTCCTTCGCAGGAGAACACGACGCATTAATTGAAGCAGTCTGTAAATCGTATTCAATCACAAATAACGCGAGATATTCCGGCTTGGATAATGATTAAACAGGACGTGTAAGTTGAGCCGCCCGGCCACAGGAGCAATCTGCAAATATGAGCTTTAGGGTATTATTAGGGGGGATAATTCTTATTATGGCAGCGAATCTATCTGCATCACAGGTGCAAATCAAAGCTGAGGCATTGCCCGAATACGACGCTCTATTTCGGCGCACGAGCGGCTGGACTGGGGCCGATGGGGACTATTCCGTCGCGCTGAATGAGAAGGTAACACTATGGTTATTCAGCGACACTTTTGTCGGCGATGTGGAGGATAACCGTCGCACCAATGCCACGCTAATCAACAACTCGGTCGCCTTGCAGCACATTGACAATTCCAAACCCGTGGAGTTTTTCTATAACACGAACGCAGAAGGCAAGCCCTGTGCGCTCATTACGCCCGACGATGGCCGAGGGTATTTCTGGTTGTTTGCCGGAACGCATACGAGCCGCGGGTTATATGTGTTCCTGACCAGAGTGGAACGCAACGATGAGCATCCTGCGTTTCCTTTCAGAACCTTTGGAATGGCACTTGGACACGTGCCAAACCCGACGGAATCGCCATCAAACTGGCGCGTCAAACAAACACAGGTTCCATTCTGCAAGTTCACAAATAAAGGCGCCCTGCTGTTTGGTTCGGCAACGTTAAAGGACGGCGATTATGTATATATCTACGGCTTTGACTCGTTTGGCAGGGACTCCAGCGGAGCGTCGACGCATTCTATGGTAGTCGCCAGAGCGCCGGAGGATAAGCTAGGCGATTTCAATTCGTGGAGATTTCTAAGCGGCGGCAAGTGGATTGCAAACGCGACCCGATGCGACCGATTGATCGACACGATTCCCACTGAGTGCAGCGTTTCGTATATCCCCGGCATAAAACAATTCGCATTAGTATATACCGACGGCGGGATATTCGGAAAGATTATGGTGCGTTTGGCCGATAAACCTCAAGGCCCGTGGGGAGAGCCGATTATGGTCTATGATTGCCCCGATAAAGACTGGCACGAACAAGCCTACAGCTATGCATCCAAAGGGCATCCCGAACTGTCGAAAAACCCTAATGAGCTGATTGTGACCTATGCGACCAACTCCACCAAATTTGAGGATCTGTTCAACGACGCCCGCCTTTACTGGCCAAGATTTGTAAGGCTGACTTTCGAACGATCACCATAAAAACTTGACTGCGGCATACCATAACGCGCCGCTCACAATAAAGGTGGGCAGAAGATAGGCGATGTCACGGGTAGCGGCCTTGCGGTCGTTCTTGTTGCCCAAATAGAGCAGCAACTCAGTAAAGATCAAAAGCAGCGAGCCGAGCATAACCAATCCCGGAGCCATAGGGACAATACACAGCAGCAGCTTTGTCATGCCCTCCGCTACGAACCAAAACATAGCCAGAGCAAGTATCAGTATAACCCCTGCTATCAAAACAAACCCAGCTACCATCTAATCGTGCATCTCCACAACGTCACCATCGGCAAGGACGTAATCGCGACCTATCTGCGCGCCATCGATGTGATTCTTTCCCCATGCGCGCGCAAAACGCAGGCTTTTAACAAAATCTTTGTGCACTGCCGCGGCAAAATCCATCAGCGTGCTTCCTCTTTTGAGCACAAACGGCCTGCTCATATCAGCGGGCTTGCCGGGCATTTTGGTATAGACGCGAACCATATCCAGGGAAGCATACAGATTTCTGCGCAACTCCTCCAACCCTTCTCCGGTCAGCGCACAAGTCCTGATTATATCAAACTCGTCCGAATAAAACTCCTGCAGCACATCCGCGTTATCGCCTGCCCCGGGCAAATCGATCTTATTTGCGATCAATACCGTTGGCATGGATATGGTTCCCGCTTTGGAATCGTCCAGGTCGCTTTTTGCGCCAACAAGGAACAACCTCGACTTCGCCGTTAGCTCTCTGACATCCTCGATCTGATCCAACAGGCCGTCATCGCTCGCATCGAAGACCAGTCCCACCATATCCGCTATGCGCGCCATGCTGATAAGCTCTCCATCGGTATGCTCATAAAACATAGCGGGCGTGTCCACTATCTGCACCGTCACATCCTCAAATTCCATCATCCCCGGCTGCGGCGCGCGCGTAGTGAACGGATAATCGGCTATCTCCGGCTCCGCCGATGTCAGTTTGGACAACAACGTCGAACGGCCCGCGTTGGCAGGGCCAAGCAGGACAACCTGCCCGGCGCCTTGTTTTTCTATATGAAACTCGCTGAAACGTTTGCCTTTTTTGCCTGCCTGCTTTTCTTTGTCGCGCAGCTTGGATACGCGGCGTTTGATGTCGGCTCGCAGCTTCTCCGTGCCCTTGTGCTTAGGGATGGTGGCATACATCTCATCAAGGGCCGCTAGCTTTTCTTCCGTTGTATTCGCCGCTCGAAACCTGGCTTCTGCGGCGAGATAATCCGGTGTAAGATTCGCCGGCATGGCTTGTCATCTCCAGCATAAATCAGGTGATGAAGTCTTAAACAGACTCTATGCAATAGCCTGCTTTTATTAACGATTCTTATATCGGTTGATCGTTTCGGTCGTCGAAAACCGTTCGGAATCGGTGGCGGCAAACGGGATAATCTCAACGCGCCCTCCGAGAGCCGCCATGACCCTGGCTTCCGGCATATCGTCGATTTTATAATCCCCGCCTTTGACATCTATATCCGGTCGGATTTGTTCTATCAACTCAACCGGAGTATCTTGTGCGAACAAAACCACGCAGTCCACGCACTCCAGCGCCGCAAGCACCTCAGCGCGGTCATTTTCCGAGTTGACCGGTCTCTCTGGCCCTTTCAGAGCGCGGACAGATTGATCGGTATTGACCCCTGCGACCAGCCAGTCGCCCATCGCGCGCGCTCGGCTGAGGTATCGCACATGTCCCACGTGGAGTATATCAAAACACCCATTGGTAAATACGATCGTTTTGCCGGCTCTTTGCAGTTCAGCTACCCTGCCGGCAGCCTCCGCACTCGACATAATCTTGCTACTACTCAACCTCTCCCAGCACCTTTCCGATCGCCTCTGAGCCAATGCCGCCCATCCGCAGTATTTTTGGAGGGCTTACGGTCAAATCGACCACCGTTGACGCAATGCCTGACTCGGACGTCCCTCCATCGAGAATCATTGTCACACTTTCCCCAACGCCATCAGCAGCCTGCGATGCAGTTGTCGGAGGCATATCGCCGGTTTTATTCGCGCTCGTCGCGACCATCACAGAGCCGAACTCTCTGAGCAGCGCAAGGGCTACCGGATGATCCGGGATCCTCAGCCCTACCGTCGAGCCTCCGCAGGTAATCAAATCCGACAAGCCCGCCGCTTTGGGCAGTATCATGGTGAGCGGACCAGGCCAATACAGCACTGCAAGACGCCTGGCCTCCGCAGACATATACTCCGCCGCCTTTGATACATCCTCTATGTCGCCCACCTGCACCGGCAGCGGCTGGTTATTCAGTCGTCCCTTCGCCGCATATACCGCCCTTACCGCGCTCTCATTAAACGCATCTGCGGCCAGACCATATACAGTCTCAGTCGGAAATATTATAAGCTCCCCGCGACGCAAAGCCTCAACCGCAGCCTGAATTGCCGTCGGCTCCGGGTTGTCCGGGTTCACTTTAATCTTGATCATCTGCGTGCAACAGCAACCCTTTCGATTCCTGCAAGATCGCGCACAAACGAAGTCTCCTTCCACCCTTTATCCAAAGCAATTCGAAAGACATCGCCGGCCTGCCCTATGCCTATTTCAACCATCAATAGTCCCGTTAAATCCAACGCTTGAGAAAACAATACTCTTATGACATCCAGACCGTCAATGCCTCCGTCAAGCGCACCTGCAGGCTCGCAGAGCACCTCCGGCCCGAGGGTGTCTATGACGGATGCCGGTATATATGGCGGATTAGAGACTATCGCATCATACTCCTGCCCGGCCTGATAAAGCGGGCCAAGGAGATCGCCGTGCACTATATTTACCCGTTTCTCTACGCTATGCCTCCTGATGTTGGACTCGGCAACCGCAAGCGCATCGTGACTGATATCGACAGCCCGGATGGCGCATTTTGGCTTATTGACCGCCAAAGCGACGGCAATCGCGCCGCTGCCCGTCCCAATATCCGCAATTGAGGCGGTATCAGGAGTTCGTTTGATGCACTCCTCGACGAGAATTTCCGTCTCAGGGCGCGGGATCAACACCGCAGGAGTCACATTGAAAGTCAAGCCATAAAACTCTTTGGTTCCGATTATATATGCCAAAGGATAGCGTTGCGCCCGTTTTGCTGTGAAAGTTCGAAACAAATCGACCTGTTCGGGCGTAAGTAGGCGTTTGGGGTGAGAAATCAGGTCAAGCCGCGAACATTGAAGCGCATGCGCCATGAGCAGTTGTGCGTCAAGTTGAGGGGACTCGATATCGGAATCGCGAAGAGAGGTCGCGGCGGCGGATAGTTCGTCTGCAAGGACGGCGGTCACATCAGTTATCCACTTTGAGCTTTTCGGCCTGATCCGCAGCGTTGAGTCTATCTACCATATCGTCAATTTCGCCATCCATAAAAGCGGGCAGATTGTATATGGTGTGGTCTATTCGGTGATCCGTGATACGATTTTGCGGGAAATTGTATGTGCGGCTCTTCTCGCTGCGATCCCCGGAGCCGACCATAGAACGCCGCTTCGCTACGACATCGTCCTGCTGCGCCTGTATTTCGCGTTCGTATAGTTGGGTTCTGAGCATTCGCATAGCTCTAAGTTTGTTCTGCAACTGCGACCTTTCGTCCTGACAGGTGACGACTATTCCGCTGGGTCTGTGGGTTATGCGAATGGCGGTCTCGTTTTTCTGGACGTTCTGGCCGCCCGCGCTTGATGAGCGGTAGGTGTCGATATCGAGGTCGTCATTGCTGATCTGCACGTCGATTTCGTCGGCTTCGGGGAGCACGCTGACAGTCGCTGCGGATGTGTGGATACGTCCGTTGGACTCTGTCGCGGGCACGCGCTGGACGCGATGCACTCCGCCTTCGAACTTGAGCCTGCTATAGGCTCCCTTGCCCTTGATTGCAAGCACAGCTTTGCTGTACCCGCCTATGCCGGACTCCACCGAACTCATAAGCTCGGCCTGCCAGCCCTTGCGCTCGGCGTAGCGAGTGTACATCCTGAGCATGTCCCCGGCGAACAGCCCGGATTCCTCTCCTCCCGTCCCTGCGCGAATCTCAACTATTACGTCCTTGTCGTCGTTGGGGTCTTTGGGGATGAGCATAATGCGCAGTTCGTCTTCATAGTGCGCGATCTTTTCTTTGAGGTCATCGAGTTCGAGCTGAGCGAGGTCCCGCATTTCTTCGTCGAGCTTTTCGGCAAGCAAATTTTCGGTGTCGGCGAGCTGCTGGCGTGCCTGCTTATATTGTCTCCATTTGCTCACCAGGTCAGCAAGGTCGGAATGCGCCTTTGCAACCTGCTGATACGCCTTTTGGTCCTTTATTATCTCAGGGTCGCCTAGTTTATATTCCAGTGACTCGTATTTTTCTTCTACTTCAGCAAGTTTCTCGAACATATCAGTTTTCTGCGACCATCGCCGGCTGGGCGTCTTCCGCTTCCTTTGCCAGCACGCCTTTTAGGGATGCAATGGCTACTTCGATCATTGCATCGTCCGGTTCGCGGGTAGTAATCTTCTGCATAAGCAGGCCGGGCAGCAAAGTGAACTTGGTTAAGATCGACTCTTTGCAATTTCCGGCCATTCGGATAATTTCGTATGATATCCCGGCCACAAACGGCAGCAACAGCAGCTTGTAGCCCCACCGGATAAATGAACTGAGTATTTTCATCGTCCCCTGATATTGCGTCAGGCTTCCATAGGGCAGATGATCGGCAATAAGCATAAAGATGATGATCCCGGTTACGAGCACCACCAATATGAAGCTCGTGCCGCATCGCACGTGGGCCTTTGTATATTTGCGGACGTTTTCCACGTTGAGTTCTACGCCTGCTTCGTATGCGTTGATGGTTTTGTGCTCTGCGCCGTGGTATTGAAAAACGCGCCTGATATCTTTGAGCATAGAGATCGCAGCGACGTAGCCGACAAAAAGGGCTATCTTTATGACTCCCTCTATCGCCGTAAGCTGCCATGCCACTTCGATGTGCCGATTCAGTAATTTTGTCAGAAGAATCGGGACGAAGAAGAACAGCGCTAGTCCGCCCAGCAGACCCAGAACCATAATCGCGCCGACAGCTATATCGTTTACGCCCTTGGCCGGTTCGTTTTCCTGATCCGGATCGGCTCCGTGCTCTTCGATGGCGATGTCTTTCATGGCTATATCGGTAGCATATTTCAATGCTTTTATGCCGAGAGCCATCGCGTCTATGAGCATCAAAGTCCCGCGCAAAAACGGCTTTTTGAGCCAGGCGAGCTTAGAGAACATAGACTCGACATTTTCTACAGTCGAGACGATCTCACCATTTGATCGCCTCACAGCCACCGCAAAATCCTTCGGTCCGCGCATCATAACGCCTTCGATTACGGCCTGGCCGCCATAATGGAACTCTGGTTTCCTGTCAGACAACTGCTAACCTCACAAGTCGGTCGAATATCGAAAAGCCCAAAAGCAAAGGAAGCGACTCCCGGCTATGCAAAGCCTGCCGAACCGCTTCCCTGAAACTCGCCAAGTAGAATAGCTACTGATCGTCCTTCTTTTCTTTATCCTTCATTCCATATTTTGCCATGAATTTCTCCACGCGCCCCTCTGTATCGAGGATTTTCTGCTTGCCGGTATAGAACGGGTGGCAAGCGGAGCATATTTCCACGCGGATTTCTTCGGCAGTGGATCTGGTCTCAAAAGTATTTCCACAGGCACAAGTGACTTGTGTCTTCTCGTATTTCGGATGGATACCTGCCTTCATCAGTTCACCTTTCACGATATCTTTCTTGAAAAATTATACCACACCACACATCTGCCCGCAACTATGAGTTGCAATCAATTTGCAGTCGCAGCCCTGAAATTGCGTTTGGGCGATATCCGATCGGATGCAGACAATTTTTTAATTGATTTTTTTGCCGCCAGCTATTATATTACGTTAATTACTACGCATAATGCAGTCTCTATGTTACCACCTTAGAGGCGACAGGGCTAAAATTATTTCCGCCTGATGTGTAGGACTCGTCTTTTAGGGTAGTATAGAACAAGCTGCCAGGCAGCGTGGGAGGTTGATATGAACACTGCTCCAAGAAAAGAGATGCTTGTGTCGCGGGTGTGGATGCAGATTGCCATTCTGACCTTTATCATCGGCTTTGCGGTGCTCGGCATACTCGCCGGCTACATCTACACTGCAAAACCGCCTATGCCGAAATCCGTCACCAATGAGCACGGAGAAGTGCTCTTTACGGCTGACGAGGTGATGATCGGACAGCACCTGTTTCAGAAATACGGACTGATGCAATTCGGCACGCTCTTTGGCCACGGAGCCTATCTCGGCCCGGATTTTACCGCTGAGTATCTCCACCGGGCTGCCCTTGCAGCGACTGATTACTATCAGGCTCAAGGGGATGTTCTGCCCGTTGCGCAAGCTCGCGTAAAAGAAGAGTTTAAGCACAACGCATACGATCCCGCAAATGACTCGCTCCAATATACGGCGGGTCAGAGCCATGCATTTGATCTGGTGAGCCAGTATTTTGCGGCCTACTTCGGGGAGAACCAGACAGGGCTGCAAAGGCCGGTTATTAAATCCGGTGAAATAGAAAAATTATCGGCATACTTCTCATGGGCGGCCTGGGTGTGCTCCGCCAATCGACCGGGAAAGGACTATTCATATACCAATAACTGGCCCGGAGAAGAACTCGTGGGCAACTCGCCGACGGCGGATGCTTTTATATGGAGCGCCTACAGCCTTATCGCGCTGCTGGGCGGCATCGGAATTGTTTTATTCATATTCGGCAAATATGCCGACCTTGGCTGGCAGCGATATGATGATGAAGGCCCGGACAAAATCGCTCGATTCCGACCGCCGGAGGAGGTCAAGCTGACCCCGGCCCAAAGGGCGACCTCGTGGTATTTTCTGGTAGTCAGCGGGCTGTTTCTGGCTTTGGGATTGCTGGGCGGCGCGAACGCTCATTATCACGCGGAGCCGCATGGTTTTTATGGGTTTGACATCGCCAAATGGCTGCCTTATAACCTTTCGCGCATGTGGCATGTGCAAATCGCAATTTTCTTCGTTGCCACGGCGTTTCTGGCTATGGGCATATTTCTGGCCTCGCTTATCGCCAAGCGCGAACCCAAACATCAGGACAAACTGACCCTTGGCTTATTTGGAGCTGTGGTGGTTGTCGTGATTGGCAGCCTTTTGGGGGAAGCCGCATCTTTAAAGAACTGGATTGACCTGAGCGGGCCGTGGTGGTGGATCGGAGCGCAGGGCTGGGAATTTCTTGACCTGGGCAGGCTATGGCAGTTGCTGCTTACGGTGGGGATGGTAATCTGGGTAATTATTCTCATTCGAGGGCTGCGCCACAGGCTCGCTTCGGAACATCCCGGCAATCTGCCGTTCCTGTTTTTGTTCAGCGCAATATCGATCCCGGTGTTTTATTCGGTGGGCATGATATATGGCAAGATGAGTGAGTTCGTCATCGTCGACTTCTGGCGATTCTGGGTTGTGCACCTTTGGGTGGAAGACTTCCTGGAACTCTTTACGACGATAATGGTTGCCTATATATTCGTGCTGCTGGGCGTAGTGAAGCCGAGGACCGCTACCCTGGTGGTCTATATCGACATAATTCTATACTCCATCGGCGGAGTGGTGGGCACTATGCACCATCTCTACTTCAGCGGCGCGCCGTCCGCTCACATGGCTTTGGGGGCTTTCTTCTCTGCGATGGAGGTCATCCCGCTGCTGCTGCTCACTTATGAGGCGTGGCAGTTTATTCAACTCGGCAGTTACAAACAGGAAGAGTGCGCTATGTGCACCCCTGCCCGACAATTCCCGCACAAATGGGCGGTTATGTTTCTCATATCGGTTGGCTTTTGGAACTTCCTTGGAGCGGGCGTATTCGGTTTTCTGATCAACCTGCCAATAGTCAGCTACTATGAAATCGGCACGCAGTTCACCGCAAACCATGCACACGCCGCCTTGATGGGCGTTTATGGCATGCTGGCTATCGGTTTCTTTATGTTCGTTGCGCGCTATTTTATTCCGCCTGATCGAAAAAGCGAGATCGCGATGAAAACCTCCTTTTGGGGCCTTAATATAGGGTTGCTGTGGATGGTTTTCGTCAATCTTGTGCCTGTCGGATCGATTCAGCTTATGGAGAGCTTCAAGCACGGTTACTGGCATGCTCGCCAACTATCGTTCTTCGAACAGCCTGCCGTGAGGATTTTTGAGTGGTTGAGGCTGCCCGGGGATGTTCTGTTTATCGTGGCGGGCATATTGCCTGTTGTATACCTTGCGCTGAGGATGTGGCTTGCCAGAAACAGGTATGGACGCGTTGAGCCGGGAGAGGACAGCGAACAACTGGTGCAATTCTATGAGGACAGGTGATGGGCTTGATCAAACTCAACAGGATTTATGAGCCGGCAAATCCATCTGATGGGACTCGTGTGCTTGTGGAGCGATTATGGCCGCGTGGGATCAGCAAACAGCGGGCAGCCCTTGACCTGTGGCTGAAAGATATCGCTCCCAGCCCGCAACTGCGAAGCTGGTTTGGACATGACCCTGAGAAATGGGATGAGTTTCGCAGACGATACCGGCAGGAGTTGGATAATAATGCCGGGGCGGTGGCTCAGCTGAGGGATGTCATAAATCGAGGAGACG
>LSQX01294478.1_pt2 | contig 17729 bp, 13 predicted proteins | sample 654561 | NCBI WGS metagenome assembly LSQX01 (sample SAMN04489861, study PRJNA283612) | anaerobic digester metagenome | isolation source: 4 biogas reactors fed with cattle manure at either 37C or 55C with and... | place: Denmark: Kongens Lyngby | collected 2014
GTTTTCAGTTGACCATCTTGCTCTGAGAATATCGCAAAACGCGCGGTAGTTTTCCCCAGCTTCATATAGATCGGCTTCAAAGCGCTGATGATCGTGTCTTTTCGACCGGATTTGGTAGTTACAGTGATGATAACCCTGTCCCCATCATCTTGTCGCTCCACCCTGGCGACCCCTTTTTCCCCTATGTACGGCTCAATCACGGTGGCGTAGGTCGCCTCTGATCCCTCGTTAGGCTCCAGCAGATACCACAAATTGTTTGGATTGCCGGGCTTGTTGCGAGGCGGCTGAGTTCGAGCGAGGATAATATCGGACGGAGGGTTGAGCATATCGAACCGCACCCTCAGATCAATCGGCTCTTTGTGTATTTTCCAGGTGTCTACTACATTATATGTAATAGCGGTCTGGTCTGCGGGATTCTTATCCCGTCGGACATCATAGAAATACTGATACCCTGTCGCGTTGGCGTATCCATCCTGGGCATATCCCAGATCGGCGTATAGCTCCACATCCTCCCCTGCAAGGGTGCCCTTTTTCTGATCGACCAGGTTCAGGGATTCGGTCTCGATTTCGCCTTCCGGCCCATGCAGGCTGTATAGATGCTCCGAGCCGCCCTTTACGCGGAAGATATCTACCACATAAAACCCGTCGGAATCGTCGAGATCCACCATAGAGATCGTGCGCTGGTAGAGTGAGCATTGAGGATACGGCATTCCTGCGTAGACCTCCGCCGCCGATGCTCCATCCCCATCGGCCACGAAATTGGCTTTGCCTACCCGGTTTCTTTCCTGCCTTTTGCGGTCTACCACAACGGTATTATGGGTGATGGTATGATCAGTCGACTCGGAACGATGCGCCCAGTGCGTGGCAAATTCCGGATATCCGTGGTCCGGCAGCAGGGATAGTCCATACCCAAAGAGTTCGATGTTGAGGGTATCCCTGTGTCCGTGGCCGACATTGCGCCCGTAATACAGGGACAATGCGCGGGCGTTCTTGCCGCTGCCCTGTCGCAGAATCGCGCAGCCATAGCTTGGCATATCGTCCGTCCTGGGAACCCACGGCCCGTGCTTCTTTATTACTGCCTCGATTTCCTTGGATAGTGCGTTCGGGTCTGATTCAAAGACGCCGCCGTGCATATCGGCCTTGTTTCCGTTAATCAGATAAGCCATCTGTGCGAAGAACGGGTCTTTGAACGTCTTGAACGCATACACCGTATCGGACAAGCTGACTCCGGACAGTCCCGGGGACCCGGTCGAACCTGTGTCGCCGATATCGGGCACGAATTTGTCGATGCATATCAGCCTGAGCGGAGCTTCGAACATCTTCTTGAATTTCGGGTAGCTTACGAACGAATTGCGCGTATACTTTCCGTAGATTTGCAGGGCTTCAGAGATGGTTCTGAACTTCACGCGCCAGATGGCATTATATCCCGGAGACGCCTCGTTGCCCATGCCGTCATCGTCTACGATCTCCGTGAACAGACGAGTCATATTGCCGCCCTCTATGCCGACCCCGCGAACTCCATCGGCAAACAGCCAGTCCAGCCACTGGTCAGTAAACCTGGGATCGTCCAATACAATAGCGGCAAGTGTCATGGAATACTGGTGCATTCCCTCGTTGCCGGATATGTTAGCTGAGATAATCTCGTCGTGAACCTCATGTAGAATGTTCTTTTCGCACAGCGCGCGCATATCCGCCGCCGTCACCTCTTTGCCGGCGAGCTTTGATACGTCGGCGAGCAACGTCGGATCATCCAGAGCAGGGTATATCGAATCATAGGCAAGGCAGAGCTTGTCCGCAACTCCCGTCTCCCATATACAGCCAAACACTTTCCCGCGTTTCGTGCCGCCGTCGCTGTTGTAAAAACCCTGTTCCGCCCAGATATTGAGGTCCATATCAGGATAGAAATCGGCGATCCGGTAGAGCATCACCGCAGCTTTGCGCGCGTATTTCAAGTCACCTGTATACAACCAGGCAGTATGCAGCATCCCAAGCACGCTCAGCGACACTGTCCAACTCCCGTAGTGCCCATAGTAGCCGATCATTCGATAGACGTTGCCATCGGCGTCTTTCCAGCCAAATGTGTCATCGACCGCGTAGGTATGCAGCGGGTCCGTCGGGTCGGGGTGATCTGCATTAAACAGCAGCGATTTGTCCGCTTTTTCGTAGCAAAATATCCCGTTTTCATCCTTGCCGCTGTCGTAGAATTTCTTGAAGTCGTTTTTAGGAAATAGCTCTCCGCAGCTTGGGCACTCGATCTTCCAGGGCTTTGCAAGTAGGTCGATCTTCCACGGGTAGTTGCCGAACTTTTTGACATCGTTGCCGCAGTTAGGGCAGCCGTGGGTCAGGCTGACATCAATTCCGCGCGGAATCGACTGCGGCGTGATCATATCCCACAAATAATCATCTGACAAATTTGCATATACATCGGCTTGTTCGACCAACTTCTTGCTGGCCGCGGCAGCCCAATCGTAACGCTGGATATTTCGTCGGGCGTTTGCCACCCGTTCGGACGTATAGTAAGTTGAGCATGTTTTTGCTGATGCCGAGGTGGCAATCAGAAGAGTGGCAAGGGAAGCGAAAATAATCTGTGTTGTCAAAAAAGGACCTCCTTCGGAAACAGAAATCCGAATCGAGTATCGAAATTGCACCATCAAGAGCTTATTAGGCTAACCGGCAGCTTCATCCTCTAATATATTTGTAACAGTTATTATTACGCAAAGTGTGAGCAAATGGTCTCCGTGTCTGTGTCCGGCTGGTTTGAAATAGTATAATTTAGGGTAGAGGCGATTGTCACTATTCCGGATGACTATATCTGGATGTGACCTATGCCGAATGCGATATTCTGGGAGGTTAGAGATGAAGGGCAACGAAAAGATCATCGAGCAACTCAACAAACTGCTTGCAGAGGAATTGACGGCTATTAACCAGTATTTCGTTCATGCCGAGCTTTGCGAAGACTGGGGCTATGAGCCTCTGCACGAGGCAACCAAGAAGCGATCCATCTCTGAAATGAAACACGCGGAAACCCTTATCGAGAGAATTATCTTTCTCGAAGGCAAACCCATCGTCAGCAAGCTAAACGAAATCCGCATCGGATCGGAAATACCTGAGATGTATCGTAACGATCTTGGGATGGAGTGCGGCGCGGTCAAAGACTACAACGAAGCGATAAAACTGGCCGCCGAGCTGGGAGACAATAACACCAAACGCATCCTGGAAGCTATTCTAAAAGACGAAGAAGAGCATATCGATGATCTGGAAGCCCAACTCGACCAGATAGAGCAGATGGGCATAGCAAACTACCTGGCTCATCAGATCAGGTAGCGGATTGGGTTAGCAACAGGCGACTTCGAACATAAACGCAGTAGCCTACCTCTTTCTCGGATTGCTCGGAAACAAGATGACATAGGAACGATGGCGGGGTGGCTCGGACATCACCCCGCCCGATCATCAATCCAAGCCTGCCGGGTAGCATTCGGCGCTGTTTGGCTAACGCACGCGTCTTAAGCTCCACTGCCAGACCCGCGACCACGCTGCCCTGTTGATCCGATCAATCTCCCGTTGATCTGTGATGGAATCCAGTTTATCCAACAACGCCTGTTTTTCTGCATTTGCAGCAGAAGGAATGTTTGCCAGTTGAACCTGTCTCCATCGAGAATAATAGACAGATTCCTGCTCACGGGACAAATTATTGACTTCGCCGGCCAGTTTTTTCCACGGGCCGGGAGCATACGCCAGGTTGACCCCTGCGGCTAGTTCGTCCGCATCATACGTGCCTGCGTTGAAATCTCCCAATCTGCCGCCCGTGACGGTCAATTTCCACTTGCCTGCTGCAAGGCCGGTCACTTTGAATAAATAGTTGTTGATCTCATTGAATGCGGTAAAGTATTTTACTGCCGCTATCGCGCTGTCATCGAGATAGATCGGCAGGGCGGCGTCTTCGCGAGTGAAATATACCGAATCTACTCCGACCCGCAGCTTTGAGATGCGGCATCGCTGCGCGTTGACTTTGTTCGATTTTACATCAATCGTAAGCTGAGACGCCTGAGACTCGCAGCCAAGGGCCTTGATCAACCCATAGGCCATCACCATGTGGCCATTTGGCTGCGGATGCACTCCATCGTTCATCATCACAAACTCCGAATCTGCGGTCTTCGCGGCGTCGAGTGTCCGCAGCATTGGATCGTGGATGTTATAGCACGCTATGTTGCGCTGCTTTGCAAACTCACACAACTGAGCGGCGAACTTTCCGAGAGTGTCGTTGTAACCCTTCAACCTTGCCGCTTTGCTTTCATCTACGCAGCCGGCGGTGAGCAGCACTACTTTGATCCGCTTTTCCTGCAGCGTATCGACAAGTTCGGTGATCGCGTTAATATAACGGTCGTATATTTTCTGGTCGTATGCTGTGACCCCTGCATCGTTCATTCCGTAGCAGATGCTGACCAGATTCGGTTTGAGGTCGAGGACATCGCGCTGCAGTCGTCTATTGCCGCCAACTGCGGTATCGCTAACCCATCCCGCGTTGCGAAAGACTATCTTTACGCCCGGATTGCGGAGCGCGAAATAGTTCATAACATATCTTGTGTAGACTCTCTGCTCGGTGATGCTGTCACCAAAAAACACCATCGTATCCCCGGATTTGAGCAGGCAATCCGCATTCGCTCCCAGGCTGACCGCAAGCAAGGCGGATACAGCAGCGATTTTCGCAAACCAGTTTAACATTATCTTCCTCCCGACAAATATACCCGCAAGCGCGCATATTCAGATGTGCTACCGTTAGCAATAAGCTCGATCGCATCTGGCCGACTCATCGATATAGAGCCTTGATCTATACAACTTTCAACCAATAATTCTCCCCTGAGGCCGGGCATCCCTTTGTCTTTGTGCAAATGGGAGATAATGGCCGAATGCGTGAGCGGAAATTTGCATCGTGAGGCGTGCTTGAAATCGCCTTTTTGCTTGACAATAAACGCGGCTGCGTGGTAGATTTATTTCATACGCTGCCGACTAGCTCAACTGGCAGAGCGTCTGACTCTGGATCAGAAGGTTCTAGGTTCAAGCCCTAGGTCGGCAGCCAAATGTTATCCTCCAATGTTTGACATCCATCCCGCCTACGAGTTTGCGCATACCGCATGCGGTGTATTGGGTAGAAAGCCGCTCAGCATTTTGATATAATCACCACATCGGCAGGTGGGCAAGCAAGTGCTGGGCTTTATTGCGCTCTAAGCCCGCCAGATTCCAGCCTGAAATCAAATGATTGGCAAAATAGCCAGAGAGGGGTATCGCCATGTCAAAACTGACTTTTTTGCAGCTTGCTCAGAAAGTCCTCGCAGAAGAGAATCGGGCGATGTCGCCGCAAGATATATGGGATACAGCGGTGATGAAAGGTTACGATAAACTACTTGGGTCTCAAGGCAAGACACCCTGGAACTCTCTCGGAGCGAGGCTCTACGTGGATGTTCGAGATAACCCAGACAGTGCATTTGCCGTTACGAACTCGAGGCCGAAAAGCTTTTATTTGAAAGATGCAGGCATAGATAATACTATTACTACTATACCTGTTACGGTGTCACACTCAAAGCCGAGTTACTTAGAAAAGGATTTGCACCCGTTCCTGGTCTACTACGGGCACAACTACCTGAAGGCTCACATTAAAACCATTGCTGCCCAGCGCTCAGAAAAGAAGGAGTTCGGAGAGTGGGTTCACCCTGACGCAGTGGGGTGTTATTTCTCATTTCAAGATTGGGCAGATGAAGTTGTGGAAGTAAGCTCGGTTTTCGGGCACTCCTCTATACGAATTTTTTCATTTGAACTTAAGCGCGACCTCAATTTCTCAAACCTCAGAGAAGCTTTTTTTCAAGCAGTGTCGAATTCATCCTGGGCCAATGAAGGTTATCTGGTTGCAGCAAATATAGATAGAAATGATGATTTTCGGGCCGAACTCAAGCGACTGTCAGCAGCGTTTGGCATAGGAGTCATTGATCTGGACATCGCAGACCCCGATGCCACAGAGATTATTCTGCCGGCCCTGTCTAAAGACTATTTGGATTGGGTGACTGTGAATAAGCTGACCATGAACCCCGATTTTCGAGAGTTCCTGAGAAGAGTCAAAAACGATATCTCTACTCGTGAGTTACGCAAAGAAGGCTACGACGAGGTAAAGAGTCGGGATGATTTGCTGATGGCTTACGAAAAGCTGGTATCAATACCTAAGTAGAATGGCAAACAAAGTCGACTATGATAGTCGCAGCTCTTAGTTTTTGAGTGAGGGCGCGTATTGCTACGCACTTCACTTATTTTCATAGTAAATTCTCGGCGTGTCGGTGGCGTAGGGGTTTCTCCAGCTTTGCGAACTATATTTGCTGCCATAATCGCTGTATGGGTTCATCAGGTTGTTGCCATGCTTGCTGCCGTACAGACCATAAGGGTTTGATATGCTCTCCGGGTCATATTTGTTAGTCGATAGCTTTCCCAGATACGTGCCGTCTGCAGCGTAGATTTTCGGGGTATCAAAGGCATATCGATTTGTGGCAGAAGTAGCGCTATACCTGTTGCCAAATGCGCTGTATGGGTTGGTCACAGTATTTCCGTAGCGGCTTCCGTATTGGCCATACTTATTGGATATGCTGTCCGGGTCGTATTTGTTTTCGGACAATCTGCCAAGGTAGACATAATCGTTTGCACGAACAGGCGAGCGATTTGAGCCTGTAGAGCATCCAATAAACGTTGAGGAAGTCCAGGAACTCGCACGGTAATCGACAGGTTTGGAGATATTGCTGGTTGATGAATTAGTCTGCGCCAGACATATAGAAGCGCAAAGAAGAGCCGATATTACAAACGTAGTCACTACTGCAACTCGATACCGTGCCATGATTTCTCTCCTTTCAACTAATGCGGCGTCTACGCATAACAAGTTGCTCGGCAAATATGACAATCTATTTGGAGTATACCCACCCATTGTAATCCAGTCAACATATCAACCGCGCCGTGCCGATAACTGGTTTTGGTGGGTCTTTGTTTCGCTTTGATCTTCAAGTAGAGCCTATTGCCGCCAGTCTTGTATCAGCCTTGCCCAATCGCTGCGCCGGGTGCGTAGCTTTTTCTGAATCTCTTCCAGGGCACTGGCTGCGTCCTGCCTGTTGATGATTTCTTGGTCTACGAGTTCGATTAGAATATGATGTGTGTCCAGAACTTCTACACCTTGCTCGCAAGCGGTTCGGCGCAAGGCGGCATCCCTTGTCACTAGGGGGATTTTATTGTCTCTTGCATACACAAGGCAGGAAAGATCCGGCACGGAGGGCCCAATATAGCACTGTGCCAAGCCAGCTATATCTTCTACTTGAGCGGGGGTGAGCGCAACTACTTCAAGGCCCATTTGCTTGAGCAATGGCAAGTTCGACGTTTTCAGTTCTCTTTCTATAAAGTCGGTCACGACCCAGCGATATTTAAGACGGAATATCAGGCCAAGAATTTGAGCGGCCTCGAAATCGAAGATGAAAACGGAGTCCAACACGATTTCGTTCAGCGCGTCATTTCCTATGAGCCCATCCTTGCGCTCCACCAATATTGCGTCCCCTCACACTCACTATTAAGCTATACTACTCGGCGACATCAACCTGGTCATCGTCCAATCCATCCAGCAGTTTACGATGCAGTTCTGAGATGGACACGCCTAGCAACTCGGCTGCGCGAGACTCTGATATTCTGCCATCCGTGTAAGCTCTCGCGACAAGCCGCCTATGTCGTGAAGTACACTCAAGCGGATAAGGGTCCCCGATTTCCTGCTTAGCCATGCCGCTTGCGTTTAACGACTTACATATGTTGCTAAATGCATTTTCGCTTAGTATTTTAAGGTCTTTAGCTCTGTAAAACCAGGCTTGAACACTCAACCCGTATTTGCGTTTAAGCTCGCACAGTTCCATCGTGGTTATTCGAGCGCGATTCTCTCCAAGCTCAGATATTGCTCTGTTGGCAGGCACCAGAAACGCACCCGCAAATCGATGGGCAGCTTTCTCCTGCTCCTTTTGCGGCCAGTCGACAGGGAAGTGCAAGACCAGATGCGCCAGTTCGTGCGCGAGGTCAAATCTAAAGCGGTCGCCAGGCCGATCGCCATTGACGATAACTACCGGTATTTCCGCATCAGGGTATGTGCATCCATCAAAATTGCTGTAGCCATGCACGCAAACAACCAGAATCCCCTTGTCCTCCAACAACTCCACCAAGTTCTCGATTGGGTAATCGGCCAGTTCCCAATGCTTTCTCAATTCCTCCGCACGGTTTTCAGCGTCAGATATATCGTTAATTGGTTTGACAACGGAATCAGGCAACTCAAGCGGCTTGTGCGCTTCGAGCGAAAAAATAGCTTCAGCCTCCAAATGTCGCTCGACTTGAAGAGACACATAACTTTGCAGCGCTCGCTTTTCTGTCTTTTTCATCGTTGAGCGCTTTCGATATGCGGGTTCTCCCAACTTGACGCTGATTCGCTGAAACAAAGCGCTGACTGAAGTATCCAAGGCGTCAGCAAGCGCGATCAACACCGATGAGCCTGGCATGTCCTTGTCGGTCTCATAGTTCGAAATCGCCTGTGCGGTAACACAGCCCATCTTCTCGGCTAGCGCACGAAGCGATAATCCTCTGGCCATCCTAATTTGCCTAATTCGTCCTCCCAGCATATCACTCCCTCCACTTTACAAATATATCATGAATATCGGGGATTGTAAAGTGTTTCTACACAAGATTTTGCCGTTAAATGCTGGTGGTTTTAGGATCGGTTATATGCCAAACCATCCCGTAAAATCAGATTCCCGCGGTCTTATTTGCTTGACGTGATTAAATGCGAGTGGTAGGCTCATTAGGGTATGTTATAAAATGGCATAAGGGCGCGGTGTTTTTGCTGGGTTCGGAGTCATTGAAAGGGGATAAATATGAAAGAAGCCTTGTTTGCGCTGATTGCTGTCACGCTTATGGCTGCCACCAGCGCCAAAGCAACGGAGGAGTTCTTTATCAATCATTGGTGCGGCCCGACAGAGCTTAAAAATGAAAGTTTTGCCGAGGTCGCCGAAGCTAATTTTACTGTCAGTATGATCGGCTTGGGCAGCGCTGAAAAAAACCTGAAAGCCCTGGATTTGTGCGCCGCAAACGGCATCAAAGCGATGATTTGCGATCCGCGCACCGGCCCTGGCCCCACCAGAGATACTCCCACCGAGAGCCTCGACGCGGCGATCGAGGACTACGCCAAGCATCCGGCGCTGTGGGGTTACCATACATTAGATGAGCCGCACTCCAGAATGTTCACTCGCCTCGGAGGAGTAAATCAGTATCTTCTGGAAAAAGACCCTGCTCACACCCCGTTGGGAAACTTGTTTCCGAGTTACGCCAACTCAAAAACCCTGGGCAATAGCACCTACGAACAGCACGTTGACGAATATTGCAAGGTGGTCAAGCCGAAAATGCTCAGCTACGACCACTATGCACTTATGGCCGACGGAAGCATAAGGGGAGATTATTTCACGAACCTTGATATAGTGCGACGCCAGTCAATCAAGCACAAAATACCGTTTGTATATACGCTGCTATCCGTGCCGCACGGGCCGTATAAAGATATAAATGAGGCGGATTTGCGCTGGCAGGTGTTTACTGCGCTGGCCTATGGCGCACGCGGACTGACCTATTTCACCTACAACACTCCGACAGCGGAATATGGAGACGCGATAATCGGCGCCGATGGCAAGCGCACGGCCAAATATGAGATTACCAAAAAGGTAAATGGAGAGATCAAAAAGCTCGGACCGACCCTGCTGAAGCTCAATACGAAGGCGGTGTATCATACGGGAACCCTGCCTGCTACCTGCAAGCCGCTGCCCAAAGACGGGCTGATAAAGAGCGCGCAGGGCGGGGAGTTTGTCATTGGACAGTTTACCTCTGATGACGGGTTCAGATATGCGATCATAGTCAACCGCAGCCTGACAAAACACGCTAAGGCCGCAATCGCGTTCTCGCAGCAGGTTGACCTCAGGGAAGTCAGCCCGGCCAACGGCAGAGAAAAAGCGATTATGGTCAACAACATCGGAGGGGACTGGGTCTGGACTACCAGCTTTGGCCCCGGTGACGGCAAGCTCGTCAGAATTGACACCGTGAATAATATGCCGGTGAAAAGTTGGGAGGATAAGATTGTTTTCCGTCCCAGGATTATGCTCAACCCGTCCAATCAGTTCGCCAACCAGATTTTTGACGAGAACAAAAAAGAGCTTTACAACGAAGGCATGAACATGTATTTGATCGCAGAGAAGGTGCAGAAAATTCTGCAGGCGGATGGGCGATTGGATGCCTTTATGAGCCGCAACACACAAGCTCAGCGCACTACCCTTCGAGAGGAAACCAATCTCACACGATCGCTTGGCTGCGATATTCTTTATGCTTTCCACTCCGATGCCACCGGAACAAGCGCGCCGGGCGGAGGTTCGTGGACGTTCTATCACGGCGAGGACGGCAAGCGGCTGGCTAATCTTGTCCAGGATGCGCTGGCTGCGTCTATAAGGACGTTCTATCCGGAACTGAAAAACATGGGCACGCGCACGCACTGGTATCGACTCTGGGTTCTGCATGAGGGCGGATGCCAGGGTGCGCTGACAGAATATCTGTTCCATACGAATCCCAAGGAGCGCGAGCTCCTCAAGAACCCTGAGTCTCAGGATATAATGGCCGAGGCGGTGGCAGGAGCTATCCTGAAGTACTTCTTTGACGAATGACAATTAGGGCGCGTTGGGATGTGTGCTCGATTGTCATGGAGGATGGTAGATGAGAGCGCTGGTCATTGCAATTATTGTTTTGACTGCGGCAGCGGTCGGGGCATCTGCGGCTGATTTATCTGACGCCGCAGGCGTGGTGCGATTGTTCGGGGATACGTCGAGTTGGACAAGCTCGTGTTTTGTGGTCGGCGATGGAAGTTGGGTGATCACAACGAGTGACTCCATCAGTGAGGTGATCGGCCCGGAGACCATTCAAACCATTCGCTACCCGCTGTTCATCAGCGCGTTCACAGGCCGTGCCTATGAATGCGAGCTTAAAGCCATCAACAAGGAGCTTAACGTCGCGATTTTGAAGCTGCCGGTGACCGGTCTGCCGGCAGCTCCGCTTGCCAAAGGTACCGATTTTTCTAAAGCCGTATCCGGCACACTGGGACAACTCTCCAGCGGTGAGGTTGTCGGCGGGCCGTGGGCGACCAAAATATTCGGGATCACACTGGATAAATCTCGCAAGCAGCCTAAGCTCGGCATCGAACAGTGGAGCGCGAAAAAGGCGTTCGTTACGGAGATTGGCAGATACAAATGGTTGTTTGTCAACGGCGTCAGCCCTGCTCTTCCCGTGCCCAACGGCTCTATGGTTGCCTACAACGACATAGTTGCGGGGATGTATATCAGCAAGCTGGTGGTCACCGGGGGCAGCGAGGATATTATCTATGGTCGATGCGCGATGGCTCCGGAGATCGCGAGGTATTGCGGTGATTCGGGAATAGACTCGTCCACTCTTTATGAACCTCCCAAACCGACCGCAGCAAAGTTCGCCCAGGCCGGCGACGCTTTCCAGCTTCAGGCTCAAATTTATACCGCTATAGGAGCGCAAAGACCCGCCCTGGCGTTAAATGCCGCGACTGCCTTAGTAGCACTCCTGCCGAAGGACGCACAGGCGCAGATGAGCCTTGCGGTGGCACAGTTGGGCGCGGATAAAGCTGAGGAAGCGTTAAAGACGTTTGATAAGGCGCGTGAACTGGACCCTGATTTGCCCAATCTGCGCTGTAATCGAGCACAGGCTCTGGCGGCATTGAAGAAAACCGAAGAGGCCGAAAAGGAACTGCTGGAGGCTGAAAAAGGATCCCCGCAAGACCCGAGACCTGTAGTTGCGCTTGCCAGTTTCTATCTTGGGGATGAAAAAACGCTGGATAAAGCTCTTAGTTACGCAAAAAAAGCTACTATTCTGACCCCGAACAGCGCGGCGGCTGAGCTTTTGATCGGCAAAGTGGAGAAGAGTCGGAAGAATTATGCCGCCTCCATCAAGGCCATTGGGGAAGCTGTAAAGATGGCTCCGGAGTGGGGAGAGGCGTGGTATGCCCTTGGAGCCACCTACGAAGAAGCCGGCGACAAGGCAAATGCAGAGAAAGCATACCGCAAGCTGGCGGAAAAACAGCCCAAGAACCCTGATCCGCTGATTACGCTGGCCTCGTTTTTGATTGATATCGAAAAAAAGACCGAAGCCGCCGAAGTTCTCACCAAAATCCGCGCACTCAACCCGCCTAAAGAAGTCCTCGAAGCCGTGCAAAAGCTGCAGGATAAGATCGACGGCAAAGCCGAAGAAGAGCAGGATTCCAAATAAATATCCCGCGCTTTATGCGAATCGATTCAGATATTATCTCTCAAAAAGGGACATAATCGCTCTGCATATACATTACGCATCGGCGCGTCTTGACCTTTCCTTTTGTGTCATCTAAACTAAGTTGAAGCATGCCTGGCTGGTTTGCGCATAGTATGGCGTTGGGTAAATACACGGCAGAGCTTATTGAACAGGAATGAATGTGGCACAAGGCGGGTTAGATAATACTGTCGGTGGCGCGGCTGATATTGTGTTTGGCCGGATCGAATCGGCGGGGCTTTGGAACATACCCGGCGAGCAGGCAGGTCAGCGTCAGCGACCGCACCTGATATCGACGGAACCTTTTCCCCTGTCATCTTCGCAACTGGATCAACTGCAACGCCTCGGCGATGCGCTGCTGGGCTTTTATTCTGCCGTAAATGATTTATACATTCGAGGCGGAATCGACTGGTTCAACGAATATCTCAACATCGGCAAGGGCGAAGAACTGATCAGACACGCGCTGATGAAAAACCAAAGGCGCGCACTGCCGGGGATCATACGCCCTGATGTGTTGATTACAGACGAGGGATTCCGTATAACCGAGCTTGACAGCGTCCCCGGAGGGTTCGGCCATCTCGATTGCCTTTCTGCGGCCTATTCGGAGGGCGGATTTGATGTTATCGGGGGCGGCAGAGGGATTCGAGACGGATTTGTAGGCTTGATACGAGACATTTCGTCGGATTCTAACCCGGTGGTGGCGATTGTCGTATCGGATGAATCGAAGGATTATATGCCTGAGATGACCTATCTTGCGGGCGAACTGCGCGATATCGGGTTGCGGGCATTTGCGGTCAAGCCGGCGGAGATAGCATTCACCGAGCAGGGACTCTATATCGAAACTCCGGATGGCAGGCTAAAAATTGATGTCGCATACCGATTCTTCGAACTCTTTGATCTGCTCAACATCCCGAAAGCCGAATTGATTTCGTATGCCGCCCGCAAGCGACTCGTGACCGTGACTCCGCCCTACAAGCCGTTTTTAGAGGAAAAGATGCTGCTGGCGTTGTTCAGGCATCCGGCCCTGGAGCAGCATTGGCGAAAGGCCCTTGGCGAGCGCTATGATCTGCTCGATGAGACCCTGACGAATACTTATATTATGGATAATCGCCCTGTGCCTCCAAGTGCGCAGATATGCGGGTTTCGATGGAGAAATGAACCGATTCGCGACTGGAAAGCTATTAAAGATGGCAGCCAGAAGCAGCGGCGGCTGGTGATCAAACCCAGCGGCTTTTCTCCTATGGCCTGGGGAAGCAGGGGTGTTAAAATAGGACATGATATGTCCGGGGAGAATTGGGCGCAAGCGGTCGATGAGGCGCTCGAAAGTTTTGATTTTTCTCCCTGGGTGCTGCAATATTATCGTGATACGTCTATTATCGGGGTAAAGTATTGTAATAAACCTGGCGGAGAGGTTTTAGAAATGCGGGCTAGAGTGCGGCTGTGCCCATATTATTTCGTCGCTGATGGCCGGGCAAATCTCGGCGGAGTACTGGCCACAGCCTGCCCGCAGGATAAAAAACTGATCCACGGCATGGCAGACGCGGTTCTGGCTCCGTGCCGACTAGAGGAGGATTGAACCGCTGCAGGGCCGGCAGAGGTTCAGTTATTATTATGCAACAAAAGACATCCGAACATATAGAAAGCCTGATGGTCTGCGAAAAAGCGATACGGAGGCAGTTTGAGATCAGCAACAAGGAGTTCGCTGAGGGTTCGCAGGGGGACTTCGACCCGCTACTCGAAGAACAGCACGAAGTGGTTCCGGGGATGATCAATAAATATGGCAACAGGGCGCTGTGCCTGTTGACCGCTGAGTGCGCGTCATATTGCCGTTTCTGCACGAGGCGCAGGCTGGTTTCGGATATCGAACGCGGACGGATGGACAGCGACGATGTCGATGTCTGGGTTCAATATCTTCGCGATCACCCGGAAATAAGGGAAGTTATTTTCTCCGGAGGGGACCCGTTCGTGGCCGGAGATGAGCTTTTTGAGTATGCCCTGACCGAAGTATCCGCTCTAAGTTCGGTGAAGGTGATTCGCATAGGAACGCGCGCCCCTGTCGCCGACCCGGTGCTTATCAATGACCGCAAGCTGGAGGCGATCAGCCAGGTAAGCCAGCCGGTCTATATCGGCATTCATTTTGAACACCCCTCGGAGATCACTCGACCCACAAAACGAGCGGTCAAGAGGCTGATCGGCGCAGGAGCTATTTTATTCTCGCAGACGGTCTTTCTTAAAGACGTCAACGATAACTTCCATACGCTGCGCGATCTGTTCAACGGACTGGTGGAAATCGGAGTGCGGCCATATTATATATACCGCTGCGACCCTATTCCGGGAGCGACGCATTTCAGGGTAGAACTGGAAAAGGAACGCCGAATAATGACGCAGTTGAGGCGCAATCTGTCCGGCCTTGCCTGCCCGACTTATGTCATCGATGTGCCCAACGGCAGCGGCAAAATCCCTGTCCCGCTGGAGTTCTGGGATACGGATACCTCGTCTTACACTGATTTTGAAGGCCAGAAACACGAAACTCAGTAGGCAATAATCGTCGAAGGAGACAATATGCTCAAATTATACCAAACGGAATGGTGTCCATTCTGCGCCAGGGTCAGATCGAAAATGACCGAGCTGTGCATAACATATATCAATGCCAATGTTCCTCGCTCAAAATCGGATCGCACTGAACTGCTGGAGGTCTCCGGCCAAACAGGGGTCCCGACGCTGGTTACCGAGGACGGCAGGATAATCGCCGATGACGACGATGCGATCATAGCGTATCTTGAACAGAACTTCGCCTAATCCGCGTCATTAGCCTCGGCAACTGTCGCGGGATATGATATTCGACCGTTTTGGGCTACTGCGAAAGACGTCATCTTGTGTGGCTGGGACTTGTGTTTGTCAAAGATCTCGATGACATCAAACCCGCGCGTCATAAGCACATCGGCTATCAGCGATCTATGACACCGCCAGGGCAGCAATTCTGCGCACATTATCGCTGTGCGCCTGCCGGCAGCTAACTCGGCCAGCCTGTTTAGCGCGTTCTGAAAGCCATCGGTCTGCATATAGTCGGCAAATCCACGGAAGCTGTCGTTGTGCCATGCGGAGTTCGGGGAATCCTTGAGTGGCTTGCGCAGCCCGCCGAGGTCTTTTTCGTGAATATATTCGATTCCGACCTCCGACAGGTTGATCTCAAGCTCCTGACGATTGAACTGCGGATTTTTGCGGGAACGCGGCACGGTGCGAACATCCGCCACCGTTTCGATGTCGTAGCTCTTCAGCGTCTCGACCAACTCTTCAAGACTCCTCGTGGAGTGCCCCATCGTCCAGATTCTTCTCATAGCCCTCTGCCGTGTGATTTTATATTATAATACCCGCCATTTGCCCGCACTAAGAGCAATTACAGGAGGATATGCCGGCGCCGATGGGTTATACATATCTGAGAGTTGAAATCCAGGAGGCGGATGATGGCAAAAACGCAACTGGCCGCGCAAATGTATACGGTGCGCGACTTCACAAAGACACCGAAGGACCTTGCTGAGACGCTAAAAAAGGTCAAAAAGATCGGCTATGACGCCGTGCAGATGTCCGGCGCGTGCGCGATGGAGTATTCGGAACTGAAAAAACTGCTCGACGATGCAGGGCTGATCTGCTGCGCCACGCATATACCTTATGAACAGATGCGCGATAATCCCACGCAGGTAATACAGGATCATTACGCCATTGAATGCAAATATCCGGCCATCGGCGGCCTGCCCGGCAACTATCGCAACGCGGACGGCTATGGTAAATTTGCAAAAGAGGCTACGCAGGTCGGCAAAAAACTGGCCGCAGGCGGGCTGTATTTCGGCTATCACAACCATAGTTTTGAACTGGAAAAATTCCACGGACGCACCGGGTTGGCCACGATCTATGAGGATAGCGATCCCAAATATGTCAAAGCGGAGATCGATACCTATTGGATTCAACACGGCGGCGGGGATGCGGCGGAGTGGATCGACAGGCTGAAGGGCAGGATTCCGCTGGTTCACCTGAAGGATATGACCGTCCGCGATGGCAAGATAATTATGGCCGAGGTGGGCGAAGGCAATATGAACTGGAAGTCTATTCTGGCAGCGTGCAAACGCGCCGGGGTGGAATGGTATATCGTCGAACAGGATACATGTGAACGAGACCCGTTCGAGAGCCTTGCGATCTCGCTGAGGAACCTTCACGCTATGGGAATCAAATAGACGTTGGCTCTTTTGCCGAAGGTATTTGTCCTTTTTTGCTAAAGTATAGAATTAGATCAGACAATCAAGGAGAGGCACAATGCCCAAGAAAATTACTTTTCTGGGAGCCGGCAGTTTCGGCTTCACAAGAGGACTTGTAAGAGATATATTGACATTTCCCGCTCTGGCAGACGCTGAACTGGTGTTGATGGATATCGATGAGGAGCGACTCGACTTCATCAAGACCGCAGTCGACAAGATCGTTGCGGCGGGCAACTATCCTGCTAAAGTCACCGCCACCACCAACCGTCAGGAGGCCCTTGAAGGCGCGGACGGCGTCGTGATTACGATATTGCAGGGCGGCCCGGAGGTGTTCAGGACCGATATCGAAATCCCCATGAAATACGGCGTGGATACGAACGTCGGCGATACCCGCTCGGTATCCGGGTTCTTTCGCGCATGTCGCACAATCCCTGTAATGCTGGAGTTCGCCGCCGACATCGAACGGCTCTGTCCTGACGCGATAGTGCTCAACTATACAAACCCGATGGCGATGCTGTGCCGAGCGATGCTGGGCTATGCCGATATCCAGGTATCGGGTCTGTGCCACAGCGTTCAGGGCACGGCGAATATGCTTGCCAGTTGGATCGGCGCATCGATGGATGATATCACTTATATGTGCGCTGGCATCAATCACCAGGCGTGGTATCTCGACTTCAAGTGGAAGGGCAAGGACGCCTATCCGCAGATCAGGGAAGCCATCACCACCAGAGAGGATATATATAAACACGAACTGGTTAGAAACGAGATGTATCTGCATCTCAACTACTACGTCACCGAATCCAGCGGACACAACTCCGAATACGTCGCGTGGTTCCGCAAGAGGCCGGAGCTTATCGAGAAGTATTGCACTCATGGCACCGGATGGAACCCTGGGGCTTATGCCTATATTCTCAACGAATATCTGGCAGTGGCGGCGACCTGGAGACAAAATATCAAGGCGGAACTGGAAAAACCGGTCAACCTCAACCGAGGCCATGAATATGCGGCCAGCATATTCAACGCGACGATCGGCGACGGGGCGTTGTATGAGTTCAACGGCAATGTGCGCAACTT
>LSQX01202391.1_pt2 | contig 17725 bp, 10 predicted proteins | sample 654561 | NCBI WGS metagenome assembly LSQX01 (sample SAMN04489861, study PRJNA283612) | anaerobic digester metagenome | isolation source: 4 biogas reactors fed with cattle manure at either 37C or 55C with and... | place: Denmark: Kongens Lyngby | collected 2014
TGGGACGGACTCAACGAAGGCGTGCCCTACACGAAGGAATTCGTCAACAAGTTCGGTATGCCCCATAAGCGCGAGCATCTCAATATCCCGCCGAAGGTTCTCGAGGTCGAGAAGGCAAACGGCTTTGAGAACGATCCGTTTTACAAGAACGGGGTCCTTTTCGTCGGCACGAAGGCGAATCTCTGGTTCACGCATCACGGCGGCTATCGCTTCATGCCGCGTTCGGCGGGCTGGTGCATCCCGCGCGTGGACCGTCCGCACGACTTCAACTACCGCCGCGTGACGCCGATGCACTTCTACGAATTCTACAAGGCGATCCGCGAACAGCGCGAAGCGAACGACAACTTTGAGTATTCGGTTCCGCTCGCGAAGACGGTCTGCCTCGGCAACATCTCGTCAGTGGCCGGAAAGGGCTCGGTGCTGGAGTGGGACGGCCATCATGTGACGAACAATGCGGAAGCCGACAAGAATGTCACGAAGGCCTATCGCAAGGGCTGGGATCCGTTTGCGAGGGGATGAAATGAGCACGAACAGGCTGAAGGGAATTTTCGGCGTGGCGGCGATGTTGTTGGTCGGCTGCGTGGTCTGCGAGAGGGCGGTGGGGGAGCAATGGAAACCAATCGGAAACCGCAAGGCGCGGGTCGTCCATTGGGGAATTATTCACAACCATTCGCGCGGCAAGTGGGATGCGGTGCTGAAGCTCACGAATGACTTCGAGATGGTCGGCTGGGTGGATGACCGCGCCTCGACGGCGATGCGGATGACTGAGCCGTCGTTGAAAGGCTACACCAACTATCCGTGTTTCACGCCGCAGCAGGTTTTCGACGAGGTGAAGCCGGACCTCATCGTCATTGAGTGTTCCAACTCGGAACTGGTCGGTGTCGCGACCGAAATCGCGCACCATGGAATCCCGATGCACATGGACAAGCCCCTCGGCACGGATCAGGCCGGGTTCGCGAAGATGAGTCGCATCTGTGAACGTCTGGGTGTGCCGCTCCAAATCGGCTACATGTTCCGCTCCAACGCGGCCATCAACAAGATGGTGGAAATCGCGAAGTCGGGAGCGCTCGGGGAGATCTACTCAGTCGAAGCCGATCTCGATCACAGTTACGGCTATCCGAAATATCCCGAATACGCATCGTTTTACCCTGGGGGCACGGCCTACCTTCTCGCGTGCCACGTGATCGAGTGGGCGATGCCGATCTTCAACGATGCGTTGCCGGCGAAGACGTATTCGATTCTCAAGGCGGCGCCGGGAGATCCGGAGGATGCGCTCACGCATTCGTTGACAATTCTCGAATATCCGCGTGCAAACGTCGTGATCCGCGTTTGCTCGCGCGGCACGCAGCCGTGCCGCCACATTCGGATCGACGGGACCAACGGGTCGATGGCGCTCGAACCGATCGAGGACTTCAGGACAGTCAAGCACACGACGGGGCTGAATGAAGGTCTTGCCCGCGTTGACAAGCTCGAAGTGAAAATGTATTTGAAGGTCGTGAACGGCGCGGCGAAGGCGGCGGGGTACCACACCGGCATCAACCGCATTTCGTTCCCGGTGCCGACGGATCGCTATGCGGGACAGCTTCAGGAGTTGGCGCGCATCATCCGCGGCGAAATTCCCAATCCGCCCGGGCTCTACGAACATGACCTGCTCGTTCACAAGGTCTCGCTCGACGCCTGCAACCTGCCGACGGTCGATCTTTCCGAAATCCGGTGATCGCTTCGAAAAGAGATCTGTAGAATGGACAAAAGACGCGGCGAAGGCCCAACATGACTTAACCTAGGGAGCCCCATGAGAACAGTGCTTGTGTTTTTGTTTGTTTCGCTGAGCGGCCTTTATCCGCTCCTTGGCATGTCGCACGGTGAGAACGATGCGCCGAAACCGCGCCTCTGGACCTGCAAGTATGGCGAGTTCGACCTGCCGGAGAACATGATCTTTCCGGGCGGATCAAAGGAGAAGCTGCAGACGATATCGCTCCTGTTCCACTTCATTGATTTCGGCGAACGCCGCATTCTCGTCGACGTCGGGTGCGATAAGTTTTTCTTCCTCGGGCGAACGGCCGAGCATTTCATCCGCCCCGACGAATTGCTCAGGAAAAACGGCATCGCGCCCGAAACCATTACCGACTGCCTTATCACGCATCACCATGACGACCACATCGGGGCTCTTGCGTCATTTCCCGACGCGCGCGTTTACATTCAAGCGAAGGAGGCGGAACGTGCGAAGAAACTGCTGTATGGACGCGCGGTCACGACATTCGACGAGCAGCTTGAACTTTTCGGCGGACGCATGATCCTGCGCCGGGTCGGCGGTCACACTTCGGGGCATTCGGTCGTCGAGATTCCGCTCGCGTGCGGACAGGTTTACGTGATTGCCGGCGATGCCTGCTATTCGCCGGACAACCTCGTGCGGAAGATACCGACCGCATCAACGGGAAACGCGGCCGAAAGCGCGGCTTTTTTTGAACGCTATGCAGATCCGAAGTATCGCATCCTGCTTGGGCACGAGCCGACCGCGCCTTTTGGCGGGAACGGCATACGTGAGGTGATTCACGGCGTGGAGTTCGTCGAACCCGTCCGATGGGGCGGCGGGCGACGGATCTTCGCGAAGGATCCCGGCTGCCGCGGAAAAGCGTGCAACGACATCGAGAACCAGAAATCCCTGATCCTTGAACGGGCGCAGCAGATCATGGCGCAGCCGGGCGGCAAAGAGAAAATCTATCTCGAAGCCAGTGGAAACGTCTGTGAAGCCGCCGTGAGGGCCTATCGGGAGCGTCCGGACCTGTTTCGCGCGCTGGCGGTGAGCGACGTGCCAGCGACGTGGCGCGGCGTGAAGGGCGGCGACGTGTGGCAATACGTCGTCGAAGGCGAGCGGATGCGGGAGATTGTCGAGGAAGGGGAGTACGTGCGCACGCTCGGTGACGTTTTCAAGACCGCCGAGGGCGCGACGGTCGACCCGGTGAGCGGAGACCTGTTCTTCAGCGATTTCATGTCGGACGAGATCCTGCGCTGGAACGAGGCGGACGGCGTCAGGCTCTTCAAAAGACCAGCAGGACATGTCAACGGCATGCTGTTCCGGAAAGACGGAACGCTGCTGGCCTGCTCGATGGGCGAGAATGAACTGCGACTGCTGAACCGCGACGGCACGGACCGGAAGGTGCTGGCCAAGGGCTTCGGCGGCCGGGACTTCAACGGGCCGAACGACGTGTGGGAGCGTCCTGACGGATCGGGATGGTATTTTACCGATCCCTTCTACCGGTGGAAAGAATGGTCGAAATACGCGCAACCGCCGATGGACACGAAGCAGGTCTATTATGTGACCGCAAACGGTGAAGTGATCCGCGTGACCGACGACCTCGTGGAACCGAACGGCATCACGGGAACGCCGGACGGCAAGACGCTCTACGTGGCCGACCACCGCGGCAGGAAATGCTGGGCGTATTCCATCGACGAGAACGGACGTCTCTCGGACAAGCGTCTTTTCTGCGACATAGGGTTCGGAACCGACGGCATGACGATCGATGCGGACGGACGACTGTACATGACGGCGGAAGACATCAACGTGTGGGACCGGAACGGCGAGAAGCTCGGCGTCATCAGGATTCCGGAGTTCTGGTGCGGGAACTGCTGCATCGGCGGGCCGGACAAGAACATCCTGTATGTTTGCGGCAAGAGAGGCGTCTATTCAATCAAGCTCAAGGTCAGGGGCGTGCGAGGCTTCGCCAAATAGCAGCACAATCCCATCGCAAGGGATGGATTTCGTTCGAGGGTGGGAGGGGGCTGGTCTAAAAAGTAAACGTCGGTTTCATTGACCCGGCGTCAGCCGTTAGGATACCATGGAACCATGACTGCAAAACCTTTTATCCACGACGATTTTTTACTTCAGAGCCCGGCGGCGTGCGAGTTGTATCACGGCTACGCCGCGCAGATGCCGATCATTGACTACCACTGCCACCTGCCGCCGGCGGAGATCGCGCAAGACAAGCGCTGGGAGAATATGGCGCAGGTGTGGCTCGGCGGCGACCACTATAAGTGGCGCGCCATGCGCTCCAACGGGATCGACGAGCGCTTTATCACCGGCGACGCGCCCGACCGCGAGAAGTTCCAGAAGTTCGCCGAAACCATGCCCTACCTGTTGCGCAACCCGCTCTTCGATTGGTCGCAGCTTGAACTCGCGCGCTATTTCGACATTTACGATCTGCTGACGCCCGCCACGGCGGAGGCGGTCTGGTCGACGACCGCCGAACGTCTGGCAGAGCCCGCTTTCAGCGCGCGTGGCCTGATGACGCGCAGCAACGTGCGGCTGGTCTGCACCACGGACGATCCCTGTGACACGCTCGAACACCATGCGGCGGTGAAGGCCTCGGGCTTTGAGGTGCAGGTTCTGCCCACCTGGCGTCCGGACAAGGCGCTGGCCATCGACCGGCCCGCCTTTTGGAATGCGTGGCTGGATCGGCTCGCCGCCGCCGCAGCCATGCCGGTCGCGACGTGGGACGACCTGCTCTGCGCTTTGCAGAAGCGCCACGACTTCTTTGCGCAGAACGGTTGTTGTCTTTCCGACTACGGGCTGGATACGCTCTATGCCACGCCCTACCGCGATGCCGCGATCCGCGAACTCTTCGCGCGTGTACGCCAAGGCGGCACCGCCACGGCTGATGAGATCGCCGCGTTCCGTTCGGCGTTTTTGTTTGAAGCGCTGAGTATGGACGCGCGCAGTGATTGGAGCGCCCAGATCCACTACGGCGCTCTGCGCAACAACAACACTCGGATGTTCGAGGCGCTCGGCCCGGACACCGGATTCGACAGCATCGGCGACTGGAACGTGGCGGTGCCTATGGCGCGACTGTTTGACCGGCTGGAGCAGGCAGACGCCCTGCCGCGCGTCGTGATCTATACGCTCAATCCGCGCGACAACGAAGTGGTCGGCACGATGATCGGCAATTTCCAGCGCGGTCCGGTGGCCGGCCGCATGCAGTTCGGCAGCGGCTGGTGGTTCAACGATCAGCGCGATGGCATGTTGCGCCAGTTAGAGGCGCTCTCGCAACTCGGGCTGCTCAGCCGTTTCGTCGGCATGCTGACGGATAGCCGCTCTTTCCTAAGCTATACGCGCCACGAATACTTCCGCCGCATCCTCTGTAATCTGCTGGGCGGCGACATTACGGACGGCAGGATTCCCGACGACATCCCGTGGGTCGGCGAGATCGTCAAAGACATCTGCTACCGCAATGCGGTGCGGTACTTCGGCTTCGACATAATCGGCTAGAGGCAGGAGTTTTTTCTCACACAAAGGCACAAAGGGCACGAAGGTTTTTTGGGGGTCTAAATACCTGTCCCCTAGTTGCAGGTGCCGGGCTGTGTGGCACGGGCATCTTGCCCGTGTGGCGGCGTGAAACGCCGCCCGGACGAGCAACGCTCGTCCCTCCCAGCGCAGCACAAGCCAGAGATCACCCCCTAAAAACCTCTGCGTCTCTGCGTTAAATAAACCCGAACCATGAAACACATGAAACTTCATGAAAAATCATGCCATGCCTTTCCGTGTGTTCAGTGTATTCCGTGGTCAAATAAACCCGAGCCATGCCCCCCCAAAAAACCTTCGTGCCCTTCGTGCCTTCGTGTGAGAAAACCCAACTCAGAACTCAAAGAGGCGGGTCTCGCCCGGCGCCATGTCGAGCGTGAAGACCGGGCCGTCCGCGATGTTCTTTCCCGTGAAGAAATCCTTCACAGGACCGGCGACGCCTGTGTCGAAGGTCACCTTGCCGCCCTGCTCATCCGCCATTGCCGAGAGCCATCCTGCCGCCGCCCAAATCGCCGCGTTGCCGTCCTTTACGTAACGGTGAACGCCCGCAAGATCCGCGAGAGCGCGAACCAATTCCGGCGGGCAGGCTGGCGTGCCGAGAAACACCTCGTTCCCGCCAAACGCATTTTTACGCACAGCGATGGCGGGCGTGCCGTCCTCAAATCGCGCCCACGTCTCTGCGTCGGTGGCCTCTACGCCGAACAGATCGACGAACGGGTGCTTGTCTTTCGCCGCAAGGCGTTCGGGGAGTCCGCGCCGCCGCCCCTCCTCGGTCGCTGTCGCGCTGCCATCCGTGGACGCGAGCGCCTTGCCCTTGAAACCGGTGAGCGCCTCGATGCCGCCCACGTCTTTGCCGCCGGGCGTGAGATAACCCGGCGCCCAGCACCAGACACGCGTGACATCCGGCTTCGCGGCGCGCTGCGCGTTGATCGCCGCGATTCTTTCAGGCGTCATGTACCACGCGCTTTGAAAAATCTGGAGCTTGGCGTCGAGCGGCCTTTCCAGCACATCCGAAAGCAGGTATTGTCCGTAAGGCGCGCCGGCGCGTCCATACGCCGCGCGCGGCACCGACACGAACCTCGAAGAGACGCGCCCGAGCGACAAATACATCATGGAGGTCTCGTCCACGATCGCCGCCACCTCCGGCGTGAACGGCCGGGCGCGGTTGAGCATCGCACGGTCGAACGGCCCGAGCCGCGCCATCAAATCCCAGAGCCGCGTATCCATGCACCAGCCGCACGCAGGCAGATCCATCCACCAACTGCCGAAGCCGCGGATGGCGGTCTGCGCGTTGTTGCGCAGCAGCACCTGCCGCGTCTGCGCGAGATCCATGCACACGCCCTCACCTTTACGCGCGGTCTTGTCCGGATCCAGAAACGTGCGCGAGTCGTCCTCGAAGAGCCACATCACGCCATGCCGCATGATCGTCTCGGCGGCGCTCATCGCAGACGCGGTCTGCCCCCACGCGCGGTCGAGATAGGAGATGGGCGAACAGAGAATATCGAGATCCTTCGCGGCCTTGTCGAGAAGGTACTTCAGCGCGTAATGCCCCGACGTACCCGCGCCGCGTGCGTGTCCCGCGAACTCCCATTGATAGCCGTAGAAGATGATGACGAGTTTCTTGCCGCCGGACGCCTTGCGGCAGACGGAGGCGACCTCCGCGACAAAGTCCGCCATCTCCTCTTGCAGGTAGAGACGGAAGTCGACGAGTACGCTATCCTTCACCGGATCGGCGAGCGTCGGCGATTTAAAAATGTCCAGCTTGCGTTCGGCGAGCGTCGGCACCTCTGCCTCGGGGCGTCCGTGTTTGCGACGCCACGCCTTGAACGCCGCCTTCGTAGCGGGGTCATAGCCGAAGAAGGGCTTTGACCACGTATCCCAGTAGAAGAACTCGCTCGAGTTCTGCGCCGCCGGATGGATGCCGGCGAAGCGGTCGGGATACTTCTCGCAGAGGTGGCGCGTCATCGCCTCAAGGAACCGGCACGCCTTTTCGCGGTAGTGGCGACAGGCGACGGAGGGCGCCGGACCCTTTGATCCATCGGCATAGGTGATCACATCGTCCGGATATTTCCGCGCCCACCATCCTGCTGTTTCCAGCTTGATGCGGGGAACGAGCAGCGCCTTCGGGTTGATGGCGATGACCTCATCGCAGAGGTCGTCCAGATCCGCCCAGTCATAGGTGTAGTCATCCTTCCAGATTGTCTTCGGCACCATGAACGAAACCAAGTCGACACCGGCGTCTGCGGCCATCTTCACCTGCGCGGGAAACGGATCGCGACCTGTGAATGGCCAACGCGTATAGTTCCCCGCGTAGCAGGTATAGGCGGCGGGTCTGAGAAGAACGTCATCCTCGGACGCCTTCGCCTCGAACGAGAGCACGTAACGGCGGCCTTCGACGAACGGCGTCCGCTTCGTGTAGCAGTGGAACTGGGGCTTGGGCTTCGGCCCCTTGTTTTTGGCCCACCCTTGGATCTTGAGGCATCCGTCCGCTGTCACGTCCGCGTGACCGAGAGTGTCGTTGTCGAAAACCGTCCACGCTTTGGCGAAGGCCTCCGCCGAGGAGAGCGACGCGGGATCGAGATAGTCGGCACCAGTCACCGTATCGACCACCCGCACGTTGCGCAGGAACACCACAAGCGCCCTGTCGGACGGTATCCGGAAGTGGATCGTCCCCGGATCGGCGGCCTTGGGCGTGAAGGCGAGTTCAAAGCGCTCCCACGCCGTCCCCACGATGATCGGCCGGTGCCCGCGCCAGCCCCAGAACATCCGCGCCGGCACCGCCTTACCGTCCACATGGATCTGCGGCGCACCCGCCGACCCCGGCTTAACGCGCACCTCCACTTCCGCCCCCACTGCCAACACAGCGAGCGCGGCCATTGTCAAAACGTTCCATCTTTTCACATCAGCTCCGGACACCTTTTATCACTGGACGAGAATGAGGGTTCCCGACGGAATGATATCCAGCCACACGCCGTCCGCTGCGGTACGCAGTTTGGCAGTCGAGCCGTCGGCCATGCCGGTTGTCGAAAGCGTGAAGAGCGTATCCGCATTCACCAGTGTGCCGTCGATCAGCTTGTAAGACCCCGCGTTCGGCTTGGACGCGAAGGCGACCGTCACCGTCACTGCGTCCGGCAGCGAAATGGCGAGTCCGGCGGCTCCGATTGGATTCGTGACCGGCGTTTCGAGTGCCGGGTCAAATGCGAACGCGAGGCTGTCGCCCGTCAGGAACACCCTGCCCGTGAATGTGGGCGCGATCTGCGGCAGATCGTCCCATGCGGCCGCCTTGACGTCACCCGCGCCGGAGACCGTCGCGTCCGTGAAATCGCCGTAGCCGGTCGGCGCGATGCCCACCCACTTGAAGAGCAGGTAGTCCTCGATCGTCTTCACCTGCGCGGCGGTCAGCTCGGTCGAATACATCAAGATCTCGCCCAGCATTTCCCCATAGCCAGATGTTTGTTGCGAATTGAAGAAATTACCGAGAAGACCGAGCTTCACCTGATTCGTCGTAACGAGCGACAGCACTTCGGGTGCGCCCGTATAACCCGTCACGGTTCCGTCTACCACTCGACCGTTGAGCCGTGTCGTGCCCTTTGTCACGGCACCGCTTGCGTTTTTCCAGATCGACACAGTGTGAGACACCTTGCCGCGGTCGCCGAAATCACCACCATCCATAACCGCTTTTCGGAGCGGATCGCCGCCGCCGCGGAAGGAGTCTGAGACGAAGGCCACCGTGCGGACATCTTTCTGCACATCAGCACCGCCGTAAGCGTCGCCGATCCCGCCTGCAGGCCAGACCTTGAAACGTAGCGTGTTGCCGTCGTCACCGCTAGGCACATGCGCTGCCGGATGGTCGAAATCAATCCAAGTACGCGTCCTGCCAAAGCCACGCGCGCCTAGATGCATAAAGGGGCGCCGCGAGGTGACGCCGTAGAAGAAAACGTCGCCGACTTCCATCGTGGCCTCGGTGCTGCCGCGCGGCCAGAACCCGTAAATGGTCGCAGCGTTGTCTTCCGTCGCCGTGCGGAAGGTGTCGGGATAATCAGGATCGAACCAGCCCACGCGCCCTTCGGCGGGAATCACGGGCGCGTACGTCGGCGTCACCACGAGCGTACCGCCCGCGTTCACCGTGATCGCCCCCGAATACGTACCGGAAAGCTGGATGTGTCCGTCGATCTCCACGTTGCCCGTGCTGCCATAGAGGAAGGCTTTGGCCGGATGCTCCGTAACCGCCGCAACACCTTGATATTGTGCCGCGAGCCCCCACTTGTTTGCGAGGTAGGTTTCCACGCTCACACGCTCGGCGTCGGCGAGAACCTCGCTAAAGACCAGGATCTCGCCGTAATTCTGCCCGCCGCAGTTCTTATAGTAGCTGGCCCAGCCGAAAGCATTGATGTTATGCCCCGAGATGTCGAGCGAGATGATCTGCCAGCCGCCGGAGAGCCCTGTCGTCGTGGGGTTCACCTTGACGCCGTCCACCCAAGTATCGATCGCGATCGGCGCAATGGGGTCGTCCTTCGTAAATGCAGAACGCAGCAACGCGCCGTCGGACAGCCCGACAAGCGCCTTGCCGCCGCCGTTCTGCGATCCGAACACCATCGTCACGAACTTCGTGCCGGTCAGCACCGGATTGGAAGGGGGCGTCAGACTGGTCACATCGAGCGTACCCGCGCTGGTCTGGATACGGCGGGACGAACCCACGTTCTCACAGGAGAAGGTGGCCAGCCCGTTCAGGCTGTTTTGAACCCGGTAAGGAAAGACAGTCGGCAAATCTTCGAAATCGGTCTTTTGTCCGCTCATGAGCCCGTCGTAGTGGCGCGTGTGACGGAGGAAACAGGCGGTCCGGAACGGCCGCTTGTCCGCGAACGCCTCCACGAGGTCATGGCCGTTGACTGTCGTGGTAAGGGTCACATTGCCGGCCGCCTGCGCGCGAATGTAGTTGGGAATCGCCGTGCCGAGCTTACGAAACGTCGCATCGTCCGAGGGGTCGATCCAGAGCAGCGCCCGGTTGCAGACGCTTTCGGCGAGCTTCAGCGTCCCCGCCCCGCCCACGAACTGCGGCGTGCTAGCGGCGTCCACGAGGACAGAGACGGTCGCGCCCGCACCGGCGGCGACTTTAACGGTGCCGAGTTTGGCAGGGTCGTTGAACGTCGTGTTGGCCGACAAAACGCTATGCGCCGTTATATCCGCAATATCGATCCCGTTCAAATTGTAGTCGCCGCTGGCGTCCGCGAAGACGCACCACATACCTCCCGGGACAGTGATTTCAATCGGCGTCCGGTCGGCCGGAAACTGGAAGGTCACACCCGCGCCCTTAAAGAGCCGCGTACCGTCATCCAAAGCGTTCACGACAACTGTCGCCGCCGTCGCCCCCGTCGTCCGACTGAAGCGGAGCGTACCGGCGAGTTCCGCGAAGGTGTGGGTGAGGTCGCCCGGCAGGTTGACCGCGCTGGTCATGCCGCTTCCCGAAACCCGGGCTGAAAAGGTGCAGCCGACTGTGGATTCGAGGGTCAGCGTGCCGGAGAGGACGATCGGATGAGTCGATACAGCGTACTCGCCGAGCGCACTCCAGGGCCGTGTTTCGTGGTCCTTGTCCGTCTGGAGGAGATCGCTCAGGTCGGGATCGATCTCATATCCGGCAAGACGGCAATCGCAGCCGACACCGATGTGCAACGTCTTGCCGGCGGGAATGAACGCGTCGTCGAAGATGTAGACGACCGGATTCGCAAACGCGGTGCCATAGACGTTCATAAAGTCCGGCCCGGCGATCGCGCTGGTGTGGCCGCTCAAAATGCTGGGGACCGTGATTCCGCTCTGCGGAAAACCTTTAACCGTGCAACTTTTCAGATCCACTGTACCGATGCATGGAGTGCCGGTCGCCGTCACGAACGAAACATCCCGCACATCATAGACAGGGTATCTGTTGGCGGTCGTGCAGCCGATCATCATTGACGTTGTGTTTGAGATGACGAGCGCGCCTGTCTCGCCGAGAATGACGCTGCGCTGGAAAAGCGGTGCGAAGTTCTTGACATCCTTCGCATCGACCACCACCGTGCCGTTGGTGATGAGGTAGTTGCGCCAGATCGCCCACGAAGTGGGGTTGGCTGAGGCCGGCGTGTACGTGCCGTGGATCGTGCCCGACCCCTCGAAGAACATCGTGAAAGAGTTGTTGTTCAGGTTGTTATCACCCGCGCCTTGGCACCCCACATCCACTACCGCACCGTCAGGCCACGGGATGATCTAGGCCCGCGCCTGCATTGACACAAACGAAACGCCCGCGACCATCGTCGCAAACAAGAAACCGCAGACCGTCTTTTTCATGTACCGACCCTCCATGTTTACCGGATGCTCACGCTCTGAAAAGCTTCATGCGCCCAAGGATGTTTCCATCCCCACCTTGGCATTGGGTATTACTATAGCCGAACCTCGCCTGTCAAGCGTTCGATTTCGGACCTGGACTTTTTTCAAACATCCTAAACTTTGAAAAGGGTGCTTGCATCTTCCCTGAGAATCAGCCATGATAACTGCCGTTTTTTTACCACAAGAGGAACGATCTGGAGGAGTTTTCATGGGTACAGGCCGTACATTGAACAAAAATCCGCGCACACGCCCGATTAAGAGCCAGGGCGAAAAGAACCGCCGTTACAAGGTACAGCGTGCCCGTTTGGTCAAGCTGGGTATGGACGAAACGGTTGTCGCTAAACTGCAGCCGAACGAATTGCGCACGCTGGTACAACAGCCGACCAAGGTGAAGAAAATGGTAGCGACCAAGGTATCCGAAGCCGCAAAACCAGCCAAGGCCGAGCCTGCTGCTAAAGCTGCTGCCAAGCCGGCGAAGACTAAAGCCGCCCCCAAACCGCGCGACAAAGCACCGGCTGCCAAAAAAGCGCCCGCAAAGGCGAAAGAGTCCGCGTCCGCAAAGGCGGAATAACGCCGTGCCGGACCGAGTGTTGAAAACGCGCCCCGCTCTCGAGGCTGGCGCGTTTTTTTTATCCACGACTGTCAGATCTTAAATTGAGGAGTTGAGCCATGGCCCCTGTCCCTGTAAACCGTGAAAGCGTGCTGGATTTTCACCAAGGTGGAAAAGTCGGCGTGCGTTTGACCAAGCCGTTGAAGACGCAAAACGATCTTTGCCTGGCCTACACACCCGGCGTGGCGCATGCCGTGAAGGAGATCGCCGCCCACCCCGACAGCGTGTACGACTACACCGCCAAGCGCAGCCTCGTGGCCGTGGTTTCCGACGGCACCGCGATCCTCGGCCTTGGCGATCTCGGCTCCGCCGCCAGCATTCCGGTGATGGAGGGCAAAGCTGTGCTCTTCAAGGCATTCGGAGATGTCGACGCTTGGCCGGTGCCGTTGGCGCGTTGCCGCCGCGACGGTGCCGACACCGGTAAGACCGACCCACAGCGCGTGATCGACGCCGTGCTGGCTCTCGCCCCGATGTACGGCGGCATCAACCTCGAAGACATCGCGGCTCCGGCCTGTTTCGAGATTGAAGACCGGCTGGATGCTCTGCTCGATATTCCGGTCTTTCATGACGACCAATGGGGCACGGCGGTCATCACGCTGGCCGGCCTGCTTAACTACGCGCGCCTCTGCGGCCGCGAAATGTCCGAACTCCGCGTCGTCATGAATGGCGCCGGTGCGGCGGGCATCCGCATCGCCGACATGTGCAAAGCCGCCGGCGTGACGGATCTTGTCATGTGCGACAGCCGCGGCGTGATCCACAGCGGACGCACGGACCTCAACGACCACAAACGCCGTCACGCTTCGGACACTTCGGCGCGTACCCTGCAGGAGGCGTTGCGCGGTGCGCACGTCTTCATTGGCGTTTCGGTAGCAGACTGTGTGACGACGGACGACGTGCGCGGTATGGCCGACTACCCGGCGATCTTCGCCATGTCCAATCCCGACCCGGAAATCCATCCCGGCATCGTGGCCGAAACTTTAGGCGACAAGCCGTATGTCATGGCCACGGGTCGCTCCGACTACCCCAATCAGATCAACAACGTGCTGGGCTTCCCCTACCTGTTCCGCGGTGCGCTGGATGTGCAGGCGCGCACCATCAACATCGAGATGAAGGTAGCAGCCGCCGAGGCGCTGGCCGAGCTGGCGCGCGGGCCTGTGCCTGCCGACGTGCAGGCGCTTTATCCTGCCGAGCGGCTCGAATTCGGCAATGGCTACGTGATCCCCAAACCGTTTGACCGTCGCCTCTTTGTAGAGGTCTCGTTCGCGGTAGCACGCGCAGCGGTCGAGTCCGGCGCGGCACCAGCCGACTTCGATCTCGCCGCACTCCGCGCCAGCCTCGAAGCCCGCAACGCCAACCGCGCGTAGCGCGAAGGAAAAGCGGCGCCGCGCCCCGCGCACAGCGCGGCGCTTGTCTCATCGCAAGATGCGTCACCAGACCTGTGGGCGGCGTTCACGCCGCCACCTCTTCAGGTTTCACGCCTTTGCGTGATAAAAAATCCTAAATCCTAATTCCTAAACGCAAACTCCGCGCACAACGCGCGCGGTCAGTATCCGTCGCGGAACCCAAAGTTCTCGCGCGTCAAACCGCGCGGCAGCTCCTTGATGAAACGCGAAGGCTTGCAATAGAACACACCGCCGTCACGTGTACGCCGCATGCCGGGCGCACACAGCACCAGTTCGTCTTTGGCGCGCGTGACCGCCACATAAAAGAGGCGACGCTCCTCGGCGTCGTTTTCGTTCTCGCCCATCGATCGGCTCGACGGAAACATCCCTTCGGCGGCCCAGATGACGATCACCACCGGCCACTCCAGTCCCTTGGCTTGATGGACGGTGCTGAGATGCAGCATGTCCGCATGTTCGCGCGCCATCTTATCGTATTCGTGATCCACGTTGGTGAGCAATGCCACCTCTTGCAGGAAGCCCACCACCCCGCCATCACCCCTATCAATCTGCAACGCCAGTTCGAGAACATCCTCCTCGCGCTTATCGGCGTTGTCATAGGCCTTGGCTAGGTGGGCGCGGTAGAACACGTCGCAGAACCGCTGCACCGCTTCACCGCCGTTGGCCGAGAGATGCTCGTCGTGGTACGCCTCCAGCAGCCGGTCGATCTCCTGCCACTGACCACGCGCGGCGGGCTTGAGCGCCGCGACCAAACGCGCGCGCTGCTGCGGGTCGCGCGTCTCGAAGTGACCGTTCAAGGTTTCCCACAGCTTCTCGATGGTCTTTTCGCCGACACCGCTGAGCAGGCCGAGCAGCCGCCCGAACGCCACGCGGTCAGAACCGTTTTCGCAGACCCGCAGGAAGGCGATGACATCCTTGACGTGCGCCTGTTCGAACACACCAATACCCGAGGTAATCACAAACGGCAGACGCGCGCGCCCGAGCAACATCTGCAGCTCAATCGAATGAAAATGCGCTCGGTAGAGCACCGCCATGTCACGCAGCGCATAGCCGTCCTGCTGGAAGCGCCGGACCAAGGCCAAAACCGTGCGCGCCTGCTCGTCCCCGTCGCGCAGGAAGAAGACCTGCGGTTTGTTGCGCGTCTTACGCGTAGGGCGCAGTTTCTTCTGGAACTGCTCTGGATTACCTCGAATGCAAGCGTTCGCCACCGCCAGCACCTCTGGAACGCTACGATAATTGCGCTCCAACTTGATGATGCGGCAACCCTCCCAGCGTTTTGGAAACTCCATGATGTTTTTGAAGTCCGCGCCACGCCACGAATAGATACACTGGAAATCGTCACCCACCGCCATCACGTTGCGGTTACGGGCTCCTAGGATATCGACCATACGTGCTTGCAGCAGATTGGTGTCCTGATACTCATCGACCAGCACATGCCGGAAGCGGTTCTGATAGTAGTCACGCACCGCTTCATGCTCCACCAGCAGCCGCAGTCCGTTGACCAGCAGGTCATCGAAATCCATCGCTCCCATCTCAAGCTTGCGTTCGTTGTACAGGTTGGCGACCTTGATGATCTCCATCGGATCCACGCAAAGGTCATGGATCCTCTGTTCCAGCACGTCCTCAAGATCGCACGCACGGTTAGCGGCAGAACTGATCAAGGATGCGATGACATCTTTCTTGGGAAAATCCCTCTTATTGCGCACGGCATCCTTGATGCAGTGGTCAATCAGCGTGTGCGACTCATCACGGTCGAGGATGGTAAAACTGTTGGGATAGCCGAGCCGGTCACCGAAACGCCGCAGAAAGCGATTGCAGACGTGATGGAACGTGCCGCTGAGCAGACTACCCACCGCATCGCCAGCAACCTCCTGAGCACGCTCCAGCATCTCACGCGCTGCGCGATTGGTGAAGGTCAACAACAACAGACCATCGGGATGTTCACCGCGTTCAATCAGATACGCCACACGGTACACCAGAGTGCGCGTTTTACCAGTACCGGCTGCGGCGAGCACCAGCAGCGGGCCATCGCCCGCTGTCGCAGCTTCACACTGTTCCGGATTCAAAAGCTTCGAGTAATCAGTCATGGAGGAGTTCATGATACGCGACTCACCCACGAAACTCAATGCCGCATGACCGCAATCGTCAATATCGCGATGTGCCAAAAAAGCCACGGTTCTTTTCTGTTTAACGGATTACGAGCGTATTCCCGATTGTCTGCATCCCCGGTTGTCTTGTTGGAATCAGACGAAAGCCGAGAAGGCGGTGGGGAAGGCGATTAAAATGAAATGGGCACCCCATGGCTGGTTCATGCCTATTTCCACACCTTGAAAGGTGTGGAAGTAACCTGCTTACAAAAGAAAGAACCTCAACACGCCAATAAACATGCTAAATATCCCCATTTTAAAGGCTTTTCTGCTCAAACATAGCAACACGCCGATTCGGCTTTGTTCCCCATGCTTTTTCCACACCTTGAAAGGTGTGGAAGTACAGACTCGATAACCATTCGCGGAAAAATACAGTTCTTATGCCGAGAAATCAGCAAAATATCCCAAAATTAAAGGTTGTTTTTTAAAATTCGATCATGTGTTGACTTGTCACCGCGCATCATGCTAATTTCCACATATTGAAAGGTGTGGATACCAGCAAAGCATTGCGGTACTACCGCAGTGCATGCGAATCGACTCAGGAACGGGGAACACTAATGAGTTACCATCCAACCATTTGGCGCACATGCCGGGTCTTGGCCAATGAACGCAGACTCCGCTGCCTTGAGGTCGTGTTGCGCCAGCCGGGCCTGTCAGTCGGCGAGATCGCCAAACAGGTCGCCATCCCCGAGAACCAAGCCAGCTTGTGCCTGAGAGCACTGCAAGCGCGAGGACTCCTTAGCGCGAGACGGCGGAGCCGTTGGGTCCATTACTTTCCCTCGCCAGATCCACTCGTCCCCGCTGCAGCGCATATTTTGGCGGTTGTCAGCCAAGCGATCCTCACGGCGAAATGGTCGGCCGACCGAATCATCCATCATCTGACCGCCTACACGCATCCGCGGCGGTTGACCGTGTTGCACTGTCTTCTGATGAAAGACAGCCTCACCACCCCCGTTCTCGCGCGGGAAACACATATTTCTTGGCAAGCGTTGACGCGGCATTTGAACAAACTTTCCGAGCGAAAGATGATTGTCGACAACGACGCGGCATGGTCGCTCCACCCCGACCGCGACTTTTTCTCGGAAACGTTCTTGCAACTCATCGCACAGCACGCGGACTTGTGGGTGCGTAACACTATGAACTAAGGGGAGCAACCTATCATGAAGAAAAACTCTTTCATCTTGTCACTTGATCAGGGTACCACCAGTTCAAGAGCCCTGCTCTTCGACCGCGAACTCAATATCGTTGCGATGGCCCAGCAAGAGTTTGACCAGTTTTATCCGCAGCCCGGATGGGTCGAACACGATCCTGAAGAGATCTGGCGGTCACAGCGCAAGGTCATGGCCAATGTCTTGAAGCAAGTGCCTGACGGTCCGGCTGCCGTCGCGGCAATCGGCGTGACCAACCAGCGGGAGACCGTCGTCGTCTGGAACCGCCGAACGGGAGAGCCTATCTATCCCGCCATCGTGTGGCAATGTCGCCGGACTGCTGATTTCTGTTCGGAGCTGAAACGTCGTGATTACGGCCCGCGCATTCGCGATAAAACGGGCTTGGTGATTGACGCCTATTTCTCGGCCAGCAAGCTGCGTTGGATCCTAGACCATGTCGACGGTGCGCGGGAGGCGGCGCAACGCGGTGAACTGCTTTGCGGCACGATCGACTCTTGGCTGCTCTGGAAGCTCTCGAACGGTACCGCGCACGTCACCGATTATACGAACGCTTCCCGTACCATGCTCTTTAACATCCGTACGCTTCAATGGGACGCGGAACTCCTTGATCTCTTCGGTATACCGTCTTCCATGCTGCCAACCCCGGTCCCTTCATCGGGCGAGGCCGCCCGGTGCGCCCTGCCGGAGTTTGAGGGACGCGAAGTGCCCGTGCTCGGCGTGTCGGGCGACCAGCAGGCCGCGCTCTT
>LSQX01077292.1_pt1 | contig 17723 bp, 13 predicted proteins | sample 654561 | NCBI WGS metagenome assembly LSQX01 (sample SAMN04489861, study PRJNA283612) | anaerobic digester metagenome | isolation source: 4 biogas reactors fed with cattle manure at either 37C or 55C with and... | place: Denmark: Kongens Lyngby | collected 2014
AAGACCATTCCTTATTTTAACGCAAGGGGCGCGAGCGACGCAAAGAAACGCAAACGAAGGCATTGTATCTCGCAAAGACGCGAAGAACGTCAAGAGGTTTTAACGCAAAAGGCGCAAGGGGCGCGAAAGGAACGCAAGCGGAGGCACGGGGGAGAGATTGTCAATTGTCAAGGACTGACCCCGGCGGGGTGAAAAAATTGGACGGACATTTGCTCATGGGAGGGAGCAGAGTTGGCCGGTTTTATTAACTTATAGGACCGGCCCTTTCCCTTGGTTTTTTAACGCAAAGGGCGCGAGTGGCGCGAAAGGAACGCAGGCGGGGAATGCACGTGAGAATGTCAATTGGAGTATTACGAATGTGCACAATCGTAATACTGGGGGTTTTGGAACCACAAAGAGCACAAAAAACACAAAAGATGCGCCTTCGGCACAAGACTGTTTTTAACGCAAAGGGCGCGAGGGACGCGAAGGGAATGAAAGCGGAATGCGCGGGTAGAATTGCGGGATTGCGGGATTGGTCGATTTTGGGCAGATTTGGGAACAGCCACACGGACCCACACGGACGGACACGGACGTTGCGGACGCAGCTGGCGCGGCGGGGAAAGAAGGAGGAAATGGGAGGTTTTTGAGCCAAAAATGGGTAGAAATCGGCTGAAAACGGCGAAAATAGCGAAAAACAGGCAGAAAATGTGAATTTGAAGGCGAAAAGTGGGATTTTCCACGGCATGGAAAACTATTTTCCATGGTGTGGAAAATGGGGTGTTTTGGCGGGGGGAAAAATTGAGTCGCCGAAGCCTGAGCGGGGGGGGCACGGGGGGGGCCGCGCAGACGAGAGACCACAGACTTGAGACTGTAGACTTGGGCGGGGGGGGCGGCGGGGGGGCCGAGGTCAGCGACCTCAGCCACAGGCGGGGCCACGGAGAGGACGCAGCTGGCGCGGCGGAAATAGAGGCGGGCGGGGAGAGCCGAAAATGGGCTGAAAATGGCGTTTTTGGGGCGGTTTTGACGTTTTCGGGCGGTTTTTTGGGGGGGTTGAGTATTACGATTGTGCACAATCGTAATACTGGAGGAGGAGCCGAGGTCAGCGACCTCAGCCACAGGGGGGACGCCGCTGCGCGACGAGCAAAGAGCAGAGAGCGGGGAGCGGAGAGCAGGGATTGAGCGATTGGGCGGAGGAGCCGAGGTTGGCGGCCTCAGCCACAGGGGGGACGCCGCTGCGCGGCGAGCAAAGAGCAGAGAGCAGAGAGCAGGGATTGAGCGGTTGAGGCGGGGGGGCCGAGGTTGGCGGCCTCAGCCACAGGGGGGAAGGATTATTCTTTGACGCTGCCGGCGGTGAGGCCGGTGACGAGGAGGCGCTGGGTGGCGAGGAAGAGGAGGGTGATGGGCAGGCCGGAGAGGACGGCGGTGGCGGCGAAGTCGCCCCAGAGATAGTTCTGCTCGTAGAGGAAGCTGTTGGCGCCGACGGCAAGGGTCCATTGGTCGGTGCGCTGGAGCATGACGCTGGCGAGGGGGTATTCGCCGAGGAGTCCGATGAAGGCGAGGATGAAGACGACCGAGAAGATGGGCAGGGAGGCGGGCAGGATGATGAGGCGGAAGGTTTGCCAGGGGGTGGCGCCGTCGAGGGAGGCGGATTCTTCGAGGGAGACGGGGAGGGAGTCGAAGTAGCCTTTGATCATCCAGATGTGGGTGGCGATGCCGCCGAGGTAGGCGAGGATGAGGCCGGGATGGGTGTCGAGGCCGATGGCGGGGGCCCAGCGGCCGAGGGTCTCGAGGATGGAGTAGATGGCGATGATGGCGAGAACCATGGGGAACATCTGGAGGATGAGGAGGCTGGAGAGCAGGGTGTCGCGTCCGCGGAATTTCATGCGGGCGAAGGCGTAGGCGCAGGTGGCGGAGAGCAGGAGGACGAGGGCGGCGCTGGTGGCGGCGATTTTGACGGAGTTCCAGAGCCAGCGCAGGACGGGGGCGTCAGCGGCAAGCCAGGTGCCGTCGGGCTGGCGGAGGGGCAGGCCCAGGACCATGCGCCAGTGCTCGAGGCTGAAGGTGGCGGGGGTGGGCAGGATGCCGCCGGTGGCAAAGTTGCCTTTGCGGAAGGAGATGGAGATGACCATGAACAGGGGCACGGCCACAAGGAGGATGAAGCCGATCAAGAGGGCATGGGCCAGGAGGAGGCGGTAGCGGGTGTTGCGTCCTTCGACCATATCAGGGGCCTCCCGGGATGGTGGCGGTGGCGGGGCGGCGTGAAAGGCGCAGCTGCTGCCAGGCGAGCAGGGCGACGACGAGGAAGAGCAGGGAGGCCACCGCGGAGGCGAAGCCGAAGCGGGCGGCGGAGTCTTTGAAGGCCATGCGGAAGGTGTAGGAGACGAGCAGATCGGTGGTGCCGGCGACGGTGGCGGAGCCGAGGATGTCGGGTTTGCCGCCGGTGAGCAGATAGATGAGGTTGAAGTTGTTGAAGTTGAAGGCGAAGCTGGCGATGAGCAGGGGCAGGAGGGGGGGCAGAATCTGGGGCAGGGTGATGGTCCGGAAGTTGGTCCAGGGGCCGGCGCCGTCCATGGCGCTGGCTTCATAGTGCTCGCCGGGGATGGTCTGGAGCATGCCGGAGGCGATGATCATCATGTAGGGATAGCCCAGCCAGGTGTTGACGATGAGGATCATGGCGCGGGCGAGCCAGGGGTCGGTGAACCATTTGGGGGCGATGCCGAAGAGGGTGGTGAGCAGCAGGTTGATCTCGCCGTAGCCCTCGTTGAAGAGTCCGCGGAAAACGAGGATGGGGATGAAGGCGGGGATGGCGTAGGGCAGGATGAGCAGGGTGCGGTAGATGGCGCGTCCGCGCAGCGCTTTCCACTGCAGGAGCGAGGCCAGGGTCACGCCGATGGCGAAGGTGAACAGCACCGAGAGGAAGGCGAAGGCCACGTTCCAGCTGAAGATGAGCAGGAAGGGGCGGCGGATGGCGGGATCGAGGAAGAGCTGGCGGAAGTTGGCCAGGCCCACGCGCACGCGCCAGCCGGGGCCGACGGCCTCGCCGGTGGCGTGGTCGCGGTAGTTGCCGGTGGCGTGGTCCGGGGAGAGGGTTTGGCCGGTCAGCGCGTGTACGAGGTCGTCGCCGCGCGGCTGCCAGCTCGGCTGGCGAAAGCCCAGCGCGCGCAGGCTGATGAGCCGCAGGGGGACCGCCGAGCCGGGGTAGGTGAAACGGGCCTGATTGAGCCAGGGGCGGGCCTCGACGATGTCGCCGATGTCCAGCGCGGGCGCGTCGGGCGGCACGATGTTGAGGCCCATCAGGATGGGGCGGCCCGAGGCGGCTTCGTCGGGGGTGAAGGGGCGCGAGATGAGCAGGCGCCGGCCGATTTCCGGGCCGGGCGCGGGGGTACCGGGCGAGTTGTCGGGCATGCGGGCCACGATTTGATAGGTGTCCGGCTCGTTGCCGGGATGCAGGCGGAAGGCGAAGCGGTCATCGGTGGGGGCGTAGAGATCCTGGGCGAACCAGGCGCGCACCCGGCTCTGGGTGAGGAGGTGCTCGCTGCTGTAGTTGGTGAAGGCGATATAGACCGTATAGAGCAGGGGCATGAGCACGAAGACGGCGAAGGCGGCCAGGCCGGGCAGCAGGTAGCGCAGGGCCAGGGTGCGCCGCGAGGTATAGACCCAGGCCGCAAAGAGCGCGGCGGCCATCAGGGGGATGGCCAGCACGAGGGCGCCTTCGGCGGTCATGCGCCAGGCCAGGGCGGCCACGCCGGCCAGCAGCAGAATCCAGAAGGTGCGCGCGAGGTGGTTCATGGCGTCACGGTTTGCGCAACATGCGGTCGCGGGCGTTGTCGAGCGCGTCCTGGGGGGTGGCGCGCAGCGAGGTGATGGTGCTGAGCGCGGACTCCATGGCGCTCCAGAACACGCCCATTTGGGGGATGCCCGGCATGAGCACGCCGGCTTCGATGTTGGCCAGCGAACCGGCCAGCAGGGGGTCGTGGGCCCGGGTCCGGCAGACGCTGATGAGGGCGGGCACCCCGAGGGGCACATGCCGGTCCATGGCATCGAGGCCCGAGGGGGTCAGCAGATAATGCTCGAGAAATTCCTGGGCCAGATCGAGGTTGGGGCTGGCCCGGTTGAAGACCGCGCCGACCACGCCGACAAAGGGCCGCCCGGGGTTGCCATCCATGCCCGGAATGGTGGTTACGCCAAAATCAATGCCGCTTTTGCGCAGGTTGTCCCAGGCGAAGGGGCCGGAGATGAACATGGCGAGCTTGCCCTGGTTCATTTGGGCCTCGGCGATGGAGTAGGACAGGCTGGCGGGCAGCACGCCCGAGCGGATCAGGGCCACGACCTCCTCCATGGCGCGCACGGACGAGGGGTGGTTCACGCCGACATCGGCGATGTTCCAGCTTCCGTCCGGGTGGTGGCCGAAGACATAGCCGCCGGCGGAGGCCATCAGGCCGAAGGTGAAATAGGTGTTGTTGTAGTCCCACATCAGCACATGGGCGCCCTGTTCGCGAAAGCGCGGGGCGAGGGCGGCGCAGTCGGCCAGGTTGCGGGGGATGTCCTCCATGGCGATCAGCGCCCGGTTGTAGATCAGGCCAGTGGATTCCATAGCGAGGGGATAGCCCCAGAGGCGTCCGCGGTGGGTATAGGCCTCCCAGGCCTTGGGGAACACACGGGGGATGACGGCGGGATCGGGATCAATGGGCAGCAGCAGGCCGGCATCGGCCCATTCACCGAGGCGGTCGTGCGCCCAGATCATGATGTCGGGGCCTTTGCCGCTCTTGGCGGCGTGGAAAAACTTGTCGGTGGCCCCCTCGGGATGCTCGACAATTACTGGCACGCCGGTATTGCGCTCGAAGGCGCGCCCGATTTCCTCGATGCCGCGATAGCCCTTGTCGCCATTGATCCAAATGACGAGCCGAGGCGCGCCCCGCGCCGCACTCCCCCAGGGGGGCAGGAGCAGGCTCATCAACAGCCACGGCAGCAACCTTTTCACCCGGGGCACCATAGCCGCCTGCCGGGGCGGTCGCAATGGAAAACCACGGAGAGGAAAGAGGAAGTCGTCCGCAAGGTCGGGGGAGGGAGAGCGAAAAAGTGTGAAAAATGCTTCGAAAAAAATAAAAAAGACAATTGACATTCGCTGGGGGTTGCGCAATACTGTATAATTGTAGTCCAGTTATTCCCGAACAATCCCATCAGGTGCCATGTCGAAAAACACAACAAAAAAGAGCGCAAAAAAACCGTCCACCACCAAGAAGGTAACCGCCGCCAAGTCCGCGGTCAAGTCATCGAAAACGAAAAGTTCCGGCTCCCCGGCCCGGGCCAGGCCCGCGCCGAAAAAGACGGTTGCGTCGGCGAACGTCAAGAAAGCGGCGACGAAAACCGCGACCAAAACCCCTGCCAAGGCTCCGGTAAAAGCGGTGGCCAAGACCAAGGCTCCGGTCAAAGCCAAGGTTCCTGCCAAGGCCAAGAAGGTCCCGGCAAAAGCCAAAGCTCCCGTGCAGCCGGCCAAGAAAGCTCCGGCCAAGCCGGTCAAGAAGACCGCCGCCAAGACGCCCGCCCAAGTGAAAACCGTCGCGAAGGCTCCGGCCAAGAAGGCCCCGGCAAAAGCCCCGGCCAAGCCCAAGGTTTCCGCTCAGCCAGCCAAGAAGGTCCCAGCAAAAGCCAAGGCTCTCGCGCAGTCGGCCAAGAAAGCTCCAGCAAAAGCCAAGGCTCCTGCTCAGTCGGCCAAGAAAGCTCCGACCAAGCCGACCGAAAAGGCCGCCGCACCGGCGAGTGCCAAGGTGCCGGCTTCCGCGAAGTCCGCGGCGCTCACGAGGGCCAAGCGCGCCCACATCCGTGTGGTGACGACGACCGACAAGGTGGTGACGTCTGTGTCCGCCGCCATTGTGGAGCGGACACCCGGCGCGGATGGCGAGAGCGCGGAGTATCTCGAGCAGATTGTGCGCCACGCGCGGGAGCGCAACGACCGGATCCATTATCAGGCGTTGAATGATTTTCTTCCGCGGGGGGTCTCGGAATCGAGCGATGTCGAGGTGGTGATGCAGCGGCTGAGCCTGCTGGGTATCGAGGTGGTGAGCGAAGCCGACAGCGACGCGGACGAGCGGCCCGCGCCCAAGACCAGGGAAACGCGATCGTCGGAAAGCAGCGTGATTGATGACCCGGTGCGGATGTATTTGCGCCAGATGGGGCAGGTGCCGCTGTTGACCCGCGAGCAGGAGGTGGAAATCTCCAAGCGCATTGACGAGGCCGAAATTCACACCAAGAACCTGCTGCACCGCTTCGGGTTCACCCCGAAATCCTACTTTGACATGATTGACCGTCTCAACAAGTCGAACGAGCGGTTTGACCGCATTGTGGATGACAAGGAGGAGGACGAGCAAAACAAGCGCGAGGTCAGTCGCGACGAGTATTTCGGGGAGATTATCCCCCCGCTGACCAAGAAGGTGCACAATACCCAGGCGCTGACCCGCAAACACTTTGCCCGGCTCTATGCCACGAGCGTCTCGAAGGCCGAGCGCGAGCGGCGGGTGCGCAACTTCGTCCAGGCGCGCGAGCGTCTGGCCAACCTGCTGAATGATTTCCTTTTCAAGCAGAAGGTCATCGAGGATTTTGCCGAGCAGGCCGACATGATCTGCCGCGACTTTGCGGTGGTTGAGCAGAAGATTCAGGAAGCGGAAAAGTCGCGCAATGCCAACAAGCAGGTCGTGCTCCGCGAGCTGCGCAAGGAGCTTCGGCGCATGGAGGAGGAGCAGTGCCTGCGCGCGGAGGAGTTCCGCCAGCAGCATGCCGAGCTGAAGCAGTGGCTGCGCAAAGGGCTGCAGGCCAAGACCGAGATGGTCGAGGCCAACCTGCGCCTGGTGATTTCGATTGCCAAGAAATACACCAATCGCGGGCTGACGTTCCTGGATTTGATCCAGGAGGGCAACATGGGCCTGATGAAGGCGGTGGAGAAGTTCAACTACAAGCTGGGCTACAAGTTCAGCACCTATGCCACCTGGTGGATCCGGCAGGCCATCACCCGCTCGATCGCGGACCAGGCCCGCACCATTCGCATTCCCGTGCACATGTTCGAGACCATCAACAAGCTCATGCGCATCCAGCGGCAGCTGCTGGCCGCGTTCGGCCGTGAACCCACGCCGGAAGAGATTGCCGAGGACATGAACCTGCACGTGGACCGCGTTCGCGCCGTGCTCAAGGTGACCCAGCAGCCCGTCTCGCTGCAGAGTCCGGTGGGCGACAGCGAGGACTCGCACATTCAGGATTTCATTGAGGACAAGGCCGCGGAAAACCCGAGCGACATGACCGCCTACAGCCTGCTCAAGGAGCGTTTGCAGGACGTGCTGGGCACGCTGACCGACCGCGAGCAGGAAGTGCTGACCCTGCGCTTCGGCCTGGCCGACGGCTATTCGCGCACCCTCGAGGAGGTGGGCAAGAAGTTCAACGTGACCCGCGAGCGCATCCGCCAGATCGAGGCCAAGGCGCTGCGCAAGATGCGCCACCCCACTCGCATCCGCCGTCTGGAAGGATTTTTGGATGGCGACTGATCCCTTTAGAGAAACCCCACAAGACATCAACCGGGCTCCGGCCCGTCAGGAGGAAAGATGAGTAGTTCCATTCAGCAGATTGTGAAGCGCGACGGCCGCGTGGTGCCCTATGACCGCGACCGCATTGCCACGGCCATCTTCAAGGCCGCGGTGGCGGTGGGCGGCGACGACCGCGAGGAGGCCGAACGGATCGCCATGCTCGTGGAGCAGCGCCTGGTGGACAACTTCAGCGCCGCGGCCACGCCGTCGGTGGAAGAAATCCAGGACCTGGTCGAGGAGATGCTGATCGAGGAAGGCCACTCCAAGACCGCCCGCGCCTACATCCGTTATCGGCACAACCGCCAGATGGAGCGCGCCCAGCGCACCGTGCGCTTTGAAGTGACCGACAACATTCCCTATCGCAAAATCTATGAGGTGCTGCGGTGGAACGTCGAGCACGGCTGCGACACGATTGACGGGTTGAACGAGATCATTGCCAACAACCAGCTCCCCGAGCTGATCGCCGCTTGCGAAGAGCGCTATGACGAGGAAGTCAAACTTGGCGCCGAGCTGTTCGTCGAGCGCGTGCCCGAGGTGCGCGTGTTTTTCGTGGCGGGGCCCAGCTCCTCGAGCAAAACCACCACCACGATCAAGGTCAGCGAGAAGCTGGCGGAGGCCGGCATGGAGTTCCTGGCGCTGAACATTGACCACTACTTCTTCGACCTCGATCATCATCCCAAAGACGAGTTCGGCGACTACGACTACGAGACGCCGCAGGCGCTGGACCTCAAGCTGATTGACCAGCATGTGGCCGCGCTGCTCGCGGGCGAGCCGATCAAGATGCCGCACTATGACTTCAAGACCGGCAAGCGCGAGCTGGGGGTCTATGATCTGCAACTGAAACCGAACCAGATCCTGCTGATTGATTCGCTGCACGGCCTGTACGAGGAGATGACCCAGAGCACGCCGAACTCCAAGAAGTTCAAGCTCTACATCGAGACCCTCGGCCAGGTGCGCAATCGCGAGGGCCTGTTCATGCGCTGGGCGGACAACCGTCTGCTGCGCCGCATGATCCGCGACAGCTGGCACCGCAACCTCCAGCCGGAGCAGACCCTGACCCACTGGCACTATGTGCGCCGCAGCGAGCTGCGCAACATCATTCCGTTCATCGGGTCGGTGGACTATCTGGTCAACAGCGCGATGCCCTTCGAGCTGCCCATCCTGAAGGACCGCCTGTTCCACTTCTTCCCGCAGGCCATGGAGAAGTTCAAGGACGACGCCAAGCGCCAGGATGCCTACGTCCGCGCCAAGCGGGTCTATGAGACTCTCAAGGACCTGACGCCGGTCAAGGATGACAGCCCGGTGCCGAGCACCTCGCTTCTGCGCGAGTTCATCGGCGGCAGCGAGTACAAATATTGATCGGCCATCCCGCCGGGCGGGTCGTCGAGACCGGCCCGGCCGGGCAAGGAAAACGCCTCTTCGCCGGAAGGGGCGTTTTTCTTGGGAGCGGTTACGCGGTTCGCGCGGCCAGATAGGCCCTGAGTTCGTCCAGGTTGTTGGCGATCACGTCGCAGCGGGTGGGGGCCTGGGCCAGGGCCTCGAACAGCGGATGGCGGGCGAGGTCCTTGCCGGTGGCCTCCTCGATGGCCTCGGGGAACTTGGCCGGGTGCGCGGTGGCCAGGCAGATCATCGGTTCGTCCAGCTCGTTGTGCTGTTCGGCCACAAAGACGCCGGCGGCGGTGTGGGGATCGAGCAGATAGTCAAACTGCTCATAGTAGCGTTTGATGGTGGCCAGCGTGCGCTGGGTGTCGGAGGTGCCCGCGACGATGTCCCTGTCCACCTGGCCCTGCTGCTCGCAGGGCAGCTCGATGTGGCCCTGTTCGGCAAAGCGGGCCATCAGTTCAGCAATCGCTTCGGGTTCCTGTCCGACCTTGTAATAGAGCCAGCGTTCGAAGTTGCTGGCCACCTGGATGTCCATGGAGGGATTGATGGTGGACACCACCTGGCCTTTGGCATAGACGCCGGTGCAGAAGAAGCGGGCGAGGATGTCGTTCTCGTTGGTGGCCAGGATCAGGCGCTCGATGGGCAGCCCCATCTGCTTGGCATACCAGCCGGCCAGGATGTCGCCGAAATTGCCGGTGGGCACGGTGAACTGCACGCGGGCCGCGCCGGTCGAGTCCATGACCCGGAAGGCGGCGTAAAAATAATAGACGATTTGACTGAGCACCCGGGCCCAGTTGACCGAGTTCACGCTGCCGAGGGAATGGGCGTCCTTGAACGCCAGATCGTTGAAGAGCGTTTTCATGAGCTGCTGGCAGTCGTCAAAGCTGCCTTCCACGGCCAGATTGTGGACGTTGGCATCCAGCACGGAGGTCATTTGACGCTCTTGCAGCGCGCTGACCCGCCCGCGGGGATGCATCACAAAAATCTGGACCCGCTCCTGTCCGCGCACGCCGGCAATCGCGGCCGAGCCGGTATCGCCGCTGGTGGCCGCCAGAATGTTGAGGCGTCCGTCGCGCTCTTCAAGAATCTCCTCGAAGAGGCGGCCCAGCCACTGCAGGGCAATATCCTTGAAAGCGAGGGTGGGGCCGTGAAACAGCTCGAGGATATGCACCGGGCCGACCGCGCGCACCGGAGTCACCGCCGAGTGGGCAAAGGTCGCATAGGCATCGTCAATCAGCTCGCGCAGGCGCTCCGCGGGCAGGTCGTCCACGAACCGGCTCACGATTTCGAAGGCCAGCTCAGCGTAGTCCAAGTGCGCCCACTCCGCGAGGTGTCCGGTCACGTCCGGAATGCGTTCTGGAATCAAAAGCCCGCCATCGCGGGCCAGGCCCGTCATGACGGCGTCCTTGAACGACAGGGGAGTCTGCTGGCCGCGCGTGCTGATATAACGAATGGATTTCATGCGCCCCACGTTAATCATCCGGCCCTCGTGTGGCAAGCGGCTTTGGCGCGCAGCGGCACCGGCGCCGCGGTGGAAGCTGCCGGGGGGAATGTGCAAGTGGTCGGGGCGAAAAATATTTCGCCCAAAAACACGAATACGATGAACGCGCATTGACGCGCGCAGCCCGGTCCGCGATCCACGACCTACAAGAATGGGGTTACGGCAGCGAGAGGGAGAAGCCCATAAACTGGGCGGCCATGAAGAGCGCGAAGAGGGCCAACATGACCAGCGCCTCCGAACGCACAAAGCGGCGCTGGGTGGTCACAAACAGTTGCAGCAGCACACCGGCCAGAATCAGCAGCGGCAGGTCGCGGTTGATCACAACGGCCTCCACCGCCATCGGCCGCACGAGGCAGACCACCCCCGCCACAACCAGGCCGGTAAAGATGTTCGAGGCGTAGATTTCGCCGAGGGTCACGTCGGCCTCGCGGCGCATGACCGCGCCGAGGGCAATGGCCAGTTCCGGCAGGGAGGCGCCGAACGCGTAGAAGGTCACCCCGATGAGCAGATCGCTCATGCCCAGGCGCCAGGCCAGGGCGGAGCCGTGGCGCACCACCCATTCCGCGCCCAGCAGGACCATGCCGATGCTGACCACCAGCACGAGCAGATCGAGCAGGACCCGCGCCGGGGCAGCGCCCGGGGGCGTGGCAGTTTTGCGCGCGTCGTGCAGCGTGCCCAGAAAATAAGGCACATACACGGCGATGAGCACCAGGCCGTCCAGGCGGCTCAGTTTGCCATCCAGCGACAGCACCAGCAGGAGCGCCGCGGATAGGATCATCCAGCCCGACTCGCGTTCGCGGATGCTGGGGCCCACCACGATCGGTCGCCACAGCGCGCACAAACCGGCTACAAAGGTCAGGGTGACAAAGTTCGAGCCCACGATGGTGCCCAGCGATGACGAGCTCTGCCCCTTGAGCGCCGACAGCACCGACACGCTCAGCTCCGGCAGCGAGGTCACCACCGCCACCAGCAGGACCGTCACCCCCAGCGGCGAGATGCCCAGCCAGGTCGCGATCTTGGGAATGCGGGACAGCACCCAGTGGCTGCCCAGCCACAACAGCGCGATGCCCGCGCAGAACAAAAAAATGGATGCGATCACGTGGTGTTCCTTGAATAGAATGCGGATGGCTGGTTCATGATGGGTGTTGGATTCGCGGGGGTGGTGCCCGGGGCGGGAGTCGAACCCGCACTCCCCGAAGGGAAAGGGATTTTAAGTCCCTTGTGTCTGCCATTCCACCACCCGGGCGTTGGAAAGGACTATGCCAAATTGGCCGGGGCTTGCCAACGTCGGAGGCGCGGGGCGCGGTTTATTCGAAGAAGCTTTCCTCGTCGGGGGGGCGTTCGTTTTCGAAGATGCAGATTTGCTGGCGCATGTCGGCGCAGACCTGCTTGAAGTGTTCGCAGGCGTTGGCAAACTCGGTTTCCTGGGCGTCGGGGGCGAGTTCGTTGATGGCGCGGGCGCTTTTGAGGAAGTTGTCGCACTCGCCGGCGAAGTCGAGCAGGTTGCGGTAGAGGCCCTTGGGCAGGCCGTGGGCGCCTTCCTTGGACATGACTTTGTTTTGGAGGGCGGGGATCAGGTCGAAGAGGTCGGCGTTGTAGTGGGCCATGATTTTGCGGGCGAGGCTGTTCCATTCGATGCCGTAGCGGTCCTGGTGGCTCGAGAGGTCCATGGTCAGGCGTTCGGCAATATCGAGCAGGGCCAGCAGGTCGCGGTAGATTTGGACGCGGATGCGGGCTTCGGCGGCCTGCTTTTCTTGGGCCTCGGCTTTCTTCTGGCGGGCCTGGTCGGCTTTGGGCCCCAACCGGAGGGCGGGGGTGGTTTTGACCGGCCGGCTGATTTTGATGGAACGCTGGGGAGGTTGACTCATTAGGGGCAATCTAGCTGATCTGGCGGGAAAAGGCCAATGAATCCTGTGGTGGGTGGTGGAGCCTTGCTCTTGGAACCTTGCGCCTTGCCGCAGCCGGCGTGAGTCGGGACAACCGGCGACTGCCGGATTGGGTGGGGAAGAGGGGGGGGTAGTTTAGCCGAAATATTCCAGGAGGTTTTGGAGGGCGTCGTCGAGTGCAGGGAGCTCATCGGTCAGGAGCAGCTCGATGTCGAGGATGTCGCAGGGTTCTTGGAGGAGTTGGAGCAGGTAGGGGTTGGTGAAGTGGATGGTTTGGGGTCGTATGTTGTGTTTTTCGAGGGTGCGCAGGAATTTTTCGGGCACCTCGGCATAGAGCAGTTCGATGCCTTCGGTGGTGTGGATGACTTCTGTGCAGAGGACGAAGCAGCTTCGGGCTTCGACGATCATGAGGACGTGGGGGAGTTCGGGGCGCTGGTTTTCTTCGCCCATGAGGAGGGGGAAGACTTGGAGGTCGAGTTCGAGTTCCATCTGGTTTTGCTCGATAGCGGCGAGCTTGTCCATCAGATCGCCGGGCACATCCAAGGTGAAGCGGGTGACTTCGAATGAGGGCAGCCTGACCGGTTGGAGTGTCCAGGTTCCCGGCGCGGCGGGGTCTTCGACATATACCTGGTAGGTGCCGAAGGGGGTGACGGTTTCGGGCAGCTCTTGTTCGCGCTCGCAGTAGATGAGCAGCTCGAGGAGTTTGGCGAGGGCGCCGCGCAGTTGTTCGATTTCGTTGTCTATGAGGAACCAGGGGGCGTAGCCCGGACGCACGCTTTGGAGCGTGGGCCATGCGAGGGCGCCCCGCGGCGAGTGGCCCAGTTTGCGGATCAGCTTTTTTTCTTCGGGATGGGTTTCCGCCGCGCTGCCGTAGGAGACTTTGAACTGAGGAATGTTGAGCAGAACGCTGATGTTCATTTCCGGGCAGTGGTCGTCTTCGCGCATCTGCCAGTATTGTGCAATCGCACGGTTGCCGATGTAGAAGTCGATGCCGTGGAACTCGCCCATTTCGCCCATGATGCTGGCGTAGAGTGGTTCCGCGGCACCGATGGGCTGGATGCCCATGATGTCCAGCTCACCCAGAATCTCCCACGGTTTGAGCGCTCCGATTTGGAAGGCCAGAAGGTAGAGTTCCCGCCAGGCTTCCAGCGGCACGCGGTGCAAGGGATGCGGGGATGTTTTTTTAGCGCTCATGGTGGTCTTTCCGGTTGATGGGCTCGAGTGGGTCGGGTGCGGTTAGAGCATTTTCATCCATTCTGTAGCCGTTTTGTCTACTGCATTGGGCTTGGCCGTCGTCAGGCTGCATCGACATAGCGATGCTATTTCTGCTTCGCCTTCCTTGGCCCAGCCCAATTCGCTACGACCTCCCGGCCACATTATTTCTTCAAATGCTCTAGCCTGAATAATTCAACATGGATGAAACATGCGGCTCATCCAAGCCGGCCAAACAGATCGTTGAGAAAATAGGTGGCCGCGATGAGCTCGTCGGTCAGAATCTGTTCGATGCCCAGGATTTCGCAAGGGGTTTCCAGAACGCCGAGGAGACGGGGATCGTCGCTATAGACTCGGGCCGGGCGCAGTTGGTTGCGTTCGAGAATATCCAGGAAGACTTCAGGGATTTGGGCATACATCACTTCGACGCCCTCGGTGGCCATGAGGGTTTCCACCCCGAGCACAAACTCCGCTTCCGGCTCGACCACGGCGAAGAGGCAGGGGATTCTCGCCCGCTCGTCCGGTGGGCCCACGGGGAACGGGGCCAGGACGAGGGCGATTTCCACTTCAAAGGGGGATTGGGGGAGGTTTTGGACGGCTTCAAACAGGCTGGTGGTCACTTCCAGATCATAGCGCGTGAACATCTGCTGCGGCGGTTCGACGATTTCGAGCGTCCACTCGTCCGGCGCGGAGTCCGACTGGACATAGACCTCGTAGGCCTGTTCGAGATCGCTGAACTCGGGCCATTCGTCATCCGCCGCGGCGGTGAGCAGCTCGAGGTGCTTGGCCAGCACCCGGCTGAGCATGTCGGCTTCGTCCGGCTCGAGAAACCAGGGGACATAGCCCGGGCGCATGCTCTGGAAGGCGGGCCAGGCCGTGGCGCCCCGCGGGGTGAAGCCCAGCTCGCGGATCAACTGCTTCTCCGCGGGGTAAACGCTTTTCGCGTCGCCAAAACTGAGCTGCAGTTGCGGCGTGTCCATCAGCAGGATGATATTTTTTTCGGCGTTTTCCAGGCTGTAATGAAGCTCCCAGAACTTCCGCAGGGCGCTGTGGCCCTCATAGAACCCAATGGCAAGGAGCTCGCCCCGTTGTCCCATGACATGGGCATAGTACGGTTCCGGGGCGCCGGCGGGCCGGATGCCGATGATGTCGTCTTCTTCCATGAATGTCCACGGCTCCAGCTTGCGAATTTGGAAGGCCAGGTCATAGAGCTTGTGCCAGACTTCCGCCGGCACACAGTAAACGGGGTGGTTCCGGTGCTTGTTCGTGCTCATGGCGTCTTTCTGCTCCGCAGCCGAAGCGGGTTGGCCGGGCGGATTCGTCCGGCGGACGTTTACCTTTGGCCTTCGAGGATTTTGACGGCTTCGATGGCGGTGCGGATGGCTTCTTCGACGCCGACCTTGGCAATGATGGGCGCGTCGTTATAGGTCAGCCCGATGGTGGCCAGGATTTCGCCGGCGCGGACGCGGCGGATGCTCGAGACCACGAACAGGGCGGCGGATTCCATCGAGGTCGAAATGACGTTCGAGCGGTACCAGGCGTTCCACAGAGCGTCAATTTCCTCACGGATGGGGATGTTCTTGTCTTCGATGAAGAAGGCGTCTTTGCAGTGGCCGATGCCGGTATGGGCGGGCAGCTTGAGCTGGCGGGCGGCTTCGCGCAGGGCGAGGGTGACATCCAGGTCGGCCACGGCGGGGTAGGACATGGGCACATATTGCCGGGTGGTGCCCTCTTCGCGGATGGCGCCGGTGGTGATGCACAGGTCGCCCAGCTTGATTTCCGGCTGCAGCGCGCCGCAGGTGCCGATGCGGATGAAGGTGTCCGCGCCGCACTTGATCAGCTCCTCGACGGCGATGGCGGTCGAGGGGCAGCCGATGCCGGTGGAGCAGGCCGAGACCTTGATGCCGTCCACCGTGCCGGTGAAGGTGCGGTATTCGCGGTTGAAGGCCACCTCTTTGGCTTCATCGAAGAACGAGGCGATCAGCGGCACGCGGCCCGGGTCGCCGGGCAGGAGCACATAGCGGCCGATGTCGCCGCGGCGCAGGTGCACATGATATTGCAGCTCCTCGGCCTTCTTCTTGGGGGCCGGTTTCTTCGCCGCGGATTTTTTGGCCGCGGTTGGGACGGCTTTTTTAGCGGTTCTGCGGGCGGCTTTCTTCATGGATCTCGGGCTCATGGACGGCTCCTTTCCGGGGGGTTAGATTTTTTCTTTGGCGAGTTCCTGCCAGAACTGGAGGATCAGTTTTTTCATGTTGGCCATGGCCTGCTGGGAGGTTTCGAAGACCTCCTCGTGGGTGAGGGGCTGGTCGAGGATGCCGGCGGCCATGTTGGTGATGCAGGAGAGCCCGACCACGCGCAGGCCGGCGGCGTTGGCCAGCATGGCCTCGGGCACGGTGCTCATGCCGACGGCGTCAGCGCCCAGCGCGCGCCAGGCGCGGACTTCGGCCGGGGTTTCATAGGTCGGGCCGGTGCCGGCGAAATAGACGCCCTTGCGCAGGGCCACCTTGGCGGCGCGGCCGGCGCGGGCGAGGGCCGCGCGCAGCTGGCGGTCATAGATGAACGACTGGTCCGGGAAGCGCGGGCCCCAGAAGGTGTCGTGCGCGCCCAGCAGCGGGGTGATGCCCATCATGTTGATGTGGTCCTCGATGATCATCAGGTTGCCCGGCGTCCACTTGGGATTGGTGCCCCCGGCGGCATTGGTCAGGAAGACGGCCTTGGCGCCAAGGCTCTTGAGCAGGAAGAGGGGGGTGGCCACGGCTTCCCAGCCCACGCCCTCATAGACGTGGCGGCGGCCCTGGAAGATGAAGGTCTCGATGCCCGCGGACTTGCCCCAGACCAGCTTGCCCGCGTGGCCGGCCACGCCCGCCTTGCCCAGGCCGGGAATCTTGGCATAGGACAGCACGCCGAGCTGTTCAAAGGACTCGGCCACTTCGCTCAGGCCCGAGCCGAGAATCATGCCCATCTTGGGCTTGGCTTTGGGAAAGGCGGATTTGACGGCCGTCAACGAGGCTTCGAGGGGTTTGCGATTGATCATCGGATGCTCCTGGGGTTGAGGTTGGGCACGGAGCGCCTCCGGAACCGGGACCGGCAACCGCCGGATCCGCGCCGGGAAAACCTGTGAATGCTTTTTTCCATGCCGTGGAAAAACTATGCCTGATTTTTCCACGCTATGGAAACTTTTTCGGGAGTTTTTCCACGCCATGGAATCCCGCACGGGCGGGACCACGCCGTGGAAAACTTGAGTGGTTGCGCGGGCGGGGATGGCGGGAACAACCTGCGACTGCCGACGAAGACCTCTGAGGATGTCCGTCAATCATATTTTTGTTTTTCAAGCCACCTGGGCAGACGTGTCGATGAGGGCGCAAAGGGGCGAGCCGCGTCGGGCGAGGGCTTGGAGGTAGAGGGTTTCATCGTAGGGGGTGTGGGTCTGCCAGCAGCGATGGATGATCCGGATCCACTTGAAAGCCAGAGAGCGGATGGCGGCGTTGTGGCGTTTGCCGCGCTGTTTCTGCTGGTCGTAGTAGGCTCGCGCCCAAGCCGAGTACAGGATGGAACTCTTGGCGTACTCGTGAAAGGTTTGGCGCAGGAACTTCGGGCAGTTCCAGCGCCAGTGCGTCCAGCAGCCCTTGCCGCTCCGCTCGATCACCGGCGCGACCCCGGCATAGGTTTGCATGTTCTGGGCGGTGGGATACCGGGCGCGGTCGGTTCCAAACGCGCAGAGCAGGCGCGGCGCCAAGATTTTGCCGGCGCCGGGCAGGCTCTCGAAGAGGAACGCGTCGGGGTGCTGCTCAAAGAGCGCCTGGATTTGCTTCTCGTAGGCCGCAATGGACTTGTGCAGGAGCTGGAGTTGCTTGGCGAGCATCTGAACCGTCATCGGCTGGACGGCGAGCACCGCCGCGTCCTGCGTCAGCGGTTTTGCTGCAGGGATGGCGGCGATTACGCTTTCGATATGCTTGGCACTGCGACAGTTGTGGGCATAGAAGAACGCGCGGATGGTTTGCGGGCGGGCGCGGCGGACGGCTTCCAGTGTGGGCCATTTGAGCAGCCAGGCGCAGGCCATGGGGGAGGCCATGTCCGTTCCGGTCCACTGGAGCGCCTGCGGGAAGTATAGTTTCAGCGCGGATTGCAGGCGCAGAGCCAGCTTGGTGCGCAGGTTCACGGCTTTGCGCCGCTCTTCGTTGAGGAACC
>LSQX01062132.1_pt1 | contig 17720 bp, 17 predicted proteins | sample 654561 | NCBI WGS metagenome assembly LSQX01 (sample SAMN04489861, study PRJNA283612) | anaerobic digester metagenome | isolation source: 4 biogas reactors fed with cattle manure at either 37C or 55C with and... | place: Denmark: Kongens Lyngby | collected 2014
GGAGAAACCAGCCCTACCTTCCACAGCAGGCGGGACAGGCAAGAATGCCTGTTTTACAGTCTCCGACGCATGAGCAAACTATCCACTGTCCACTATCCACTGCCTGGTTTGTCGAGCTAAACTGGAGTAGTCTGTTTGACTTTTTATGATAGCTGATTAGTCAGGAAGCTCTGTTTATTTCGTTGTGGGGTGTAGAATTCTGCGGCAAGTTTTTTTAATTCGCCCAAGTCAACTTTTCCGGTACCTAGTAGCGGAATAGTGTCAACCTGATGGTAGTCATTCAGTGAAGGTTTCCAAAGGTTTGGAAGATTTGTTTTTTCAAGAGCTTCGTATAGTGATCTTGGATCCTTACATTCTTCAGTGAATAGTACGACTAGTTTTTCTCCTCTTCTTTCGTCTTCTACTGAAGAAACTGCAAGGACAGGACCTGAAAGCCCGGAGGCGTCCAGTAATGCCTCTTCCACAGCAATATGTGGTACCATTTCTCCGCCAATTTTGCTGAAGCGTGAAAGGCGATCAGTTAGTCCGAGGAAACCGTCTTCATCCATAAAGGCTATATCGCCTGTACAGTACCAGCCGTCCTTGAAGACTTCTGCGGTCAGATCGGGTCTTCCCAGGTAACCAAGCATTACGTTGGGACCTTTTAAATATAAAAGTCCGGATTCGCCCGGTTCTTTTGGTTCACCTGTGTCGGGATCAAGGATCTTCATTGCAATTCCCGGGCACGGGATTCCTGTTCGTCCCTTGCGCCAGCCTTCCTGTACTATTCCTCCACCTGTACCATGTGGGATGCTGACTGCGATGCCCGGTGAAAGTTCTGTGGCTCCGTACGCTTCATAAGGGCGTATGCCGAATTTCTCTTCGTATGCAACAATAAGCGATTCTTTCAGTTTTTCCGCACCGGCAAGTATAAAGTGTACTGTTTTGAAATCTTCCTTTGTAGCTCTTCGCAGGTATAACTGCAGAAACGTTGGTGTACCAAAAATCATCGTAGCTTTGTTTTCACGAACAATCTCTATAACCTTGTCGGCTTCGAGCGGATTAGTGTGATATGAAATTTTTATGTGTCCAAGCACAGGGTACCAGACTGTACCCATTATTCCGAATGAGTGGAATAGCGGGAGAGTGCCGCAGATACGATCTTTAGGGGAAGTGGCAAACATCATGTGAAGACTTTCTGCCATAGAAAGAACGTTATGTTGGCTTAACATTACTCCTTTTGGTTCTCCGGTAGAACCGGATGAAAAAAGAACCATAGCAGTAGTATCGGCATCGGTGGGTTTTGCATCTGCTATGTGTTTGAATGGAGCGAATCTTGCCAGCAGGAAACTTCGTATTTTTGTGCCGAGGGTTAGACCTCTCAGAATTTCCTCTATAAATACGAGTTTACTTTCATCAAGACCCAGATCGGGAAATCTTTCAATAAAGGAGCGACTAGTAATAATCGTCTTGAGATTACATTGTTCGACGGAGGACAGGAATGCATCTTTAGATGTGGTAAAGTTTAAGTTTACAGCAGAGCGTCCCATAAGAGCCAACGAAAGATTGGCAATAAGAGCGGCACATGAGGCGGGAAGAAGTATTCCTATATGCTCTTCGTTTTCTACTCGTTGATTCAGTGAGTTGGCAAGTGCGGTGGAAGCAATCAGCGCCTTGCCGCATGTAAGATTCATTCCCAGTGTGTCATTTGCAAGTTCATCTACCCAGCTTGCACGCAGCCTTTTTACCATTGTTGTACCAAGAGACATGTGCTCATTCTTCCTGGCGTTAAAATAGTCACAAGACAGCTCTAGTACGGCTTGCCGAACATCAAAAGCATTTGTTTCAGTAGGCAGCATTTCGCCGAACAGTACGGTAACCCTGTATCTTCGCAGGCTCATTTTAAACCAGCGTCGGATGAGTTGCCCCTTATAGTAGTGATATATGGTTCCCCACGAGCCGCCCAGGTAAACAGGAATAATGGGAATATTTGTGCCTTTTACAATGCGTTCATATCCTCGTTTAAATGCGCGCGTAGTACCTGTGCGTGTTATGCCTCCTTCAGCAAAAACGCAGAGCAGGTAGCCGTCGTCCAACGCCTTGCGTGCATAGCGTAAAGCACTGGCAATCTGATATGGAGAAGAATCTTCACTTATTGTAATAACGCCATAAAGATCAAAAGCACGCTGTAAAAAGCGCCAGCGATCATAAATCTCACGTGACATCAAAAACCGTACACGACGCCTGGTGCAGGCGCAAATCAGGAGGGAGTCCATATATGACGCATGGTTTGCCACCAAAACGGCAGGACCCTCNNCCTATAACGCGCACTTTGTAGATTAATCTTACAATGGAATTGACAAAAAACCTGAAAGCAAAATCTTTTAATGCAAAGAAGCTGACAAACGCCAGAATGGCAGTTGGAATTGTCATAATCATGAAACCTGCGGCAGGTCCGGCTTTTATTTTGTGCAGCAGATAAAGAGTGCATCCGGCAATAAGAACACCGCTCCAACTCATAAAACTGCTGAGTGCCAGACCTTCGCCGCGTTTTTCTGCCGGCAACCTCAGCTGCATAAAGGTATCCAGCGGTACTATGAAGAGCCCGCAACCTGTTCCGCAGAGAAAGATCAAAATCGGCAGCATTATGAACGGCCAAACGGAGTTGTACGGGTGAGCCGGCATGATCCCAATTATATATGTGGCAGCCGTCATTAAAGCTGCACCTCCCGGCATCGTTCCGAATTCAATATTACGCTGTGACAGGCGACCGGCTACTATAGCCCCTGATGCAATACCCAAAGCTGCAAAAACAAACATCAGAGTACTTAACTTCTCGTCCAAACCCATGTGCTCTACACCGTAACTTACGAAGTTGATCTGTAAAAAAGCAGCTGAAGCCGAGAATAGAAGATTTCCCATAAACGACAGGCGCAGTTCACGGTCCTGCCTGACCCAGCGCCATGTTTGAAGCATTTTTCTGGGGAAAAGCCAATCAGGGCGCATTTCGGGATTTGCAGGACGCATTGTGAGGACGCGGTGGGAAGTCAAGATCCCGGCTACAGCGATCAACAAGCAGAGGATTTGTGCAATAGCGTAGGCATAATTCTCACCCAGTTGTTCGGTGGAGGGGAGGAAAAACGTCGAGATTTTCGCAACTACAGGTGCCATGGCGGAACCTAGAATTATTGCGAGAAATGAAAATGTAACCAATACGCTGTTAGCCCGGGCAAGTTTGCTGTGTTCAACTATTTCCGGTACTATGCTGTATTTTGTCGGGCTGAATAGTGCGCTTTGCGTTGACATTAAAAACAGCAGGATGTAGAGCATAATGGGGCTGCCAACCAGAAATGCCACAATTCCAAGCACCATTATTGCCAGCTCAGCGTATTTCAAGGCAACAACAACAATTTTTTTACTGAATCTGTCAGCAAGAAAACCTGCATAAGCTGTGAAAAGCAAAAACGGTAATGAAAACATTATAGTCGCTATTGAAAGCGGTACGGCGCTTTTGACGTTAACCAGCTTTGCTATGATAAACATTTGAACGAAAGCCTTGAAGACATTATCATTCAATGCTCCGAAAAATTGTGTGGCATTAATCCACCCGAAGGACTGTTCTTTCAGTTTTCTGAACCGTTCCAGGGAGAATTTCATTATTTGATTTTCCTGATATTAATTTTTAAAAAATCGTACAAGTCAATGTTTTGTACTTCTATCATCTGCTAGAAAGACCTGATTTAACGGACACGCCCGGTATTTTGCCAAGACGCCCGGTTAGAGCGCCTATTTCGTCAGTTGTAGCGTCTACTACGAGAGTGATCACAGCGCACCCGCGTTCCCTGTACGGTATACCTACACGTGCCACAACTATATGAGCCATTTCTGACAGGAGGTTATTGACAGAAGAGGCACTTTTTTCTCGCTCTTCGATAATTATTCCAACAAAGCCGAGACGTTTGCCGGTCTTTATTCCTTTTTCTATTTCTGTTGCTTGACCCATTACAGGAATCCGTTTTCCTTGTACCATTCGTATGTTATACGCAGTCCCTCATCAAGGTCAACCTTCGGTTTATAGCCCAATTCCTTACGTGCTTTGCTGATATCGAATCCGCGATTCTGCCGATACCAGTCAACCCTGCGCGGGAATAGCGGTGGTTCAAAAGGCAGCAGTTTAAAAACACCTGCCACAAGGAATGAAAACCAGTACATAGGATAAAACGGCAAGTGTATCATTTTGCATTTCACACCCATTATATCAGCAATTTTCTGTACAATTTCCTTGATATGGAAGTACTCATCGTCGGCGATAATGTACGTTTGTCCCTTCGACTGGGGTTTTTCAACGGCGAGCGTAAAAGCATCGCAGAAGTTTTCAACATATACAGGGTGGTAGTATGCTGTTCCTTTTCCGAAGAAAGGGAACCAGCCTTTTTTTACCTGCTTGTAAAGCATGAGGAAACGTCCCGGGTCTGCAGGTCCGTAAAGAGCTGTAGGGCGGAGGATTGTTATATCCATTCCCTTTTCCATAAAAGCCAGTGCTACTTTCTCACCTTCGTACTTTGTGTACTGATAATAATCTTCCGGTTTTACTGGGGAATCCTCATTACCTGGGACAGGCGGATCCTGCGTTAGACTCTCCACATTGCCATGCACACCCTGAGTGCTGCAATACACTACCTTGCGTACGCCATTTTCCTGACATATCTCCAAAAGCGAACTCATTGCGTTTATATTGGTATTGTCGTATTCGGACTTTGTAGCATTTACTTTTCTGAAAGCTGCGGCAAGGTGATACACAACGTCACAGCCCTTGACGGCACGGCGTAACACGGATGCATCTGTTACAGAACCGATAATTACTTCAGCACCGAGTCTCTTCAGTTCATCAAGTACAAGCCCCTCCTGATTGTCCAGCACGACAGCCTTGTTGCCTTCACGCAACACGTGTTTTACAAGATGACTGCCCGTAAAGCCTGTGCCACCCGTGATTAGAATTTTCATTTTGTAACCTCTTTTTTGTCCTTTTCAGTAAAATCGGAACGCTCCATGCGTACAATAACCGGTGAACCCCAAATCCTGGTGAAACAGGCGAATCTGAAAACACCTTCCATAAACGTTGATAATGGTTTGCATTTCATTAACCTGTGAACAACCATCGGCAGAAAGAATTGCACAAACCGCCCCGTGCGTTGATACCCTGCCGCTTGAAAGGCGTTATCTACTTCCGAGTGCCTGAACAAGCGCCAGTGACGTGTGTTTTTTTCGTACTTCTTTTTTGCTTTGAACAGGGCAGGAGCCCCGGCATTCAAGCTTTGGCTCGTCGGATAATCTGTAATCACTATCCCTTTTGAAACACGGCACATCTCAGAAACGAGTTTCTCCCACTGCATGCAGTGTGTAAGCATACGGACAGACACAACGGCATCGAAGCTGTTATCCCCATACGGTAAGTCAATAACGTTGCCAACTTTGAAAGTGCACTTGCCTGACGTGATCAGTTCATCTATGCGATGCCGGCAGCTTTCATCACTGCCGATAACTTCTACCTGATAGCCGTCACGGCTCAGAGGGTATGCCAGCTGTCCGTGTCCGCCGCCCACATCAAGCACACGTGCTCCAGGCAGAAGCCTGGAGCACAGCAACTTTAGTACGCCTTTTTCCTGAACATCAAGCATCCACTTTCCCACGGCTCCGCTGAAGCGGGTAGCGTAGTCGTCATTCGATGTTTCAATGTCTGCTGTCTCAGGGAACGACGATGTTATTATTGCTGTTTCTTCCTTATTCATCCGGATCTATGCTGTCGCCAGTTCTTAAAGAATCAGGGTTTCGGGTTCATCCGGACCATTGTTTTCACTTTCCTGATCAGTAGTTTCCTTGCCGGAAGGCAGCAGGGCACGCTGTTCGTTAATATATTCTTCTGTTTCTTTTCCTGCTTTATTACCTTCTAAAGCTTTGACGTACCACTCATTTGCAGCAGCGTATGCCTTTGCGGCTTCACCAGCCATTCCAGCTTCTGTCCAGAGGTCACCGATACGTTTTTCGTTGTTGCCCATCAGGGTAGAATAACTGAAAGTTATTGAGGTTACCGGGTCGATAATGTCATCTTCGCCCAAAAGCCCCATGAAATCCCTGTAGTGTTTTACAGCGGCGGCGTAGTCACCATCCTTTTGTGCCTTGTGGGCACGAACCTTCGCTATGGACATCGCATGCCAGTTTTCATCATGAATTGAAAAGCCTTTTTCGAGCAATTGCAGAGCACGATCATAATCGTCCACCATGAATGATAGGTCGAGAATATAAAGCCTCATAGACTCCTGCTTGGCGTCATCGGTCAGTTGGGGGAGTAGTTTTTCTCCCAGAAGCAGATTACTTTCAGTTACGGAATTATCCGAGAGTGTGTTATAAAAGTTGTTTGCAAAAATTGTAAACAGCTGCTCTGCCGGCAACCCGATCTGCATGAGCTTTTCAAATCTTTCAGGGTAAGCTCCTGCTCCTGTGGCACCTGGACGGAATACGTTGGAAACCCATTCGCGAGCACAGGCAAAACGGGTCTGGGGAACTTTGGCAGCGTTATCGCTTTCAAGCAGGGCACCAGCCATGGCGTCAACCATATCGACCTTGCCTTCTTTCGCAGCTGTCCGCAAAGCCTGCCTGATTGCAGGAAGCAATTGTGTGTCCGGTAACATTGATACCAGCTCAGGCATGCGTGATGCTATTTCTGTCCAGTTTCCCTTGCCGGAGTCAATATATATTCCGAGAGAGGTCATTACCCTTGCAAAATCCGGTTGATCTTTTTTCCCGGACATGCCGATGGCATCTACAACTTGCTCGGCAACGGTAATGTTTCCTTCTCCGACAGCCCTGCGTCCCAGCATCTCAACCATAGACGCAAATTTAGGGGTTTCATATATTCCTATTTTTTCTGTTATGACTTCTGCCATTTCTTCATACTTTGCAGTTCTGTACAAACTGTTTATCAGCCAGTCGTCAGCAGTCAGACGTAAACCTTCTCCGATATCCTGAGTTGCCAGAATACGTGCCCATGTCAGCGCGCCTTCTTCATCACCCGCATTTAAGTACGCTCCATAAATTGTGTCAAAACCCGGCTCAGCTATTTCAGGCATTGTCCTGAGTGCGCTCAAGTATTGTTCTTCTGCCAGCTTAAATTGCTCGGTTGATATAAAGAAGCGGATCATGGCGTTGAACAAAGGTTCCTTCAGTTCCTTGAATTCCTCTTTTTCCATAGCACCCAAAAAGAGTTTGTTTGCCGTATTTGTATTGCCTTCAAACATCAGATTGTCGATATCTGAAAACAATGAATAGAGAACGGAGTCGTCAACAATTACATCCGATGGTAAAATATCTTCCGACTGAGTTATTGCAGAAGTGTCTGTTTCTGCTTTGCCAGATAACTCTTTACTTTTTTCATTACATCCGGCAAAAAATAATGAAAATAACATTACGGCTAATAATATAGATGAAGTCTTTTTGCTTTTAATCATTTTTTGTTCTCCAAATTAGGTGAGTTCTACAAGCTGTCGTAGCTCACACCTGCGAATAGTGGTTTGCTTACAATGCTTCAATTTTACCACATAGATAACCGGCACGCAAGAATCAGCTTCAAAAATTCATCAATTCTAATTATGACAGCAATGACCATATTAAACACTCCCTGGTAAACGGCTTGGCACAGCCGAAACCCGAGCAGGAGGCGCTCGGGGCTCCCGGGCTCAGCAACCACGGCGGTTCGCGGGGACGCTCACCCTCCATTATGTTAGGATGCGCATAGCCAGGCTGGAGGGCGAATGTCCTCATGAGCCGTGGTTGCGAGGCAACCTCAATAGGGTCAGTGCGGTCAATAGGGTCAGTTGTCTGCACGATCTGCATTGCCAGAACTGCCCACTAACCACTGATCACTGCCCGGCTTGCCGAGCTCCGTCCTATCTTACCATCAGGAAAGCCGGACATATTCCTTCCTCATGCATTTCAGTCAAGATTGCAAAAGATTTTCTGTACTTTAGTATCTTTTAGAAAAAATTCGTACAATCCGCTTGCCCAAAAAATAGAACTTTTGTTATACTTGCCAGAGTTAAAAGTAAGCGAGGTGAATGGCATCCGCTTAAAGCTTTGCGTAGTTTTTTTAATTGGTACCGATTAACTTGTATTTTATGCCCAGATTTTTTTCACTATTTGTATTATCTTTATTTCTAACGTCTGCCAATTTGTTTTCTGCTGATATCAGGATTTCAGGCGAAGGTAAAACTGACGGCAAGCAAACTATCAGCCTGGCTGGAATCAGGAGCGACAGATCACCCCTTTCACAAGAGTTCCTGGATGTCCTCAAAAATGATCTCGTTCGATCCGGGTGGTTCATCCCGGTAAGTGCGGAAAATGCCTCAGTTGTTCTTACGGGTAGTGTTGACAGCTCTTCTCTGAACGTCAGTGCCTCAGTCGAAACAAGATGGCTTGCCAATATGCGCCGTTTCACCTGGTCGAAGGCTTCGTCAACATCCCAGGTGCGTGATGCTGCCCATGCACTCTGTGACCAGATTGTGCAGAGAGTTGTCGGTAAACCGTCAATGGCATCCTCAAAAATTCTTTTTGTAGGTAAACGCAATGGTGCCGAGACAGAGATTTATGTGTGTGATGCAGACGGCGCTCGAATGCAGCAGTTGACGAATGACCGCAAGCTGTGCATGTCCCCCAACTGGATTCCCGGGAAAAATGCCTTTTTATATACATCATGGCTAACAGGTTCAGCGGCTGTTTACAGAGTTGATCTCGATACGAAGGAACGTGAAGTAATTTCCAGTCAGCCGGGAGTAAATCATGGCGCTGTGGAGTCATCAAAGGGCTATACAGCACTGATACTTTCCCGTTCCGGAGGCGTTGACCTGTATGTTCAATATGGTAAAAAACTTAACAGGGTAACTCATAGCAGGGATGTAAATGAGTCGAGCCCCGCATGGTCTCCCGACGGTGACAACCTGGTGTATGTTAGCGATGAAGGACGGATACCGCGTCTATACAAAATGAATGTTTCCGACAAGCAGGGACGCCGGCTGACGTATTCCTCTGTTGTGCGCGAATGCTTTGCGCCGGAGTGGGGTCCCTTTGATCAGATTACATTTTGCGGTCGTGCAGGTGGACGTTATGGTATTTACATTATTGACGCAAAGGCTGATCCGCGTGTATCCACTCCAAAACTTGTCAGCCCCCCGGATGGTGCAGATTATGAAGACCCCTCATGGGCACCTGATGGACGTCATATAGTATGTACCAGAACCGTCAACTACAGGCGTTCACTTGTGATTCTTGATATTTTGGGTGATCCTCCCATAACCCTGCACAATTTGCCCGGAGAATGGTATTTGCCGAACTGGGGCAGATAATTTAATATAACTGTAAACCTAATACAACAAAACACCCTGCCTTTAAAAAGCAGATATAAGACAACGAAAGAGAAGACAATGCGCAAAAAATACAAAAGTATAAGATTTGTACTTGCCATCCTTGCTATTGCTGTAATTGCAACAGGATGCAGATCAAAACAGGGACAAACAGAGGGTCCAGCATATGGCTATGATGGCAGTATCTCCCCTATGGATGTGGGTGGCGAGTGGGGCATATATGAAGATGAATTTCCGATGGATGCCGGCTGGCATGCTGAATCCCTGACACGTGTTACCGATGCACAAGGTATCTATCCTGTATATTTTGCATACGATGCTTACACCATTCATGAAAATGAGATGCACAATATTGGGATAGTGGCAGAATTCCTTCGTGTTAATCCGGCAATAGTTCTTGTAATAGAAGGTCACTGTGATGAACGCGGAACGCATGAATATAACATTTCGCTCGGCGAATACAGGGCTCTGTCTGTTCGAGAACAACTTATTATGAAAGGCGTTGAGTCCGCTCGCATCCAAACAGCAAGTTTTGGCAAAGAGCGACCGGCAGAACATGGACACAATGAAATCGCATGGGCAAAGAACCGCCGTGCGGAATTTGCTTTTTATCGCAAATAATTGACACCTTTCGAAACAACGATTCCGCTACTTCCAGACGGACCTATTCTTGTGGCTGTCTCAGGAGGTGCGGATTCTGTTGCGTTGCTTAATATTCTGCACCGCAAAGCAGATAAGCAAAAACATCCGCTTATTGTTGCACATTTCCAACACGGAATCCGCGGCAGGGAAGCAGAGGAGGATGCTCTAAGCGTAGCCGAAATGGCTGAGCGGTTAGGGTGTCCTTTTTTTCGTGGTGATGGAGATGTACCAGCTCAAGCTGTAAAAGCTAAAGAATCACTGGAAATGACAGCACGGCGCCTTCGACACACTTTTCTCCAAAAAACTGCTTCCGGGAACGGCTGTGTGGCGATTGCAACCGGGCATACGGCTGATGATCAGATCGAAACGCTTTTTCTGCGTCTGGCTCGTGGCACCAGCTTACGCGGAGCGGGAGGCATGCACATTATTTCACCCGGGATTGATGGAGATGTGCCGATAATCCGCCCTTTGCTGGAAGTACGTCATAAGCAACTTTGTGACTGGCTGGGGGCAGAGTCTATACCATGGCGCGAAGATGCATCTAATGCCGACTGTTCAATACAACGGAATCGTGTTCGCAATAAATTGATTCCGGAATTTGAGGCAGTATTCGGGGATTCTGCGGCAGAGTCGCTAGTGCGTTCGATGGCACTTTTCCGAAGCGACAATGACTATCTCGATCATCTTGCAGAAAGGGAATTAACGAACATAAAACTTTCCGCAATGCATCTTGATAAACTGCCTGTTCCTGTTTTTCAGCGTGTAGTTGCCTCGTTGCTCTACAACAGTGAAATTCCGCCGCAGTTTGTTACTTTAAATGTTATTGAACGAGTAAAGCAGCTGTGTGCCGGCAGGGAACGCGGTACAGTTGAAATACCCCTTGGCGACGGCTGGATTTTGCGGCGGCTTGGTGATGAGTTGCAATTTATGCCTTCCCCAATAGAGTGCACTGAGGTGGATGAGGTTAAATTTGTATTCACATTGCCTGCAGAGAACACCGAATTTGGACCTGTAAATTTTTTTGGTTCAGAAAAGCCCCTTGTGTTGCAAATAGCACATAACCGGGGTTTTATGAAACCAGCTCGCACATCTCCACTTCTGCTACCGCAGTTTTGCAGCGTCTCCTCTTCGTTGACAGGAACACAACTTACATTACGCACCCCGCTTGAAGGAGATCGGATCTCTCCCGCCGGGAGCGGAATAACGCAAAAGTTGTCGGATATCTTTATAAATCTGAAAATCCCGCGTCATGAAAGAAAAAATATCCCAGTAATATCATCAGGAGAAAGTCGCATTATATGGTTGCCGGGATACGCTGTAGATGAATCAGCTGCAGTACGTGAAACAGATAAATCCGTGTATATGCGCCTTGATGCATGGCAGGGTGCAGACTCTGCCATATAATTGAATTGATATTAAGTCTGAATTTTTAACAAGCCAATAACTATTTTAAGAATGAAAAGTCTGCTGTTTATGTCATTGATCTTCGTGTTGTTGTTTCTGATTTTTCTTGGAACTGATTTTTTACTGGCTGAACAGACAAAGGCATCGCCGTTAGGCGATGCAGGCAGGCGTATTTCAACGAAGAAACCGGAAAACTTTCCTGCCAAAGGACAACTCAAGCTTATACTTCTTACAGGACAGTCAAACATGGCCGGGCGGGGATTTATAACTCATGAAAATGAGCAACTCAACCCCTCAGTCTTTATGCTGACAAAAGATTATAAATGGATTACAGCAAAAGACCCTGTTCATTTTGATAAAAGTACAGCAGGTGTGGGACCTGCAAGAACCTTTGCGGAAGAGTATTTGAAAGATAATCCTGACGCATATATAGGACTCGTACCAACGGCATGTGGAGGCTCAAAGCTTGCCGAGTGGTTGCCCGGAGCGTTTTGCGACAGTACGCATACACATCCCTGGGATGATGCTGTGAAGCGTATTGGAGCAGCTTCGCAGGATGGAGAGTGGATAGCTGTCCTCTTCCACCAGGGTGAGGGTGACGTGGGAGGCAAAAACGCCGAAGTGTACGGCACAAAGTTGCAGGACTTCATTGAACGTACACGTACTGAACTCGGGGATGAGAAAATCCCTTTTATAATAGGGGAGTTGGGCAGATGGAATAAGCGAGAAGAGCGGTCGGGTCAAATTCTGGTAACGGCAGCACACAAAGAAGCGGCAGAAAAGAACAGTCCGGCGGCATTCGTTTCATCGGAGGGACTTACATCAAATCCCGACAAGATTCACTTCGATTCAAAAAGTCAGAAGGAGTTTGGTCGTCGATATTACAATGCTTTCAAGAAAATTACTGAATCAAAGTAGTCTAATTAGAGGAGAAACCATGTCGGTGCCCACTGATTACTGCCCGGTAATCGCTATGTTACAAATACTTTTTTATAAAAAGCGGTATATTGCCCTTGTTATGGCGCGTCCAAACTCTCTAATCGTTTCGGGCGTTTGAGTTTTTTCTCGAAACGCTGCAAATGGCACTTCTACAGTGTGGCTGAAAAAGGCAAAGCTGTAGTTCGAGAAGTGCTTCGCATATCCAGAGCCCTGAGTAAAGCTTTTATCGCTATTCCAGTCAACCCCATAAGGAAGATTATCTTTTTCATAAATCGGAGCTTGCGGGGGAGCCTCCTGCTCCAGAATTTCAGCAAAGCGGGCGAGAGGAACTTTTTGATTTTCATTTTTATTGCCTACCAGAAAAGCAAATTCATTCATGCCGTTTCTTATCCATGGACAATGTAAATCCAGAATGAAAACAGGTTTTTTCTCTTCTGTCAGTGCGTTGAGTGCGGCAACTTGAGGGAAAAAGTATTCCGAATTACCGTAATCCCGATTAGGATCGTGCGGTTCCTGACACTTGCCCTGAATACCTTCTATAACTCCATCTACATCAACCATTGGAATGGCATAAATTTCGAATCTTTTGCGTATTTCATCGGCAAAAGCAGTCTCTTCGATGACGCTCTCTATAATGCCTTCAAGAGCATACGAAGCCATAGACTCCTGTGCATGGTGACGGCATGCGAAAAATAGAGCCTGTTTTTCTGTATCATCAGGATTTGAGATTTTGATTGCAGGAACAGAGCGTCCTTTTAGGGTTTTCGATAGCTCAAAGATTTTACATACAGGTGATATATCTATACGATCCAGAAAAGAGATAAGATGCGGCATTCTATATGGGATGCATTGACAAAAATCTACAACTTCGCCTTCTGTGGCAGAGTATTCGAAGAAGCTGTCCGGCTCGTAATGTGAATCAGTGAGCCACTCCCAGTCAAGTCCACCATTGTATGAAAGCGCAGGACCTCGTGTGCCGATCTTGTAGTCTGAAAACTCGAATCTGTAAACATCTGTTTTTTTAAAAACAGCACGGAACGACCAATAAAACCATGATTTATCGGTGCAGTTCCACAGATCCGGATTAAGTTGGAAAGTATTTCCCTCACGATTTAAAAGCAGGAGATTCCCGCCTTCAAAATCATTCGTAAGGTCGATATCAGCAGAAGTATAATGGACAATATTATGTGACATGGAAATTGTAGCTGTTAACAGTATTGATTTAAGGAGATTAATATAGACATTGCTATTCTGTTTGATGTTGCAATTTGCGTGGTACTCATGGTTTTATCATGTAGACCTGTTTCGAGGTTTTGCCATCCCGCTCAACTTCAAGGACAAAGGTTGAGAGATTTCCTTCTACGAAACTGGCTATGAAAGCCTCTGCACGTCTGCGATTGGTCATAAGAACAGAATTGACCGAACGCACAATATCGCCGTTGGATAATCCTGCTGATGTGAAAAAATCCTGTTCACCAACAACGTTTACCACATAACCTGTTATTCTCTGCTCGCCGTCAAGATCTGTTACAAAAACCGGTTCCATTGAATCGAATACAGCAAGCAGGCGCTCCGGCTCATCACGCAATTCAGCATAATAATCGAGCAGGACATCTCTTTCAAACTCCCAGCGATTGGGGAAGACCTGCTTGCCGCTGCCGGCAATCTCAGCCTTGGCAGACTCTTCACTTTTATCTGCAATTGCTGGGGAGGGGCGAGGCACATTTTCGAGAAAGATCTCTTCCTCACCGTCGGGACCTGTCAGCACTATAGATTCAGCTGATACTTTTGCCAGCACAATCCCTTCAATCACCTCTTCTCGCCGCGTTACAATCCTTTGTGTAACGGTAACGCGGTCATCAATTATTGCCATCGGCTCTCCGGCTCCGCTGCCGGAGACAGAAAGTATGGTGCCTGCAAGTCTGAATCGACGTGCCAGCTCTCCCGTTACAGTGCCTTCTTCTGCGCTTTTCAGCACTTTGGAAAGGTTTGCAAGAAATTTTTCACCTTCAGTTTTATCTTTAAATATTTGATGCTCATGAATTTCTATATTTAAAGGTAGAACTGAGTTGTGGTTTACCATATAAACTCCAACAGCAACTGTGATAATAATTATCACGGCTGTTGCGATGTTGAAAAAAATAGAAGTGTGTCGGAACGGTGGATTCATAAGCCGAATTCTGTATTTCGCCCGGAGGCGAGTAGGGATCATTCATCTAAGCAATCAACCCGGAACTGAGTTTGAACCTTTCGGTTCAAGCATATGCGGGCCGCAACCAAGTTCCCTATTTGATCTTGCTCCAAGTGGGGTTTACCTTGCACCGCAATGTTTCCATCGCGTACGGTGGTCTCTTGCACCACCCTTTCACCCTTACCGGCGTACCGGCGGTTTGCTTTCTGTGGCACTTTCCATCGGCGCGGTTTGCCCGCACCCTTCCCGGCATTACACCAGGACACCTTGCCCTGCGGAGTCCGGACTTTCCTCCATGGCACGGAGTTTCCTCCAGCCACAGCGATCCCTCCTCCACCGAACCGACACGCCATATTATAATATATCAAAAAACTATTCGTCCACAAAAATCGCATGTTACGATTATCATCTTGGCAGGTTCATTTGCCATTGAAACATACCTGTGCACTTCCTGCTGTTTTGCCGGGGGCAATTCCATATGGCAACCTGAACAAACATTTTCATCCAGCTTGGCAAGTACCGGCCAGCGCCTTCCCTTTAATCTGTTGTAATAGAGGAGAAATCGCTTTGTTGCAGGGTTGTCCAGCGGGGTTACCTTTTCCAGGCGTTTCTCCAGGGCTGCTTCAAGCCTTTCCTCAACATCAGCAAGGCGGCTATCCAATTCTGCAATGTAATCCTCTATTTCCGCCTTTGCTTCCTCTTATCTGGCTTTACATTCGTTTGCATACTGCTCTGCAGGTTCGATTTTTAGATGGGTTTCTATTGCAGATAGTTCAGCATCTTTGAAGTCGTTTTCAGTCTTGGAAATTTGAGACTGCATAGCGTCCAATGCCGCCTGGGTCTTGAGAGATGGTATTTGCAATTTGAACTTGTGAATTGTTTCCTTAAGTTCAGCTATATATGATTCACCTCTCGCCACCTCATCTTTCAGCACCTGTACGGCTTCTTCAGCACGTGTGAAATCATCACGCTCAAGTTTTATTTTATCCAACTCTTGTTGCCGCCTTATAGGAATATCGTTAGCTTGTTGCTCCAATTCCCTGATAATACCATCAAGCTCCTGCAATGCCTTTAAATCGTCTATGACGCTCACGCTTACCCTCTTTCGTTTTAAAAATGAACAAGCCTGAATCTTAGCACAAATTTTTATAAAATGTCAAATAAATGGCTAAATTTTTTCGTGCTTTAAAGCGATGTCAAGTTTGTTGGGAATAAGAGAAATAAACTTAAAGGTGCCTGTTCGAATGTTTTATCGTTTTGTGGGCTATTTCACGCAAAATTGAAGCGTCTGAGCGGGGGATGGACCAGGGCTTGAACCTGATTTCCCGAACGTCTTTGCCGAAGAGAAACTCAAACCAAATGCATCCAAGCAAATAACATCCATTGGAATTGGCATGAAAGGCATCATCAACGTGTAAAGAACGTTTCATCATTCCATTTTTGCGTTTTTTCGAAAAAACAGGTTTTCCCCACATTTTTGATACCCTCGCATTTTGAAAAGCATCTCCTGATGGAATCATGCGGTAATTGTTTTCCTTGCAAAAGTCATGGTATGTTTTTCGCAGTGCTTTGTACATTATGTCAGTATTGAAGTTCTTGTCTCCCCAAAATGCATGATCATCACGGTAAGCCCATGTCTGATGGACAACAATTTCGGCTTTAGGCGCGTATTTTAGTATATATTCAGCAAGTCTTGCAGCATGTGGATAGAAGCTTTGCGGTTTAAAGCTTTCGTGGGACGCCTGCTGTATTGTAACAATCTCCCACTGATCAAGAAGCAGAGCATCTCTGAGGCTGAGCATTTCGCCTCCTGCGATTGGGTAGGGGCTTCCTTCAGGATCTTTTTCATCAGCCTCGAAAGCATCGACGTGTGTCATGTGGCGTTCAAGAGTACAACCGCCTATGTAACAATTGAAGAGCGTCAGATCACTCTTTCCGGCTTTTGCAATTTTCCGCAAATATGTATGAGCATTTACTGAGAAACTGTTTCCAACCGACAGTACTTTCATTTATATGTTGTTTTCTATTTTCTGTAATATGAGTTTTACTGCAAGGTACTATTACGGAACAGGGAGCTCGTTTAGTATTTTGCTTATAATCTTGTCCGACGTTATATCTTCTGCTTCTGCCTCATAAGTTATTATCATTCTGTGGCGAAGAACATCAGCAGCAATCTCTTTTACATCCTGTGGCGTAGCGTATGCCCTGCCATGCAGCATTGCGTTGGCGCGTGCAGCAAGATTCATATACAGGGAAGCACGCGGGGATGCTCCATACTCTATGTAGGGGCGAAGTGTTGCGAGATTGAATTTCTCCGGCTCTCTTGTGGAGAAAATTATATCAAGTATGTATTCCGATACCTTTTCATCGCAATAAACTTGTTCCAGTGTATGCCGGAACTCGATAACATCTTCGAGCTTTAATACAGGTTCAACTTCGGGCAAACGCTGCTTGGTAAAACGTGCCATAATGCGTCGTTCATCATCCCGTGGCGGAAGCTCCATCAGGCATTTAAACATAAATCTGTCGACCTGTGCCTCGGGCAATGGGTAAGTGCCTTCCTGTTCGATAGGATTCTGGGTAGCAAGAACCATAAACGGGGAGGGAAGTTTGTCAGTGTTGTCACCGATAGTTACCTGTCGTTCCTGCATGGCTTCCAGAAGGGCCGATTGAACTTTTGCCGGAGCACGGTTTATTTCATCGGCAAGTAAAATATTGGTAAATACCGGTCCTTTTTTCGGGAAAAAGGTACCGTCTTTGGGGTTGTATATCAGGGTTCCTGTAACATCGGCAGGTAAAAGGTCGGGAGTAAAGGAAATTCTGTGGAATTCCAGGTTTACAGCCTGAGCCAATGTCCGTACAAGCGTTGTTTTTGCTATTCCCGGAACACCTTCAAGAAGAACATGCCCTTCGCATATCAAGGCAATAAGTAGACGGTCAAAGATTTTCTCCTGCCCAACTATAACCTTGCTTATTTCCTGGCGCAAGCGGTCGAATAGTTCCGCTTGTTGTTCAATTGTTTTTGGAGTTTTAATTTCTTTTTCTGAAGTCATTGTCTTTTTCTCCTGTTTGAAATTTAGGAAAAATGTATCATAAATTTATGTTTTTTTGCAAGAAAATCCTGTTGCACTGCCCGGCTTGCCGGGAGATCG
>LSQX01061747.1_pt1 | contig 17719 bp, 13 predicted proteins | sample 654561 | NCBI WGS metagenome assembly LSQX01 (sample SAMN04489861, study PRJNA283612) | anaerobic digester metagenome | isolation source: 4 biogas reactors fed with cattle manure at either 37C or 55C with and... | place: Denmark: Kongens Lyngby | collected 2014
TGCGGTACTGCTGGCTGGGCAGTGCTGGCGGCGGAACCGCCGTTGGCGGAGGCAGGTGCATCGGATTGGCCACCGCATGCGGCAAGCGCCAGGGCGACAGCGGCGGACAGCGAAAGGGCTTTGAACTTCATGGGGGTACTCGGATGGTTGTATGGAAACGGCGGCCGGAACCACTGTTTCATGCGGCGAAAAGCTTCGGGACAACGCAGTCCGCCAGCTTGCCAAAACCCGTGTAGCAGGGCCTGGTGAAGCGGACGCGATTGTCTGGAAAACCGACGCAGTGGGGGAACAGCGATGGCGGCCCGGCGGGCCGAAGCCGCAAGCTTAGAACAAACCGGCCGCATGGTCATGCATGAATTCCATGTACCTTGGTGCAGGGGTGGCCCCGATGCGGGGCGTGCAGCCGTTGCGTCCCCGCGCCGTCAGCGTTCGAGTCGATAGTTGAGCGCGGCACGGTTCTCGCTGCCCGAGTCGATCTGGATGTTCCACAACCGGCTGAGCAGGTACTTGAAGGTCACCACCTGGCCGGAGCCGAACAGCGCCACGCCGTAGCTGACATACAGCCGTGGCGACAGGTGCATGCCGACGGTCAGCGCGGCACCGCCCAGGGCGCGGTTGTCGGACACCCCGACATCCTCGATGCCCAGGCGCGCACCCAGATTCTGCGCCAGCAGGTTGCCGCCCATCGCGGCGGCGGCCTGGGTCAGCTGGGTGCCGTCGGCCTGCGAGGCCGAGCGCAAGGGGCGGCCCAGCACCAGATAGGACAGCTGTTCGGCCTGCTCCATCGCCGGGTCCGACCACAAGGTCAGCTCGGGCACCAGCGCGGTGCCGCGCACCTGCACCCCGACCGTGACCGCATCGATCTTGCGTTCTGCGCGGATGTCCAGCATCGGGTTGTCGATCGGGGTCGAAGCGAAGGACACCCGGCCGCGAGTGATGCTGAGGTCCTGCCCATAGGCCTTGTAGGCGCCGCCGACCTCGATCGCGCCGCTGCCGGTGGTGGCGTAGCCAGGGCGGTCGCGCACCCGCAGCTGCCCGGCCAGGGTGCCGTTCAGGCCATAGCCGCGCATCCGCACACTGCGCCCCAGCGTGACGCTGATATCGGCGTCCACCGCCAGCCCGCCACTGCTCTGCTCGTCATCCACGATCACCACGTCCGAGGAGGGCGAGGCCACGCCCTGCAGGTGCTCTAGATTGATCCGCGCGTACGGCACATCGACGCTGCCGCGCAGTTTCAGCGCCCGGCCGGCAAGTTCCAGCCGCAGGTCCGGCGAGGCCCGCACCCGCGCCTGCGGCACGTCCATCACGCTCAATTCTTCGCCCCGGATCGCCAATGTGCCGGCCACACCGTTATCGCCAGCCAGATCGAAGCGGCCTTCGATCATGGCCTTGCCGTCGCCCAGCATCAGGCTGCCGTCCAGCTCCAGCGCGGTTGCCTCACGGCTGGACAGGCGGATATGGCCTTCGCGTGGCTGGATGCCGAGCGCCGGCAATTCGGCCGAGAAATCCAGCAGTTCCAGCGTGCCATCCAGTTGCGGCTGGCTGCGCGTGCCGGCCAGCAGCAGCCGGCCTTCGACCCGCCCCTGCGGATTCACCACCTGATCGGTGAACAGTTCCAGCAGCGCGATGTCGGGCAGCAGCAGATCGACCTGGCCGGACAGCGTGCCGTCCGCTTCCAGCGGCGTTGACACCTCCATGCCGGCACGCAGATGGCCGTGCTGCGAGACGCGCGCATCCAGTTGCAGCTTGGCGCGGTCCGGATCCAGCGTCAGGTTCAGATCCAGATCCGCCAGATCCAGCAGTTCGCGTTCGGCGGCCGGGTCCAGCTTCAGCGTGGCCTGCGGCACGCGCGCCTGGAAACCGGCCTGGAGCCGACCTTGCGCATCACGCTGGAACTGCCCGTTGGCGGCGAGGCTGCCGTTCAATGCGGCGGGTTGTTCCAGCAGCGAGGCCAGCAGCGGATCCAGTTCAGCCAGGTCGAAACCGTTCAGTTCCACGGTGCCTTGGCTGGTCGTCCCCTGCGTGGTGATTTCCGCGCACAGCCAGGCCGGGGCGGCATCCAGGCAGGTGCGCGAGAGCGATACGCTGCCGGCATCCGGCAGATACACCAGCCGGGCCGGCTCGCGCAGGCGCCAGGCAGTGCGTTCCTTCGGCTCCAGATGCAGATCGTGCAGTTCTCCCTGCCAACTGCTGTCGCGCGGTTGCAGGCCACCGTTCAGGTTCAGCCCCAGCGTTGCGATGTCACCGACCAGCGCCAGGCTGAGGTCATGTGCGGCGCGGCTGCCTTCGCCGGACAGCGCCAATGTCGCGAAGTCCTGCCCACCCAGTTCCAGCGCCTGCGCTTCGATGCTGATGCTGCCGCGTTCCCAGGCCTGCACGCCGGCCCGCAGGCGCAATTGCTGCGCCGTCTGCCCGGCCAGGGCCAGACTCTGGCCATCCAGTTGTGCCGACAGGCTGGGCGCATCACGTGCGCCACGCAGCGTCAGGCTGCCGTCCAGCCGGCCGCCGGCTTCGGGCAGCAGGTCGGCTAGTTCCAGCGGCGCCAATGCCAGCTCGATATCGAATTCATCCTGCCAATGGCCCTGTCCATGGACATGCGACTGGCCCAGACGCAGGTCGATTTCACCACTGCCGTGCCCATCGGCCTGCATCCGTGCCTGGGCCGAGCCGCTGACGCTGCGCCCGCGCAGCTGGCCGTCCAGCCCATCCAGCCGCAGTTCGCCGAACGGGCCGGCATCGGCAAGTCCACCATCCAGATGCAGCCGGGCATCCAGCACGCCGGGCAGATCCGGCGCGAAATACGAGGGGTCAAACTGCTGCAGCGTGGCGTCCAGCGTGGCATGCAGTGCCGGCGACCAGGCCACACGGCCATGTGCATCCAGCCCGCCACCGGGCAATTCGGCGTGCAGGCTTTCCAGATCCAGCGCCTGCGTGGAACCGCGACCAGCCAGTTGCACACGCGCCTGATCCGGGCCACGCGCAAAGCGACCGTCCAGCGTCAACGCGTAGTCTTGCAGCGGACCATCGATGCGGGCCGTGCCCTGGCTGCGCACCACAGCATCCGGCGCAGCGCCGGGCAGCACGATGTCCTGCCATGCCAGATCAGCATGCAGCTGCGGATCGGATGTGGAAAGGTCCAGTTCGCCTTCGAGCCGGGCGCTGCCGTCATACAGACCCAGCGACAGCGGCTCCAGCCGCAGCTTGGCTTCGTCGTAAGAAATCCGCGATGGCGCCAGTTCCAGAACGAGGCCGGCCTGTTCCAGCCGCCCCGACAGGGACGCCTGGCGCAAGTCGCCTTCACCGGACAGCTGCAACGTCAGCGGCTCGCCTTCAAGCCCCAGACGCGCCAGCGCCAGATGCGGCGCGTCCAGATTCAATGTCCAGTCCGGTTCGGGCAGGCCACCACGGGTTTGCAGCCGCAGCGTCGCCGGCTGTCCGAGATCGGCGTCCAGCTCCAGCGCCACCGCATTCAGGTCGCCGTCGATGCGCAGTTCCAGCGGCAGCGGCTCGGCATGTTCGAGCGCGACGCGCGCCTGGGCGCGCAACCGGCTGGCCCAGTTGGAGGCGGTATCGACATCCGCATCCAGCGCCAGCCCGACGCGATCGCTGGACAGCGACCATTGTTGCAGCTGCAAGCGCCCGGCCTGCAGTGATGCGGCGCCGGTCAGTTCCTGCACATGCAGCAGGCGTTCGCGATCGCGCAGGATCTCGACATCCTCCAGCACCAGCGCATCGACCCGGACCGGGAGTGGCAAGACCAATTGCGGCAATGAATCCGGCAGCTCAATCCGCGCCGGTGGCGGCTCGTCGGACGGTGCGGCCGCTGGCAGCTCGACCTTGCCGCCGGAAACGGCGATGCGACGCAGATGCAGAGCGCCGGACAGCAGCGCGCCGCTGTCCAGATCCAGTTCCAGCCGCTGCGCGGCGATATCGGCCGCCTCGGTGTGCAGCTGCACATCGTGCAGCACCAGACCACCGGCCAAGTGCCCCTCGGCACTGCTCCAGGACAGCATGCCCGGTGGCAGGAAACGATCCAGCTGCGCCAGTGCCACATCCCGCCCGCTGCCGCTGTTCAGCAGCCACATCAGCAACACCAGCAGCAATACCGGCACGGCCAGCAGCACACCGCCCAGCCACCACCACAGGCGACGGCGCGGCCTGCGCGGCGGCGTGTTGCCGGATGTCTCGGCTGCCGCGCTCACAGGTCCGGCCCGATGTTGATGTGGAGCTGGATCGAGTTGTCCGCGTCCTTGAATCCGTGCGCCAGATCCAGCCGCACCATGCCCACCGGCGAGCGCCAGCGTACTCCGGCGCCCGCGCCGACATAGGCGCCCTCGTTGACTTCGTTGAAGGCGTTGCCGGCGTCCACGAACACCGCCGCACCCCAGCTTGAACTGAACATGCGCTCGTACTCGGCACTGCCCACCAGCAGATTCTTGCCACCCAGCACCACACCCTCCTGGCGCGGGGCGATTTCCTGGTAGCCGTAGCCGCGAATGCTGCGATCGCCGCCGGCGAAAAACCGCAGCGATGGCGGCAACTGGTCGAACTGGTCGGTGAAAGTGCGCCCGAGCTGGCCACGGAACAGGAAACGGTTATTGCTCCCGACACTGCGGATCAGCTTGGCATCCAGCAAAAACTGGCCGAAGTTCACATCCGAGGCCAGCGCTTCGGCTCCGATCTTGAACTCGCCCCGGAGCGAGAAACCCCGGCTCGGATACATCGGATCATCGGCCACCACCCGCTGCGCCGACAGCGCCGGATACACCAGCCGCGATTCGCCAACGGTGGCGGTGCCATCACGCCGCGCTTCCGCATGGCCGATCTCGAAATCCTCGGTCCGCATGTGCATGGCGAGATTGAGATTCCAGCCACGCCAGGCTCCGCTGCGCGAAGCCACCAGCTCAGTAATGCGGGTCTTGAGCACGTCGCTCTCCTCCTCGCGCCGGTTGGCACCAAACGCGTACCAGCCCTCGGCCCAGGCGAAGGCCGGGATGCGGTATTCGGCACCCAGGCTCTTGCGCCGCTGCGCCCAGTCCAGATTGGCGCCGAACTTGTGCCCGCGGCTGTTGACCCAGCGCCGCTCCAGCCCCAGCTGCACGCCGGCGCCCGAATCGGTGCCGAAGCTCAGGCCGGCGGTGTAGACGCTGCGCTTGCCCGGCAGCAACGAGATCGCGATTGGCACCTCGTCGCCATCGGCATTTTCCACGTCCGGACGCGCGTCGATGTAACCGAAATAATCCAGATCGGTCAGGCGCTGGTGCAGTTTCAGCAATTCAGACTGCTCGTAGAACGCCCCGTATTTGTAGGGCACCGCCTTGTGCAGCAGGTCCTCCCGCACGTGCGAACCTTCAAAACGGGTTTCCCCGAAGCGGTAGCGTTTGCCGCCGATCCAGTCCAGATTGATCTTGGCGGTCAGTGCCTTGCGCGACACCTCGACCCGGTGCGCGCGCAGCTCGGCATCGAAATAGCCGCGTGCCAGCAGGCTGCGTTGCAGGGTCAGCTTGCTGGCCTCGTAGCGCCGATGATCGAAAACCTCTCCGATGCGCGGCCGGAAACCTTCGATGTCGGCATCGATTACGGGGTCTTCCGCTGCCGGGGCATCGATCACGACCTGGCTGGCGGCCACCTTCACCGGCTCGCCCGGCGTCACTTCCAGCACCACGTCCGGCACGCCATCGGCACGCCGCTCGATCCGGCTTTCGACACTGGCAGCGTAGTAACCATAGGGTTGCAGCGCCTGGTCCACCTCCGCCGGCACGCGCCGCAGCAGGTAGGACAGACGCGCTTCGGTCAGGGTCTTGCGCTCTTCTTCGGGCAACTGCACCAGCGAGAGCGATAGCCGCACATTCTGCAACTGCTCACCGCCCAGCCCCTGCACCTCGACCCGTCCCAACCCCTGGCCATACGCCAGCGTCGGCAACAACATCAACAGGCCGGCGGCGGCTCGCGTCGGAAATGGCAAGGGGAAACTCCTGCGGCCGGGCAGATCGGCATCCGGGCGAAAGCATAACCGCAGCAGCCACCGGCAAATGTTGCCGCAACGTGAACCGCGACCGCGCAGCACAACCCCGAATCGCAGCTACGCGCGTTGAAGCGCCGCACCTTCCACCGGAGCCGTGCCATGTATCTGCTGACCCTGTTGATTCTCACCCTGTCCACCGCGATGGCGGCGTTTCCCGCGCCCGCCGCCGCGCATGGCCGGGTGGTCGAATTGAATGTGGTGGACCGCGACAGCGGCCAGCCGCTTCACGTCCATTACCGCGACGACCAGGCCTTTGTCGAAGGCCGTCCGGGCCAACGTTACGCGATCCGTCTTGCCAACCGCAGCGGCGGCCGCGTGCTGGCGGTGCTCAGCGTGGACGGCATCAATGCCGTCAGCGGCCAGACGGCCGCGCCGGATCAGGCCGGCTATGTGCTGGAGCCATACCAAAGCACCGACGTGGCCGGCTGGCGCAAGAGCTTGTCGGATGTGGCGGCATTCGAATTTTCCGCGCTGCCCGACAGCTACGCCGCGCGCACCGGCCGACCGGATAATGTCGGGGTGATCGGCATTGCGGTGTTCCGTGAGCGCCCGTCTCCGCCACCGCGCCCGCGGATCAGCCACGGCAAGACCGGCAGCGCACGGGCTGAAGCCATGCATCCGCCCGCTGCAGCGCGCGCGCCGGCCGATACCGTGCAGGCCGCGCCGCAGATGCAGCAATCGATCGGCACCGCCCACGGACAACGCGAATATTCACGGGTGGAGCGCACGCAGTTCCAGCGCGCCAGCGGGACACCGGCGGAGATGGTCGCCTTGCGCTATGACCGGCGCGATAACCTGATCGCGATGGGCGTGATCGCGCCACCTCCGCCCCGGCCGGGGCCGCGTGTCTTCCCCGGCGGCTTCGTGCCCGACCCATGAGCCAGTGGCTAAAAACGCACAGCCCGTCGGGCATCGCGCCGCGGCGGGCTGTGCAGGTGACGGCGGCGAACCCTGCCGCGCCTCAGCGGGCAGCGTCCTCCAGCTTTTCACCGGCCTTCTGGATGTCCTTGCCGGCACCTTGCACGGTATTGCAGCCACCCAGTACCAGGGCCGCTGCCAGGGTCAACAACAACAGGCTGATGTTGCGCTTCATCGATCAATTCCTCACTCGCCGCCCAGTGCGCGGCCGGGCAAGTTTAGCCATGCATCCACCCGTTTCAGCAAGCCCCGGCGTCAGCGCATCAGCGTGGACTTGCCGAACAGGCTTTCGACCAGATCCACCGCCAGCCGCGCGGTGGAGTTGTGCACATCGAAGGCCGGATTGAGTTCGACGATGTCCAGCGACGCCATCGCGCCGCTGTCGGCGATCATCTCCATCACCAGCTGCGCCTCGCGGTAGTTGGGACCACCGGGCACCGTGGTGCCGACGCCCGGCGCGATCGACGGGTCAAGGAAATCCACATCGAAACTGACGTGCAGATGGGTGTTCTCGTCCAGTCCGTACAGCGCCTGGGTCATCACCTGGCGCATGCCGATCTCGTCGATGGTGCGCATGTCGTAGATGTCCAGCCCGACTTCGCGCACCAGACGGCGCTCTCCTTCATCGACCGAGCGGATGCCGATCTGGCGGATCTCCTCCGGCCGCAGCATTGGGGATTGCCCAGAAAGATGGGTCAGCTCCTGCGGACCGATCCCGCACAGACAGGCCACCGGCATGCCATGGATATTGCCGCTGGGCGTGATCTGGCTGGTATTGAAATCCGCGTGCGCGTCCAGCCACAGCACCCGCAAGCTCTTGCCCTGCTGCCGGCAATGCGCGGCCACCGCGGTGATCGAACCCAGTGCCAGGCAGTGATCGCCACCGAGCAGGATCGGAAACTGCCCTGCATCCAGCGCCTGGCCAACGGCCTCCATTACCGCGCGGTTCCAGGCCACCACCTGCTCCAGATGACGGTAACCCTCGACCGGCCCCTGCCATGGATTGCGCGGCCCGACGAGATTGCCGCGATCCACCACTTCCAGCCCGCGCTTGCGCAGGGCTTCCTCGATACCGGCCACACGCAGCGCCTCCGGGCCCATTGAAGCCCCGCGATGGCCGGCACCGATATCGGTCGGCGCTCCGATCAGGCTCACCACGACTCCGGCCAGACTCATCGCCCTGCTCCGGCAACCAGTGGATGGCACATTCGGCCGGCCAATGCTGAAAACTGCGGTTTGATGGACATCGGAATCCTCCGGGCAATCGCCGTATGCAAGGGTCACAGCATAGCCGTGCCGCCGGAACGCACCAATCCGCACGTCGGCGATCAGCCCGGTCTGGCGCGATCAACTGCGATCAGGCGGTGGCGGCCCTGGTCGGCTCCTGTGCAAGGCTGCGGCGTACCGCATCCAGTAGCTGCGCCGGCACGAATGGCTTGCGCAGCAGCATGATGCCGTGCTCCTCGAACGCCGGCATGTCGTCGCTGCGGTGCGAGGTGATCAGGATGCGCGCCGCCTGCGGCCAGCGCTCGCCAAGCCGGCACAGCAGGCTGATGCCGTCGGTATCGGAAAGCCGGTAGTCCGAAATCAGCACCTGCGGCGCAGGTTCCGTCCCAGTCCATGCTTCCAGCGCCCGCGCGCCATCAGACGCCAACCTGATGACACATCCGGCGGCGACCAGTCCCTCGGCCAGCAACGGACGCAGTTGCGCATCGTCTTCCACCAGCAGCACGCGCGTGCCCTGGAGTTCGGTCGGTGCCCGGTCCGGCTGCATCCGCGCGCGCGGCAGCAGCAGGGTGATGCGTGTGCCCTGGCCGGGCGCGCTGTCGACCTGGATCTGTCCATTGGCATCGGTCACCAGACGCTGCACCACGGCCATGCCAACGCCGGTGCCGCGACCCTCGGGTTTGGTGGTGAAGAACGGCTCGAACAACCGCGCCACCACCTCCTGGCTCATGCCGTGGCCGGTGTCGGACACCTCCACCCGCACCCTGTCGTCCTGCGCCGCTACCGCGATCCGGAAGCATCCGCTTTCCGGCATCGCATCACGCGCATTGGAAGCCAGATTGAGCAGCGCCAGTTCGAATTCGTCGCGATCCAGCAGCACCGGCAGCTCCGTTGGCGGCAGCTCGATCCCGACTTCCACCCGTTCACCGAACAGCGGCTCGATCAGCGTCATCGCGTGGCGCACCGATGCGCAGACATCGAACACCTCCTGCTGGCGGCTGCGGTGGCGGCCCAGGCCCAGCAGGCGACGGGTCACCATCGCACCGCGCCGGGTGGCGTTCTCGATGCCGTCGATCGGGCCATCGTCGAAACCGCCCGAGGCGCGCGCCATGCCGGCATAGCCCATGATCACGCCGAGGATGTTGTTGAAATCGTGTGCGATGCCGCCGCTGATGCGGCCCAGCAATTCCAGCTTCTGGGCCTGGATCAGCTGCGCCTGGGAGCGTTCCTTCTCCTCGATTTCGCAGACCAGCCGGCGACAGGTTTCGTCCAGCTCCTCGCTGCGCCGCAGCGCGCGGCGCGAAGCCGAGATCAGCCGGTCCAGCATCACCGTGGTCACCAGGAAGGTCAGTGCGCCCAGCAGCAGATCGTCGCGGATGTCATCGCGCACCAGGCTCACATCGGTCGCCTGTGCCATATCGACGCCCGCCCCGACCAGCGCGGCCGCCATCAGCGCCGCCATGCCCCACCACAGCGCCGCACGGCCGAGCAGCAGCCCGCCGATCAGCAGCGGCAGCAGATGCGCCACCTGCAGCCCGGCTTGCGCGCGCAAGCCATAAACCTGATAGCTGAGCAGGATCAGCGCCAGCAACAACGCGAACACCAGCACCACCGCCGGGCGGAACTGCCCGCGCCGCACCAGCCACAGGCAGAACCACAGCGTCGCCGTGCCCATCAGGCCGATGCCGGTGGAAAACCCGAACTGGCCGGCTTCACGCCAGCCCGAAAGCGTGATCAGCGGCACCAGCACCGCACCGATCAGCAACAACACCTGCAGACCGGGAGCGCTGCGCCGGTCCAGCGGATCGCTGATCGGTGCCCGCTGCAACCACCCCACTGCATGCCGAAGCAGCAACATCAGCGTTCTTCCCCGCGATTCCGGTGCCGGCGAGTATAGGCGAGGCGCCCGCCGGCGACGCCTGATGGGATGTCGGTCACAGACCTGCACCGATATCGGGCCGCAGCACCGCGTGACGATGGGCCTGTCACCCGCCAGCCATGTTCTTCTGGCATTCTGGCCCGCTGCCGTGGCGATGGCAGATCTGACAAACAACGGGGTACTTTTTAATGAGCAATTACCGGATGCGCGGCCTGCTCGCCGCGCTGGCGCTGTGCTTGCCTGTATCGGCAATGGCGCAGCAGGTTGGCAGCGGTGCGGTGGCTCTCACCGGGCCGGGTGCCGGGGCGAGTGAGGATTTCAATTCGTTGGCTTCCAGCGGCACGAGCAGCACCCTGCCGACGGGTTGGTATTTCCAGGAAATGGGCGGAAGCTCGCAATCCACCTATGCGGCCGACAATGGCAACAACTCAGGTGGCAATGTCTACAGCTACGGCACCGCCGCCGACGATCGAGCCTTCGGCATCCTCGCGGCCAATGCCATGGCCGGCGTCGGCAACGTGGTGGCCTATATCGGTGCGCAGCTTCGCAATGACAGCGGTGCCACCATCAATGACCTGCTGGTCAGCTACACCGGCGAAGCTTGGCGTCGGCGCACGGCCGTCGCATCGCCAGACCGGCTGCGCTTTCAATACAGTACGGACGCCACCTCCCTGACCACCGGCACGTGGCACGACGTTTCCGCGCTGGATTTCGTAACCCCGGATGCGGCGCCCGTCAGCGGCAGCGGCATCAACGGCAACCTGCCTGAGCACCAAGAGCAGCTGTCGGCCCTGCTCAACAGCGTGGCCGTGCCACCCAACGGTACATTCTGGGTGCGCTGGTCCGATACCAACATCTCGGGTGAGGACGACGGCCTGGCCATCGACGACGTGGTGTTCGGTACGCCGGTCGATGTGGCACCGACGCTGCTGAGCAGCGTGCCGGTCGACGGCGCCACCGATTTCCCGGCCGACGGCTCGGTATTGCTGACCTTCTCCGAGCCGGTCGATGTCACCGGCACCTGGTTCACCCTGCAGTGCTCGGACAGCGGCACCCACACGCCGGCCAACACCGATGTCAGTGGCGGGCCGATCAGCTTCTTCCTGACGCCGCCCACGACCTTCACCGTGGACGAAACCTGCGTGCTGTCGTTCGACACTGCGTTGATCACCGATCAGGGCCCGTCGGCACATCCGCTGGAAGATCCGGGCACGATCAGCTTCACCGTCGCCGAGCCGCCGCCGAACGTGCCGCCTGCCGTGGTCAGCACCGTGCCGGCACAGGGCGCTACCAACTTCCCGTCGGCCGGCGACCTGAAGGTGACCTTCAGCGAGCCCGTGATCGCCGCCAGTGGCGCGTTCTCGCTGACCTGTGCAGATTCCACCGGCATCGCACTGACCCCAGCCTCGACCGATGGCGGGGTGAACTTCACGATCGGCACCGGCACCGCGCTGGTGGGTGGTGACACCTGCGAGTTCGGCATCCATCAGGCCGGCGTGCAGGATCTGGTCGGTGCACAGCTGGACCAGGACTACAGCATCGCCTTCACGGTGATGGACGGGGCCAATACCGGTGCGTACTACGAGAACGTCAATCTGGCCACGCCAGCGACACTGCGTTGCTCGATCTACGAGACCATCAAGGGCCACAACAAGTACCCCTACAGCGGATCGGGCGACAACACTTGGGTGATCCTGAATCTCGCAGATGAGGACCCGGTAGAAACCAGCAAGATTCTCGACAATTTCCGCAACGAGTCGTTCACCAAGATCACTGGCGGTACCGGCGCGTACAACCGCGAGCACACCTGGCCGCGCAGCTACGGCCTAGGCAGCACCGGCACACCGGGTCCGGCGACCGACACCCACATGCTGCACCTGACCCACACCGGCTACAACAGCGATCGTGGCAACAAGCCGTTCGCCAATTGCGAAGGCGCCTGCACACGTCTGGGCACGGTCCACAACCACGGCATTGGCGGCGATTCGGATGCGGATTCGAACTGGTACCAGGGCCCGGACGGCAACGACGGTTCGTTCGAAGTGTGGGACCACATCAAGGGCAACATGGCGCGCGCAGTGATGTACATGGCCGTACGCTACCAGGGCGAAAGCGGCGAGCCGCGGCTTGAGCTGACCGACAACCGCAGCCTGATCCAGACCGGCAGTGGCGCCGGGCCGTTCTACATGGGCATCCTGACCGACCTGCTGGAATGGAACAGCTTCGATGCGCCGGACGCGCGGGAGCTGAATCGCAACCAGATCGTTTTCAGCTATCAGAACAACCGCAACCCGTTCATCGACCACCCCGAGTGGGCACGTCGTGAATTGTTCGAGACCCTGCGTCCATCCTCCTGCGCGCTGAACCTGAACGCGCCGGTCGCCGCCACCGACAGCTACAGCGTGGCGCAGGGCGCAGTGCTGAACATCACGGCCGCCAATGGCGTACTGACCAACGACAGTGACGTGGAGTTCGATGCCGCCAGTGGCGCGCCGACGGGCTGGTTCGAATTGACCGCCTCCAGGGTCTCGGCTCCGGCCAACGGCAGCGTGGCGCTGGCGGCCGACGGCAGCTTCAGCTACACCCCGAACGCCGGCTTCTGCGGCACCGACAGCTTCACCTACAGCACCTCGGACGGCACCCGCCGCTCGGCTCCGGCCAGCGTCACCATTGCCGTTGGTGAAAACTGCGGCACGCCCGAGCCGGAAATCGCCATCTTCGCGGATGGCTTCGAGGCCCGGGATTAAGCCCCATGCCCGCAGTGTTGCGGGCACTGGCTAAACTGTACGGCCGGTCGCCCTGTGCGACCGGCCGTTTTCTTGTCCGGGGTCCACCATGTCCGTCCAGTTGGTGTTGTGTACCTGTCCCACACGCGAAGTGGCCGCCGGCCTCGCGCGCTCGCTGGTCGAGCAGCGCCTGGCGGCCTGCGTCAACCTGCTGCCGGGTGTGCAGTCGGTGTACCGCTGGCAGGGCAACATCGAAACTTCCGAGGAAGTGCTGATGCTGATCAAGACCCGGGCGGCGCGGCTGGAACAACTCAAGCTGCACGTGCTGGAACTGCACCCGTATGAACTCCCGGAGATTCTCGCGGTCCCAGTCGGCTCGGGCCTGGATCGCTATCTGGACTGGATCGGCGATGAAACCACCGCGCCCGCGCCCTGACCGCTGCATTGAACTGACATGACCCCACCCCTGCCCCACCTCCGCTCGACCCGCAGCGGCCTGCTGCGCCGCTGCCTGCTCACCCTGTCCGCCCTGCTGTTGCCCGCCACCACGGCGCTGGCGGTGGACGATTCGCAACTGCTGCCGGTCGACGAGGCCTTCGTGCTGGAAGCCAGCGCGCCACAGGCCGGTCTGGCGCAGTTCGATTTCAGTATCGCGCCCGGCTATTACCTGTACCGCCACCGGCTCGCGGTGGAACCGCTGGATGCCGATGTCAGCGCCGGCGATCTCCAGGTGCCGCCCGGCACACCGAGCCACGACGAATTCTTCGGCGATGTGGAAACCTATCGCGAACACCTGACGATGACGCTGCCGGACATCGTCGCGCCGGGCCGCGACCGCATCCGGCTGCGGGTGCGCTATCAGGGCTGCGCCGATATCGGCATCTGCTATCCGCCGCAGGCGCGCGAAGTGGCGCTGGAGCTGCCGGCGGGCGCCGCTGAAACCATTCCCGCCACACTGCCGCAGGCCGGTGGCGGGCTGTCGGCACTGGCAGGACTTCCGGGCGGCAATAGCGCGGTTCCCGGCCTGCTGGGCGGCAATGGGCTGGACGCCGGCGTTGGCGCCACCGAAGCGATGCCGTTGCCGGACGACGAGGCGTTCCAGTTCGAGGCCATCGCCACTTCGCCGGTGGAACTGCTGCTGCGCTACACCCCGGCGCCGGGCTATTACCTGTACCGCGACCACAGCAGCTTCCGCCTGTTCGATGCCGACGGCGTGCAGCTGGCCAGCCCGCAGTGGCCACCGGCACAGACCCACCACGATGAACACTTCGGCGAGGTGCAGGTTTATTTCGACCAGGTCGAAGTACCGCTGGGCCTGCGCCGTAGCCGTGGCGAGGCCGGCACGCTGAAGCTGGAAGCGACCTTCCAGGGCTGCCAGACCGATGGCATCTGCTATCCGCCGATGACGCGCGAAGTGGCGATTGCGCTGCCGCAGGCACAGCCCGCGCAACTGGTTTCCAGCTTGCCGGCCGACGCCACCACCACACGCGCAGATGCCAGCGCACCTAGCCTGGCCGCGATCGCGCTGGCGCTGCTGCTGGCGATCGGCGGCGGCCTGATCCTGAATCTGATGCCCTGCGTGCTGCCGGTGCTGTCGCTGAAGGCGCTGTCACTGGCGCAGAGCGGGCACAGCAGCAGCCAGGCGCGTTCGCATGCGCTGTGGTACACCGCCGGCGTGCTGGTCAGCTTCGGCCTGCTCGGCGTCGCGGCCCTGGGATTGCGCCAGCTCGGACTGGCACTGGGCTGGGGCTTCCAGTTGCAGCAGCCGCTGGTGATAGCGGCGCTGGCCTATGTGATGGCGGCCGTGGGCCTGAGCCTGTCCGGGGTGTTTTCCATCGGCAGCGGCTGGGCCGGCGCCGGGCACGGGCTGGCCAGCAGGAGCGGGCCGGCCGGGGATTTCTTCACCGGCGTGCTGGCGGTGGTCGTGGCCAGCCCCTGCACCGCACCGTTCATGGGATCGGCACTGGCCTTCGCCTTCACCGCGCACCCGCTGCTGGCGCTGCTGGTGTTCCTGGCGCTGGGGCTGGGACTGGCGCTGCCATTCCTGCTGATCGGTTTCGTGCCGGGGCTGGCATCACGCTTGCCGCGTCCGGGCGCGTGGATGGAAACCCTGAAACAGGTGTTGGCCTTCCCGATGTACCTGACCGCCGTCTGGCTGCTGTGGGTGCTGGGCAAGCAGCGCGGTATCGATGCGGCGGCGCTGGCGCTGGCCGGCATCGTGGTGCTGGCGCTGGCCTTGTGGCGCTGGGAAAAGGCGCGTTGGAACGGCGCCATTGGCGCCCGCGTGCTGGCCCTGGCATTGCTGCTGCTGGCGCTGTGGCCGTTCTGGCGCATTCCGCAGCTGGAGCTTCCGGCCAGCGTCGCCACCACACAGAGCAATGGCGCGATCCCGTATTCGGCGCCGCGCCTGCAGAAACTGCGCGATCAAGGCCGTACCGTGGTTATCAACATGACCGCCGACTGGTGCGTAACCTGCAAGGCCAATGAAAAGCGCGTGCTGGACACCGACGGCTTCCGCGACCTGCTCGCCCGCCACGACGCGGTCTACATGAAGGGCGACTGGACCAACGTGGACCCGGACATCACCGCCTTCCTCGAACTGCACGGTTCCTTCGGCGTGCCACTGTACGTGGTGGTCACGCCCGGACGGCCGGACGCGGTGCTGCCCACGGTGCTGACCCTGGACGCGCTCGCCAACGCGATGGCCGCGCCATGAAGCCGTGGAAACAGGCGCTGCTGATCGGCGTACTGGGCCTGGGCGGCGCCGTCGCCGGGCTGGGTGTGGCGATGCTGGCCTTCGGGCCGGCCTCGATGCTCGGCCTGCCCGGCGGCGAATGGGTGGTGCGCACGCTGTTCCATCCGGGCGCGTTGCTGCCCGACGGGCGCAGCGTGATCGTTCCCGGCAAGGCGGTGCCGGCGCTGCCGCTGCACGACCGCGACGGCCAGCCCTACACACTGGAAGCCGGCGGCCGGCCGCTGCTGATCAATTACTGGGCCAGCTGGTGCCCGCCCTGCGTCGAGGAAATGCCGCTGCTGGACGCCTTCGCCGCGCAGCAGGGGTCGGACGGTGTGCGCGTGGTCGGTATCGCGCTGGATGACGCCGCCCCGGTACAGGACTTCCTGACCCGGCACCCTGTGGCGTTCGAGATCTTCCTCGAACCGTCCGGCCCGAACGACAGCTCGGCGCTGCTCGGCAATCTGCGCGGCGTGCTGCCGTACTCGGTACTGATCGATGCCCAGGGCCGACTGCGGAAAACCCGCATGGGCGCCTTCCACGCCGGTGATCTGGAGCGCTGGATCGAGAACTGAGACGCTACCGCAGCGCTTCCAGCGCATCTTCCGGGAAAATTCAAACAGTCGATTAAATCGTCTAACTTCGGCGAAATGCGGCAAATTTTCTGGACAAGCTCCGCCCCGCTGCCGCACACTGCCGGCCCGCGGCACTTCCCGAACCCCCGATGGCGCACCTTCTCGTCCTGCACGGCCCCAACCTGAACCTGCTCGGCACGCGCGAGCCGGACATCTACGGGCACACGGACCTGGCCAGCATCAACGCCGATCTGACCGCGCGCGCCGCCGAACACGGCCACCAGCTCGGCAGTTTCCAGTCCAATGCCGAGCACGAGCTGGTGGAGCGCGTGCATGCCGCGCGCAGTGACGGCACCGCCTTCATCCTGATCAACCCTGCCGCCTTCACCCACACCAGCGTGGCGCTGCGCGATGCGCTGGCGGCGGTGGCGATCCCGTTCATCGAAGTGCATCTGTCCAACCCGCACCGGCGCGAACCGTTCCGCCACACCAGCTATTTCAGCGATCTGGCGCTGGGCGTGGTCGCCGGCTTCGGGCCGCTGAGCTACGGCCTGGCGCTGAGCGCCGCCGTGCGCCACCTCGACACCCCATCCCCTTCCACCCGCTGACCCGCCCTGCGCGCGCAGCGGTTCACACACCTGCGAGAACCCCCATGGACCTGCGAAAAATCAAGAAACTGATCGACCTGCTGGAGGAATCCAACCTCACCGAGATCGAGATCAAGGAAGGCGAGGAGTCGGTACGCCTGTCGCGCATCAGCAATGCCGCTCCCGCCCAGGTGCAGGTCGCCGCCTCGGCACCGCAGCCCGCCGCTGCACCCGCCGCTGCACCCGCCGCCAGCGCCGCACCCGCAGCCGCCACCTCCGGCAATGCACCTGCGACGAAGGAAAACGACCTGCCCGAGGGCCAGATCCAGCGCTCGCCGATGGTCGGCACCTTCTACGCNNAGATGTTCAACCCGATCGAAGCCGAAATCGCCGGCACCGTCACCGCGATCCTGGCCAGCAACGGCCAGCCGGTCGAGTTTGATGAGCCGCTTTTTGTGATCAGCTAACACTGATCACGGGATTGGGCATTCGTGATTCGGGATTCGGAACAGCGGCCGCACCAGCGCCTTGATGTATGGCGCGATGCGATGGAACTGACCTCGTCCGTATACAGGATGTCCGCCGCGCTTCCGGATTCGGAACGCTTCGGATTGACGATGCAGATGCGGCGCGCCGCCGTCAGCGTTCCGTCCAACATCGTCGAAGGCGCTGCGCGCCGTTCAACCGCTGAATATCTGCGCTTCCTGTCGATGGCACGCGGCTCGCTGTCGGAACTGGATACCCAGCTCGAACTCGCTACCCAACTCGGCTTCGTGCCGCCTGACCACACGCAGCACGATCTGCTGAACCGCTGCTTCTCCCGCCTCAACGCCCTGATCCGCTCCATCGAACGGAATCTGCCCGCATCAAAGTCGCCCAGAACCGCTTTTCCCAAATCCCCAATGCCGAATCCCGAATCCCATGATCGATAAAGTTGTCATCGCCAACCGAGGCGAAATCGCGCTGCGTATCCTGCGCGCCTGCCACACCCTTGGACTGAAGACCGTCGCAGTGCATTCCACCGTGGACCGCAACCTCAAGCACGTGG
>LSQX01032336.1_pt1 | contig 17717 bp, 15 predicted proteins | sample 654561 | NCBI WGS metagenome assembly LSQX01 (sample SAMN04489861, study PRJNA283612) | anaerobic digester metagenome | isolation source: 4 biogas reactors fed with cattle manure at either 37C or 55C with and... | place: Denmark: Kongens Lyngby | collected 2014
AGCAGTAATATGTTTATGATGCAGGCAACCAGCGCTGAAACAAATGTAGCCAGTATCTCATCATATCTCGGACTGCCTGTTAAAGTGCTTACCACTTTTGTTAAAGGAAGTCCGGTTGCAAAATTCATTAAAAGCAATTTAAAGTCCAGGTTTATGGACTTTGAAGGACCTGAAGTGGAACAGGGTGACCCATGGGGATATCGTCATCAGTTTAATATTGCAGACAGTGGATATGGAAGCCGCGGTCCACGTGTGCACAATGACCGTGCCGGTGAAGTAGGACGTACCCTTAATGTAAAAGATTTCGACCTTGACCGTATCTTTGGCGAGGAAGGAGTTCAGATAATCCACATCTCAGGATTGATTGCTGCACTTTCACCCGACACAAGTCAGTTTTGCCTTGACCTGGCAAGGGCAGCAAAAAAATTTGGCACACGGATCTCTTTTGATCTGAACCACCGTGCATCTTTCTGGAAAGGGAGAGAAAAAGAACTTCGGGAAAACTTTACAGAGATTGCTTCTATTACAGATATTCTGATTGGAAATGAAGAAGATTTTCAACTCTGCTTCGGTATCGAAGGACCCCCGGCCGGAGGTGAGGGGATCAAAGCAAAGATAGATGGATTTAAAGGACTCATTGAACGCGTGAAGGAGACATTCCCGAATGCTTCAGTATTTACAACCACTTTACGTGAAGTCATAAGTGTAAATGAACACCTGTGGGGCGCTATAATGCTGGCAGGAAACGAATGGCAGGTGATCGAACCCCGTAAAATACATGTTCTCGACCGCATAGGAGGAGGAGACGGATTTGTGGGAGGTCTTCTTTATGGCATACTGAAAGGTTGGGAACCTGAAAAATGGCCACAGTTCGGATGGGCTACAGGCGCTATGGCAACGACATTTCTGACCGACTATGCTCAACCGGCCGACGAAAATATGGTGTGGAGCATCTGGAAAGGAAATGCCCGTGTTCAGCGATAAAAATTAATTATTATGATTTACTACGAAAATGGCTCAATAAGTGCGAACCTCTCAGCCGGTGACCTCAAAAAAGGCCTGTTCCAGGCTCTTGGTTCGCTGGGGAAAAGAGAGAAGGTACTTGCAGTACCTCCTGATTATACCCGCCTGCCTTCCAGGGCAGGGGAACTGACTGAATTTGCCTGGCAGTACTATGGTGAAAAGCTTACTGATATACTTCCGGCACTGGGTACCCATACTCCCATGACAGATGAACAGATAAGTCATATGTTCGGGGATACACCACGTCACCTCTTCCGTGAGCATGACTGGCGTAATGATGTAGTCACACTCGGCACTGTACCCGCTGAATTTGTCAGTGAAGTCTCTGAAGGTGCTGTAAGCTATCCATGGCCGGCACAGGTAAATAAGCTGCTGGTTGAGGGTGGATTCGACCTGATATTGTCTGTAGGCCAGGTAGTACCCCACGAAGTTGTGGGCATGGCAAACTATAACAAAAATATATTTGTTGGAACAGGCGGACTGGAAGGGATAAATAAAAGCCATTTTATCGGTGCTGCATATGGTATGGAAAAAATGATGGGACATGCAGACACACCGGTGCGTAAGGTACTTAACTATGCATCAGAAAATTTCGCATCTCATCTGCCGATAATATATGTTCAGACAGTTGTTGGATTAAATGATGAGGGGAAGCTTCAAACATACGGTATGTTTGTTGGAGATGATTTCAGTGTTTTCGATAAAGCAGCTGAACTTTCTCTTAAGGTAAATTTTGAAATGGTTGACAGGCCTCTGAAAAAGGTAATAGTGTGGCTTGACCCGTCAGAATTTAAAAGTACGTGGCTGGGGAATAAAAGTGTTTACCGTACCCGTATGGCCATAGCTGACGAAGGAGAACTTATCGTTTTAGCTCCGGGACTTGTCGAATTCGGAGAAGATAAAGAAATAGACCGGATGATCAGGAAATACGGTTATTTCGGTACTCCGCACACACTCAAAATGGTTGAGGAAAATAAAGATCTGCAAAACAACCTGGCAGCGGCAGCCCACCTGATCCACGGATCATCAGAAGGACGTTTCAGTATCACTTACTGTCCGGGGAAAAAGCCCGGCAATCTTACACGCAGTGAAATTGAAAGTGTTGGTTACCAATATGCAGATATTGACGAAATAACAGCAAAGTACAATCCTGAAAAAATGAAAAATGGTTTTAACAGGATGCCTGATGATGAGGAGATATTTTATGTGTCAAATCCGGCTATAGGGCTTTGGGCTTATAAAGACAGGTTATGAAACAGGCATCCCGGTAACATGATCAAAGGCGGGTTACATATAATACCTTTATAATGAATTAATTTAATCATATGAAGATTCTCAACACGGTACGCTGGGGGATAATAGGTGTCGGAGATGTTACAGAAGTAAAGAGCGGTCCGGCTTTTTACAAAACTGAACATTCAGAGTTGGTTGCTGTCATGCGCCGCAATGCCGTAAAGGCTGCTGATTACGCCAGAAGGCACAATGTACCGAAATGGTATTCCAATGCAACCGAACTTATAGGTGACCCGGATGTGAATGCAGTCTATATCGCAACACCTCCCGGCTCTCATGCCAAGTATGCCATAGAGGCAATGAAGGCAGGGAAGCCTGTTTATGTTGAGAAACCAATGGCCCGGAATTTCAGTGAATGCAGTGAAATGCTCAATGTCTCACATGAAACAGGAATGCCATTGTGGGTTGCTTATTACAGAAGGACACTGCCTGCGTATCTAAAAGTTAAAGAACTTATTGAAACAGACGCAATTGGAAAGCCTCTGCTGGTTAATATAATACTTTTTCAACCACCTGTAGAGCGCGGACTTGCAAAAGAGGAACTGCCCTGGCATGTAATACCTGAAATCAGCGGAGGTGGGAACTATTTCGATCTTGCCTGTCACCAGCTGGATTACCTGGACTTCCTCTTCGGCCCGGTAATAAAGGTTAGTGGCATTGCTGCAAACCGGGGTGGTTTATATGATGCAGAAGATATTGTGGCAGGGACCTGGGAACATGAATCAGGTGTTATCGGAACAGGCAACTGGTGTTTTCTGGTTGATGAATCGCTTGAGGAAGATAAACTTGAAATTACCGGCGAAAAAGGAAGTATAATTATGCCTTGCTTTTCACATGGCACAGTAATAATAAGGGATAGTAAGGGAAGCAAAGAATTGAAATTCACTAACCCTGAACACATTTCACAAAACCTTGTCCAACAGGTAGTTGACGAACTCAGAGGAACAGGCAAATGTGTCAGCACAGGAGAATCGGCTGCAAGAACCAGTCTGGTAATGGACAAGATGGTGGAAAATTATTATGGGATGAAAAAATGAAAATAGTAATTGATGATAAAATACCTTATATAAAGGGAGCTCTGGAGCCCTTTGCCGAAATAGTTTACCTCCCCGGCAATAAAACTACACCTGAGATAGTGAAAGATGCCGATGTATTGATTACCAGAACACGAACAAAATGCAACAGACGACTGCTTGAAGGTTCAAAGGTGAGGTTTATTGCAACGGCAACAATTGGTTTTGACCATATTGATGCTGAATTCTGTAAACAAGCAGGCATTGAATGGACCAACGCTCCGGGTTGTAATTCAGGAAGTGTTAACCAATACATAGCATCAGCACTCTTCTCCTATTCAATTAAAAAGGAATTCGACCTGAAAGATAAGACAATTGGAATAGTAGGAGCAGGACATGTAGGTTCCAAAGTGGCAGCACTTTGTAAAACAGTTGGAATGAGGGTTTTATTAAATGACCCGCCCAGGGCGCGCAGGGAAGGAGCAGACAAATTTGTTTCACTTTCAAAGATACAGGAAGAGGCTGATATAATTACTTTTCATGTACCCTTGAACAGATTCGGGGAAGATGCCACATATCATATGGTAAACCAGGATTTTTTAAATAATCTTAAACATCCTCTGCTAATAAATTCCTGCAGGGGTGAGGTATTTGATACAGTTGCAGTAAAAGAGGCCATAAATAAAAAATTAATATCTGGATATATTGCAGACTGCTGGGAAAACGAACCTGACATTGATACCGAATTGTTAAACCTCGCAGATTATGCAACCCCGCATATTGCAGGTTATTCAAAAGACGGAAAGGCAAATGGTACAAAAATGAGTGTTCAGTCAGTAAGCAGATTTTTTAACCTCGGTATAGATAACTGGGAACCGGCTGGTGTTGAACTTCCTGAAAACAGGATTATTGAAACTGACGGGTACCAAAGAAGTGAATCTTCAATTCTTGCGGAAGCTGTGATCAGAACGTATGATATAAAAAATGATGATAATGCTCTCCGCGAATCCCCCCGTCTTTTTGAAAAACTAAGAGGTGATTATCCTGTAAGAAGAGAGTTTGGTACTTATACTTTAAAGTTAAAAAATACAGAGGATGATATAAAACAGAAGCTCACGAAGTTGGGTTTTATAATTGCCACGAACGAGATAAGTCCTTGATACAGACAAAAAAAACATTTACTGGTTCCGATTAAGGAGTTGTAATAAAGTAACATAAAAGAGTATTTGTAATACTAATAAATATAAAAAATAACAATATGAAAAAATTAGCTGACATAGGTTTGATCGGGTTAGCCGTAATGGGTGAAAACCTGGTGCTTAACATGGAACGGAACGGGTATACAGTAGCTGTATTTAACCGTACCGTTGAAAAAGTGGACAATTTCATTAACGGACGCGGAGCAGGTAAAAACTTTATCGGGGCTCACTCAATAGAAGAATTTGTCAACTCACTGGAAAGGCCTCGTAAGGTGATGCTGCTTGTTAAAGCAGGAAAGCCGGTAGACGATTTTATTGAGTTGGTAATGCCTCACCTGGAACCTGGTGATATTATCATTGACGGTGGCAATTCACACTTCCCGGATACTATCCGCCGCACAAAATATGTTGAAAGCAAAGGCTTTCTGTATATTGGCACCGGCGTTTCCGGAGGTGAAGAGGGAGCTCTTTTAGGACCTTCAATGATGCCCGGAGGATCACCGGCCGCATGGCCCCGGGTAAAAGAGATCTTTCAGAGTATTTCTGCCAAAGTTGAGGACGGATCTCCATGCTGTGACTGGGTTGGAGAAAATGGAGCAGGCCATTTTGTAAAGATGGTTCATAATGGTATTGAATATGGAGATATGCAGATCATTACAGAAGCTTATCACCTTATGAAGAACCTTCTGGGAATGAATAATGATGAGATGCATGAAATTTTCAAAAAATGGAATGAGGAGGAACTTGACAGCTACCTTATTGAAATTACCCGCGATATATTGGGTTATAAAGACGAAAATGGGGAAGAAACTGTAGAGATGATCCTTGACACAGCGGGACAAAAAGGAACCGGAAAATGGACAGGCATTTCAGCCCTGGATCTTGGTATACCACTTACCCTGATTGGGGAATCTGTTTTTGCAAGATGCCTGTCAGCTCAAAAAGAGCTGCGCGTAATGGCCTCAAAAGTCCTCAATGGCCCTGCCCCGGAATTCACAGGTGATAAAAAGCAGTTTATCGACGACCTGAAGATGGCATTATACGGAGCTAAAATAATCTCATATGCACAGGGATATAACCTGATGATGGAAGCAGCCAAAGAGTATGGGTGGAACCTGAACTACGGCGGTATTGCCCTTATGTGGAGGGGTGGATGTATTATCCGTTCTGCATTCCTTGCTGACATAAAAAAAGCTTTCGATAATAACCCGGAACTTCCCAACCTGTTGCTTGATCCATTCTTTAAAGATAAGATCGAAGCAGCTCAGGAGGGGTGGCGCAGGGTTTGTGCTACAGCCCTTACTAACGGCATGCCCGTCCCGGCGCTGACAGCTGCTTTATGTTACTTTGATGGATTCAGGTGTGAAAGGCTCCCTGCAAATCTCCTGCAGGCACAGCGTGACTATTTTGGAGCTCATACATACGAAAGAACAGACAAGCCAAGAGGCCAGTTCTTTCATACTAACTGGACAGGCCGGGGAGGTGACACAGCCTCATCTACATATTCTGTCTAGTCTGCAATCCGGTAAAAACCAAAGGGAAATGTAAACCCTTTGGTTTTTTTACCATGGCTTTAATTTTTCCGGAGTATGGGCTTTTATCAAAGCTCTCGCTGTAACCAGAGAAGTATCTATCACCGGGACATCATTATATAAAGGATCACTAAACACCAGAGGCAGTTCTGTACATCCCAGGACAATAACCTGAGCGCCTCTGTCAATAAGGGAAATAATACTGTTATTAACAATTGTGCCTGTTTCTTCAGTAATTTTACCGGCATTTGATTTTATTCCGAACGAAGGGTGATAAATTGCGCTGTGAAGTGATCTCTGGTCTGCTTCAGACAAATATACTGTATCCAAACCTGATTCATTAATAATGTCATACTGTCTGGTATGAAAAGTGCCGGTAGTTCCCAGTATCCCGACTTTTTTCTTCCCCGGAAACTGATTCTTAATAAAAATACCTGTCTCCCTTATCATATGAAGTAATTTTATCCTGGAATAATTATCGTTTAATTCAGACATTATTACATCAAATATCTGGGGGGCATGTGCAGAATTACAAGCCAGTGCAGCATATCTGACCCCTATCGACTCCATTTCGATCAGAATTTGCGCAATGCGATAAGCAGGATTAGTCTTTTCATTACCCATAATGTATTCTGTCCTGTCAGGAATAGACTCAGGCACAGAATAAAGAATCTGAGGCAGATGCTCCTGGTCCTTTTTCGCAATAGTCTGGCTAATAATATTTTTTGAAAGGGCTATCCCCGCATCGGGCCCCATACCTCCGACAATGCCAATAATTCCTTTGTTCATCACTTTAGTATTTTACCATCTCCTGTCTTATAAATCATATCCTTATCACCTATATATGGCCTGTCCCTGACACCGCCTTTTTCTCTGTCCATAACTATAGGATAGAGATACTGACCTCCGTTAACATAATTGATCTTTGTAATGTCAGCCGGTCCCCATCCCGGAACTTCGATCTTCACAATAGTGCCGGGATAATTTTCTCCGGCAATCCCTGTTTCATAATATCCCCTGAAAAAATGAACTCTTGTTTTATGTACAACTATATCCAGCTCATCGAAGTCAATTCCTATTGTTCCATGCCAGTCGGGCGTAGTTATCTGGCTTAGTGCAGGGGTTACAACAATCCTGTTGTTATTTCCGAAATGCAATACAAGATGATCCTGATCAAAAAACTCTACCACCGCATCATCAAGGGTAACAGGATCTCCTGCATAAATATCGGTTGTCCCTCCTAACTTAACAGGGCCGGTATGGTCACCAGGTTTCATGCCTCTCTTATGCATACTTTGAAAAAAGTCATGATCCGCCAGGGTGCCTATGCAAAAATTAGCCGCACCTTTTCTTATAAGCTCATTAGTTATCCACGTCGCCCCTCCGGTCCGGTCGCAGCCATCGGCAACCACAACAGGTGTCCTGCCGGAATTTACAGCCCCCATTACTTTTACCACACCCTCTTCGACATTATATATTTCCTTAAAGACAAAATCCTTCCTGTGCCTCCATATAAAATCGTTCATATCCTCTGCAATCCGTTCAGCAAGCTCCGGATCATTATTGGTTACCGCAAACACTGATGCTCCGTTATCCGGTACATCTGCATATGCAAAACCGAAATTCACTGAGACATAAACATCTTTTTCACGGTTTTCCCATCTCCTTGCCCTTTCCATAATTTCCCTCGCAGGGTATCTGAGTGTTCCCTGAAAAAAGCTGGGAGTAATAACACCTGGTTTTCTGCTGGCAACAACAGGTTTATATGTTCCCTGCATGGCTCTTATCATAACATCTGCTGCTCTCTGTCCCATTAACCCTTCATCATAATGGGGAAATCTTTTAACTGAAAAAACAGCATCCGCTGCATCATCAGCAACCAGTTCGGCATCAACACAGGCATGCAGGTCAAGTGTAACAGTAATAACAGCATCAGGCCCAACAGCCTTTCTTACCATCCGTGATAACTCAGCCTCAGGCCTGGCGACGCCAACTACAGCCATTGAGCCGTGGAGGGCAAGGTCTACACCGTCAAAAGGCCCCTTCTCTTTCAGTTCTGAGATCATCCTTGTAGTGAAATAATCCCATACTTCCCTGGTATTCCAGCTACGGGAAGTACCTCCAACAGGCATATCCGCCGGAGAAGTTATACCAACCAGGGTAACTCCCCCATAGGCTTCCATCCTTGATTCAAAGCCTCCTACATAGCCCGTTGTCTGTCCCAGAAACTTATCGGTTACAGGACCTGCAGCCAGCCAGTCATCCACTTCGGCCGGATCAGGACAATAGGTACAGGTTTCATGAGGGAAAAATATTACTGCTACCCTGTAGGATTCCTGACGTAATGGAATTTCACGGACTGAAACTCCCTGAGCATGTGAATTGATCGCAACCATTGCCGAAAATATAAACACTAATATACATAAATAACCTGACAACCGGAATACTATTTTTCTGTAAATTTTAAATACCATATCAACTTTATTTTTTATTAATTAAACATATATGTCTGAAGCAAAACAAGCACGAATCAAAGAAAAATTCCTTCTCCCACACCTATTGGAAGATCAAGCCAAAACCATATAAAAAGCAATATAACCCATAATACAAAAAGAATTGCTGCATAAGGAACCAATAATGATAAAATAGTACCAATACCTGCATTTTTATCATACTTCCTGACCCACCCTATCAGCAGGGGAAAGTATGGATACAACGGACTAATTGCATTTGTTATTGAGTCTCCTATGCGATATAATAACTGAATAAATGCGGGTGTATAACCTAACTGAGTCAGCATCGGAATGAACACCGGTGCAAAAATAGCCCATTTAGCGGATCCGCTTCCAATAAAAATATTAATAAAAGAGACCAAGATCATATACATGATAAACATTAACGGACCTGTCATTCCTGTCGATTTTAAAAATTCAGCCCCGTTTATTGCCAGAATTGAATCCAGCCTGCTCCAGTTAAACAGGTTGATAAACTGTGCTACTACCAGCATCAAGACTATATAACCTGCAAGATCCCTGACCCCCAGTTCCATAAACTTCAGCAGGTCATCCGGTTTTTTAATACTTCCTGTAATTTTACCATAAACATAACCCGGTATGGTAAAAAAGAAAAAGAGCAAAGGTACGAGCCCCCGGAGAAATGGCGAAGGAACAATCCCTCCTGTCTCCTGGTTACGCAAAGGAGCTCCTGGAGGAATAAGAAGAACGAGAACAACAATCAGATATATTAACAATGCAAGACCGGAATATCGTAATCCTCTCTTTTCTAATGAAGTTAGTTTAGGAGCTTCCTTATAGACTTCAATAGTTTCATCTCCATAGGATAAAGCTTTGCACCTGGGTATAGTGTTTCGCGACACAACGTAGGCTCCGCCAAATCCCAGTACAAATGTGGAAATAATCATGAAATACCAGTTAGCAGTAGCGCTTACTTCCATTGTACTGTCAATATTTGATACAACCTCAGTGCTTATTCCCGCAAGCAGTACATCAGTGCCGGCAATTAAAAAATTTGCAGTAAACCCGGCTGTTGCTCCGGCATACCCTGCAATTAACCCTGCAACAGGGTGAAATCCCATCTGAGTAAAGATAAGTGCAGCAATTGGAGGAATAATTACCACACCTGCATCAGATCCGATATTGCTACATGCGCCTATAATAAATATCACGGGAAGGACAATTTTCCTTGGAACTGAAAAAGCCATAGTTCTCAATATGATAGTAAGCAATCCACTTCGTTCTGCCACAGAAACGCCCATTAACATTACCAACACAAGGCCTAATGGGGCAAAGTGTGCAAAATTTGTGACCATCTCTTCCAAAAAACGCCGTAATGCCACGCCTGAGATAAGGTTTACCGGTTCAATCAATGCTCCGGTTCCGGGATCTGTTGCACTGACACCTGTTAAAACTGCAATTGCACTGAACAAAATTACCAATGCAATTATCCAGACAAACAGCCAGAAAGGATGGGGTAATTTATTACCAAACTTTTCAATCCATGTCAGGATCTTATTAACCTTTACAGGAGAATTTTCTTTCCCTTCTGAATTATTTTGCTTAACCATTCTTTTATATTTTTACAAAAATTTTTGATCACGAAAAATCGGTATTTTTTTTAAATTTCATGTCCAAAGAGCCAGTGGAAATAAAAAAAAACAACAAACTAAAGGAATTAAGGTTAAAATTATAGTAATTTTCGCCCTTTTATTTAAAGTCGAGGAATATGAGATTCAGTTCCAGAATGCAATTTCTTATAAAAAATGGATTCAGGGGATTTGTCTGGCTGCTTGTCCTGCTGACTGCCTATTTTTTTTTCGAAGAGATTGTAATATCCAGAAATCCTGATAACTGGGTTGAAAAATTCTATGCCAAACCTGAAATTATTTACCTTATCTATATAGGTTCAGAGTTCTTTTTTGGAATCTTTCCTCCTGAACTATTTATGATATGGGCAGTCAGAAAGGCCAATCCTGCAAACTATTTCATTATTCTGAGTTTTTTTGCAGTTGTATCTTACGGATTAGGATATGTTACTTTTTTGATAGGCCGGTTTATTTATAAAAGGGTAGCATTCAGATATATCAGGATAAAATTTTTAAAAAGGTCGTGGCCTCAGCTCAAAAAGTATGGCATATTTCTTATAATTGTTGCAGCTCTTACACCCATACCATGGTCAGCTACATGCCTGCTGGTTGGATCAGCAGGTTATCCTTCCCTCAGATTTTTAAAATATGCTGTTGTCCGTCTCCTTCGTTTTGCAATTTACGGCTATATTATTTTCCAAACTCATCAGATTTAAATAAATTAGACAAAAATTAACCTGTGCCTCTCCTGGCAATAAAAATCAAAATAAAGTAAAAAAAAGATGATAAACTTTGAAAAAGGAACCTATGGATATGACAAAAACTTTTTAAAAAAGAATATTATTGAGATTGTAGAATTAAAGGATAAAGATTCAAATGCGAGCGTATTGTTGGCACCAGGCTACCAGGGACGAGTAATGACTTCGACTGCCGGAGGAGATAAGGGATTGAGTTTTGGCTGGATTAATTACAAACTGATAGAATCGGGCCGGATTCTCGAACATATTAATCCCGTTGGCGGGGAGGAACGGTTCTGGCTTGGCCCTGAAGGAGGTCCGTTCTCCATTTACTTTGAGCAGGGATCGGAACAGATATTTGACAACTGGCAGGTACCTGCGGTTTTAGATACAGAACCTTTTGAAATTATAAGACAGGATAGTGAAAGTGTTACATTTACAAAAAACAGCTGTTTGACAAACGCATCTGGCGCTGAATTCAGCATTGGTATAGAACGTACAGTTAAATTATTGCATGCTGATTCACTCTCTGCAATTTTTCACCTCAACTTTTCTTCACCTGATATTAAACTGGTTGCTTACCAGTCTGAGAATAAAATTACAAATACCGGTACCGGCGAATGGACGAAAGAAAAAGGACTCCTGTCGGTCTGGATGTTATCAATGTTTAATCCTTCACCTGCAACAACTGTATTTTTGCCGTACAATACAGCAGGAAGCGGGACTGTAGTTAATGATGATTATTTCGGGAAGGTGCCTTCAGAAAGGCTTATCATTGATTCAGGGACTGTATTTTTTAAAATTGACGGAAAATTTCGCAGTAAAATCGGACTACCTGAGGAGAGGGCAACAGAGATGTGCGGAAGTTATGACTCACAAAAAAATATACTAACCCTGATATGGTGCTCTTTACCAAAGGAGAAAAAAGAATATTTAAATTCAAAATGGGGCGACCAGGACAATCCCTACCTTGGAGATGTCATTAACGCATATAATGATGGCCCTGTGGAGGATGGGTCAATCATGGGGCCATTCTATGAAATAGAGACATCATCACCTGCAGCCGGCTTAAAACCAGGTGAATCATTAACACACACCCAAAGGGTTGTACATATTCAGGGAGATGAAAAGAACCTGGCTAAACTGACCTACAAGCTTTTTAAGATTGACCTTCAGAAAATTAAATCGGTTTTCCAATAACATGACATTCATTTTAATCATATCATTACTATTTACCATGAATTTTCAACCGGATCAAAATAGAACATCCCAGATAATTACTGTTGGCGGGGGATGTTTTTGGTGCACTGAAGCCATTTTTAAGGAATTAAGAGGAGTTATTAAAGTAGTTCCCGGTTACAGCGGAGGCAACGTAAAAAATCCGTCATACAGGGAGGTATGTACAGGTTCCACCGGCCATGCCGAGGTGATACAGATAACTTATAATCCTGAACTAATAACAATTTCCGAGATACTTGAAGTATTTTTCATGACCCACGATCCGACGACACTTAACCGGCAGGGACCGGATACAGGTACTCAATACCGGTCAGCAATTTTTTATCACTCCGAAGAACAAAAAAAGGCCGCAGAAAATATTATTAAACAGTATGAAACTGAAAAAATATTTGACATGCCTGTAGTTACAGAAATTATACCTTTTAAGGCCTTTTATCCTGCCGAAAATTATCATCATGATTACTTTGAACAAAACAAGAGGCAGCCATACTGCCAATTTGTAATCAGCCCTAAAATTGAGAAATTCAAAGAGAAATATAAAGACAGGCTGAAAAATAACAATAATTTTTAAAGCCGGATTTTTGTGATCCTTATATCATCTTAAGAGCAGAATTATTTACAATTCCCTGATCCAAATATTCCTGAAACTGACGGGATTACTATGATCCTGCAGGACCAGGCTCCCCGGACCATGTTCTTCTATACTATATTCAGGAATGCCAATAAATTCTGTCGGCCCGCGCAATTTTACACTGTTCTGGATCAGTACTCCGTTATGTAACACAGTCACGACAGGAGGGGTAAAATATGTACCATCTTTGTTAAACCTCGGCGCTGTATATATTATATCATACACCTGCCATTCACCCGGCTTTTTACTGGCATTGACCAGAGGAGCATGCTGTTTATAAAGACTTCCGGCCTGGCCATTCCGGTATGTCCGGTTATTATAGCTGTCCAGGATCTGCACTTCATAGCGTTCCTGTAAAAAGACGCCACTGTTTCCCCTACCCTGGCTTTCGCCCACAATTTCTTCAGGTGTACGCCATTCGATATGGAGTTGAAAATCCTGAAATACACGTTTTGTCTTAATGGTGCCGGTACCTTTGACAACTGTAGCACAACCATTTTCGACTTTCCAACCTGGCACACCGCCCTTACTGTCAGTCCATTCATTTTCAAGGTTGACACCGTCGAAAAGAACGATTGCATCCGAAGGTGCATTCACCGGAGTCGCCCCGGGAGTTACAACTGTTACTTCAGGATCCCAAATCTCGGTCATCTCAGGTTTCATTGGGGCGGGCCCTTCAGTCTGGGCATTCACTCCTGCCGAAATAATAAACATCACCAGCAGGCTTATTACTATCTTATGCATATTACTCTAAAATTTATTTTAATTATATCGTTAATTTACAGCTAAATGTTTTTTTTTATTAAACTCCAAGCTCCTTCATAATCCTTTCAATTTTAGCTTCTGCTTTAGCCTCTGCTTCATAAAACTGATCGCGGGAGACAAGGTGGCCTTTAACTTCAAAATAGAATTTTATTTTTGGCTCAGTGCCTGAAGGCCTTACTGAAATTTTTGAACCTTCAACAGTAAAAAACTGAAGCACATTGGAAGTGGCCTTCTGATCTATTCTTTTCTGCCGCCCGGTTTTGAGATTTTTTTCTGTCAGTGTTGAATAGTCTTTTACCAGTTCAAGCGGTGATCCATCCAATACAGAGGGAGGATTATCCCTCAGATTGCTCATTATTTTTAAAATTTCATCAGCCCCGCTCTTACCTCTCCGCACTATATATTTCATTTTCTCTTTTGAATAACCATATTCCAGATAGATATCCTGCAGCAACTCAAACAGGGTCTTACCCTGATCAATAGCCCATGCTGTGATCTCTGCCATCAGCGCACATGAAGTAACCGCATCTTTATCTCTCACGAAATCGGCAGGCATAAATCCAAAGCTCTCCTCGCCACCTCCGATATATTTTTTAAATTCTTCCTGCTCTCTGATTACCTCAGCAATATATTTAAATCCGGTATATACATCGAAACATTCTATATCGTTTCTCCCGGCTATTTCAGCTATCATTTCGGTAGTAACAATAGTTTTTACAATATATTCATTACCTTTCAGTGATCCGGATGACTTCAGGGATGTAATAATATAGTATATGAAAAGCATAGCAGTCTGATTGCCATTTATAAGAACATACTTCCCCTTATCATTTTTCACTGCCACCCCTATTCTGTCCCCGTCAGGGTCAGAGGCCATTACCACATCTGCATCTACTTCCCTTGCCTTATTCAAAGCCATTGCCATAGCTGTTTCTTCTTCCGGATTTGGCGAAATGACAGTAGGAAAATCACCGCTTACCACATCCTGTTCAGGAACATTTATGATATTGGTAAATCCAAATTTCCGTAATGCTGCCGGTATTAACTTTACACCCGTCCCATGAATAGGTGTATATACAATTTTTATATCTTTATGTCTTGCAACCACTTCCGGAAATACAGAAACACTTTTTACTTTCTCTAAAAACTTATTATCAATATCTTCTCCGATAATTTCGATTAACTCGTCAGGCCCGTCAAAATTAATATCTCCGTGTTTTATCTTAAGTACCTCCTTTACAATATTAACGTCATGCGGCGCTACTATCTGAGAGCCGTCATCCCAGTAGGCCTTGTAGCCGTTATATTCTTTGGGATTATGAGAGGCAGTAATAACGACACCACTTTGGCATCCCAGTTCACGTATGGCAAAAGATAACTCAGGGGTAGGCCGGAGATCATCAAACAGAAATGCTTTTATTCCGTTTGCCGCAAAAATTTCTGCACTGCTCCTGGCAAAAAAGCGGCTGTTATTTCTGCAGTCATGCGCAATTGCAACCTTTATCTGTTTTAGCCCGGCAAAATTTTTCTTCAGGTAATTGGACAGCCCCTGGGTTGCCGCGCCCACAGTATATTTATTCATCCGGTTGGTGCCGACTCCCATAATGCCACGAATTCCTCCTGTTCCAAATTCAAGATCTTTATAAAAAGCATCTGTCAGTTCAGAGGGGTCTTCATTGTTAAGAAGTCTTTGAACCTCCTTACGGGTTTCTTCGTCATATGTTTCCGAAAGCCACTTCTCAGCCTTCTCCCTGACCAGCAGGACCAATTCTTTATTTTCCATTTATCTGGTATTTTGAATTTTTATCAGACACTTTTTCAGGCTATCCTTCCAATAAGGAATATCAAAACCAAAAGTAGCCTTAATTTTTAATTTATTTAACACAGTGTAAAATGGTCGCTTTGCCGAAGTTGAAAATTCAGAGGAGAGGACAGGTAATACCTCGCAATCTTTACCTGCAATTTCAAAAACAGCCTTGGCAAAATCGTACCAGCTTGCTACCCCTTCATTCGAAAAATTGTAAATGCCGGGGATAAAATATTGCCGGTCACCAGCAAATTTTTCAGTTATTGCGATTACCGCCCCGGCCAGATCTGATGCCCAGGTAGGTGTACCTGTCTGGTCAAAAACCACTTTCACGTGCCTGTTAGCCTCTCCCAACTGAAGCATTTTCTTCACAAAATTATTACCATAAAAAGAGTAGAGCCATGAAGTTCTCAAAATAACCGAATCCGGATTTTCGACAAGGCATGACCTCTCTCCTTCGAGTTTGGTCTTACCGTAAACGGTGGCCGGACCGACAGGATCGGTTTCAACATAAGGCACAAATGATTCTCCGCTATACACATAGTCGGTTGAAATGTGAATCACTCCGGAATGCAGGCGTCTAGCCTCTCTTGCCAGTAATCCGGGAGCCTGTGAATTGATTTTCTCTGCCAAAACGGGATCATTCTCTGCTTTATCTACAGCAGTGTATGCAGCACAATTAATTATAAAATCAGGGTGTTCATCCTTGAAATATGCCTGAACCATCTTAGCATCAGTGATGTCCAAAGAATCAATATCGGTAAACAGAAATTTCCAATCCGGAAAATCAACAGATCGTTCTCTCAACTCACTCCCTAACTGTCCGTTTGCACCAGTTACCAATATCTTCATACTCTTGTAAAAATAAAATTCATTTCTGCATCAACCAGCATAGGGGCTGATAAATCTTTGTCAGACACAACAGGCTTTTCAGAGCCGGTCATCCAGTTTATTCCCAAATCAGGATCATTGATATTCACTGCCCTTTCTGAATTTCCATTGTATACATTATCACATTTATATGAAAAAACTGCTGTTTCACTGAGAACAGAAAAACCATGTGCAAATCCTTTAGGTATAAATAACTGCTTTTTCCCAATATCATCCAAAATAACCCCGAACCATCGTCCGAAGGAAGGGGAACCTTTTCTCAGGTCTACTGCAACATCGTATACCCTGCCGCAGACTACCCTCACAAGTTTCGACTGTGCATAGGGTTCAAGCTGATAATGAAGGCCCCTGACCACTCCTTTTATAGATTTTGATTCATTATCCTGCACAAAAGATGCTGTTATACCAAAACTTCTGTATAACTCTTCTCTGTAGGATTCGAAAAAATAACCCCTGGGGTCATCGAATATCCGGGGCTCAATAATCAGCAGTCCCGGAATTTCTGTTTCAGTAACTCTCATATAATTTTGGTAAACTTAAAAAATTCAATCAAAAAAATTCTTATTTAAATAATTTAACACCGGAAAATAACAGCCTGCAGTTATTCATCCGGACGAATTGAGTCCGTAGTAACCTTTAATTTAATTTCCATTTTCGTAAATTCTAAAATGCCACTATTTGTTTCTCAGCGAGATTCAAAAGATATTCACCATACTGATTACCCGATAATGGTTTCGCAAGTTCTATCAGTTGTTCCCTGCTGATAAACCCCCGTTTATATGCAATCTCTTCTATACAGGAAACCTTAAGACCTTGTCGCTGCTCAATAGTAGCAATAAAATTTGAGGCCTGCAACAGGCTGTCATGGGTACCTGTGTCCAGCCATGCAAATCCCCTGCCCAGCAATTTAACATTTAATCTGCCTTCCTCCAGATAGAGGCGGTTAATATCAGTGATCTCCAACTCTCCCCTGGCCGAAGGTTTTAATTGTAAAGCTTTCTCCAATACATCATTCGAATAGAAGTACAATCCGGTAACAGCGTAATTGGATTTTGGGTTCCGGGGTTTCTCCTCGATCGAAATAACTTTGTTATCGTCATCAAAGTCTACCACTCCATACCTTCCGGGATCTTTCACATAATATCCGAAGACTAAAGCTCCGTCGTCTAATTTTGCAGCATCGTTAAGAATGGAACGAAAATTATACCCGTAAAAAATATTATCTCCGAGAATCAGACATACACTGCTGTTTCCGATGAATTCACTACCCAGAATAAATGCCTGCGCCAATCCTTCCGGAAAGGGTTGTATTTTATATGAAATATTCAATCCCAGCTGCCTTCCTGTGCCAAAGAGATTTTTATAAAATCCTATATCATCAGGGGTAGAAATGATTAAAATATCACGTATATCAGCCAACATCAGTACAGACAGAGGATAGTAGATCATCGGTTTGTCATATACAGCTGTCTCTTATACACATCT
>LSQX01236063.1_pt2 | contig 17716 bp, 16 predicted proteins | sample 654561 | NCBI WGS metagenome assembly LSQX01 (sample SAMN04489861, study PRJNA283612) | anaerobic digester metagenome | isolation source: 4 biogas reactors fed with cattle manure at either 37C or 55C with and... | place: Denmark: Kongens Lyngby | collected 2014
CGCTGAGACAGTTTCGTTGAAAAAAGCCATCGCCAGAAAAATAACAATAATCAAAACAGAAGTAAGTTTTTTCATTTTGTTTCCCTTTCACATTTTATCTGTTATTATGACGATCTATTCACTCCAAAAGTTCCAATAAATTTAGATAAATAAACTCTGATTAAATTATACATTATAAAAGAACCGACTACAATCATGAATTGTCGGCGATCGATAAGAAGTTCTCGAGGTCGACGCAATTGATGTTGGTTTTAGAAATATGCACAAAACGCCTCTCTTACAAACCAGGTCTTAAAACCTTTTTGTCGATTACAGCGATCATGTAAAAAACAAAAAAGGTTACCCCTCTTCTTCTGGATAACCTCTTTTGTTCCGATCAATCGCTTATTTTTGTGTGATTTTGATTGTCCTTGGCTTTGCTTCTTCGGCTTTGGGGACGACAAGCGTCAGAACACCGTTCTCGAGTTCAGCGACAACTTTGCTTGAATCCAGGGGTGTGGGGAGAGAAATCACACGATGGAATCTGCCGCTTGGTCGTTCTGCAATCAAATAGTCGCAGTTTTCATCACGATCAGCGCTCAATGTGCCTGAAATGGTGACGATTTCATTGACGATCTGAATATCGAGATCTTCTGATTTGACACCCGGTAAAAGTGCGTAGATTGTGAAGGAATCGGTTTCGGCTTTTACATCGATTGGGAAAGCCAGTTCGGACGTGTAGTCCTGTTCATAGTCACGCATCATTTCTTCGAGGGAACGTCTTCGCATCGGTCTTCGGATTGGGTTAACATACAGGGTCATAATTGCCTCCATTGGTTATTGTTTCTCATTCGCTTTTATCTTATTTTGATTTTATTAACAATGTATCTGAGGAAAATTTGAAGAATGTAAGAAATGAAATTCGATTCACATGCCTTCAGATGCGTCTGTTACAATATTTGGAATAATGTTGGAGGTTGAAACCTGGAATAATGGGTAAAAAATGGTTGTTGTGGACCCTGTTGCTGGGATTGCTGATCCCGGTTGGTGTATATCTCATCTATAGATATGTCTGTTTTTTGGGAGGGCGCACGCCTCAGGTCATTAGGTTTTTACGACATCCTGAAGATTATCCGAAGCTCATTCTCCCTGCGGGGACGCGCTGCGGTGATGCCCCTTTTGCCCTGCCTTCACGCGGTATGATTGGATTCATTTGGGGCGATTCTTTTCGCCCCGGGCACCGTCATTCGGGTATCGATATTTTTTCGGGGAAGGCTGTGGGGGAAGAGCCGGTTTATGCGGCTTATGATGGTTATCTGACGCGCCTGGAAGAGTGGAAGGCTTCGGTGATTATCCGAATCCCATCCGACCCACTCCAACCCGAAACACAAGTCTGGACGTATTACACACACCTGGCGGACCGTTTCGGGAATACGCTGATTTCTGATGATTTTCCGCCCGGAACCTCAGAAGTTTACGTGACAGCCGGCACCTTACTGGGATACCAGGGAAATTACTCCGGCACTTTTGGAAAACCAACCGGCATTCATCTGCATTTTTCAATTGTCAGGGACGATGGAAAAGGGCAATTTTTAAACGAACTTGAAGTCAACAACACCCTTGACCCATCCCCCTATTTTGGTTTGCAGCTGAACGCCCGGGAGAACAAAGATCAAATTCCATTATGTGCACCCCCTTAGGGATCCTGATAGATCAGCCCTTCCCGTTAATCGTATAATAAGGACAAGCATTTATTCAGCAAGATCATTGGATCAGGAGTAAATATGGAAGAAATTGCACATCAAGTATTTATTGAGAAAGATTTTCGTGGTGTGGTGCTGGGCGCAATAATTCTGGATCAGGGGTTGATCCTGGTCGATGCACCCATTCAGACCGAGGATATTCTGGCATGGAAAACAAGAATTGAGCCGTTTGGTGGTGGCTTTTCTAATAAATTGCTGGTCATGATGGACACACACATTGATCGTATAACGGGGATGCGAGCGTGTGAGGTGGACATCCTGGGACATCAAAATGCGATCGAAATATTATCCAATCGGGCGCTCATGCTTCAAGCTCAGGATGTTGATTGCGGTGCAGCATATGCACCTGATGAAGCCATCACGAACATTCCATGGCCTGTGCCGAATTTATCTTTTTCTGACCAGGTTTCGTTCTATTGGGATGACGATCCTGTGATTGTGACGCACCAACCGGGGGCTCATTCAGCAGGTGTTTGGGTAGATTGTCGCGAAAAGCAGGTTGTTTTTGTGGGCGATAGCGTTGTCATGCACCAACCGCCGTTTCTCGCCTGCGCTGATCTTGATTTGTGGATTGCAGAATTGACCTTGTTGAATTCAGATGTCTATAAGGGTTATAAAATCGTCAGCAGCCGTTCGGGGCTTGTGACAAGGCGCACGGTCGATTGGATGACCCGGTTTCTGATAACGGTCAGAGAAATGGTTGCTGAACTGGCGGAAAGTGAAGACCGCGCAGAAGCGATTGCGAAAGCCGTTCCAATCCTTTTAAGAAGAACACGGTTTGATAAAGTTTATGCAAACTCTTATAAAAATCGCCTGGTATGGGGATTGACCCATTACCTTCAAAGGCATTACCCTGAGGACTTAAATTGAGATTGCAGGAGATATGCTATGAATGTTGAGGATTGCAGCCCTCTGGTCATCGTTACGAGAGGTGAGATTGTTGAATCGATGCATTTTGGCGGGTTTGTTCTTGTAGATTCTTTGGGTCGTACCCTTGCCTGCGAGGGGAACCCTCAAATGATGACCTATCCGCGCAGTTCGATGAAGCCTCTGCAGGCTTTACCCTTCATCGAGATGGGAGGACAGGAGGCATACGACCTGACGGATCAGGAAATTGCCATGATGTGTGCCTCACATTCGGGGACGAATTTGCATGTAGAAGTATTACGAAAGATGCATGAAAAGATAGGTATCAGTGAAGATGATCTGGCTTGCGGTGTACATTGGCCGGGGGATGCGGATACCCGAACTGCGATGATCAGGGCGGGTGAGACCCTCACACCTTTTCGGCACAATTGCTCGGGTAAGCACACCGGGATGCTGGCACAAGCCCGCCTGAGGGGACTTGAAAAAACGGATTACCTTGACCCCCACCACCCTGTCCAGGTGAAGATCAGGGAAGCGATTGCAGAAATGGTGACGATGGAACCCGATACGATGCCAATTGGCATCGATGGCTGTTCAGCGCCAGTTTATGGAATTCCGCTTTACAATATGGCTTACGGTATCGCCAAACTGGCGGACCCTTCCAGCCTGGAAGAAAACCGTGCCAGGGCGTGTCAGAAGATCACCCGGGCTATGATGACGCATCCGGAGATGGTGGCTGGGCCGGGCAAATTTGATACGGACCTGATGAAAGCCGGCAGGGGGAGGGTCTTTTCCAAAGGCGGCGCGGAGGGATATCAGGTTCTGGGCGTGATGCCCGGAGCAACCGGAAAAAACGTACCTGGTTTGGGGATTGCGCTGAAAATTTCTGATGGAGACCCCGGAGGAAGGGCAAGGACCTGTGTCAGCGTGGCAATTCTGGCAGCGCTGGGCGTTTTGAACAGGGACGAAATTGAACTGTTTATGCTAGGTGGCGTCATGCCGGTTAAAAACTGGCGCAAACTGGATGTTGGTGAAATTCGTCCTGCTTTTTCTTTGAAACTAAATGCGTGATCAACAAGAGAAAGGCGTTTATGACTTCTGCTGAACAAACCTGGATCAACCAGATTAGAAACAGACTGCTGGAAGCCTATGGCGCGCCAGAATGGCGTGATCCTTTACCGGCTGTGGATGAACTTGTGTCGACCATCCTCTCGCAAAACACCAATGATGTTAATCGCGATGCTGCCTTTGACCAGTTGTGCAAAACATTCCCCGATTGGGAGTCTGTCAGGGATGCCCCGACGGACCGGGTTGTGGATGCAATTCGTACGGCTGGGCTGGCAAATCAGAAAGGTCCGCGCATTCAACAAGCGCTGCGAGAAATATCAGAATATAACCAAGGAAGCATAGATCTTTCATTTTTGCGTGATATGTCGCGTGATGCAGCCCGGGATTGGTTGATGAAGATTAATGGTGTGGGACCAAAAACAGCGGCAATTGTCCTCCTGTTTTCGATGGGAATCCCCGCATTTCCTGTAGATACCCATGTCTACCGGGTGACGGGTAGGATCGGAATACGTCCAAAAGCATTGAACGTTGAAAAAGCGCATGCCTACTTGGAAGAACGCATCCCTGAAGATGCCTATTTTGACTTACATCTCAACCTGATTCACCTGGGCAGGCAGGTGTGCGGCGCCAGAAGGTGGTATTGCAGCCGGTGTCCGGTGGAAGACTTGTGCGAATTTGACGATAAACATTATTAGACCGATCAAATGGCGCCTTCGTTTACATATTCAATTTGTTAAATTATTTGGTCTTTGGAAATAAATCAGGAACCCGCTGCATGTTTTACATTGCCGATCAGAGACCAGGGCCCGGTCCAGGTGATGGTGACATCACATTCCTTGCCCAGTAGATTTTCGTCACTTTCAGCAAAGACAAGTTTATTGGTTCTTGTTCGCCCTCTCCAGCGATCGCGTGATTTTTCTTCGATGAGAACATTAACAGTCGTTCCTAATAGCTGGGCGTTGATCTCGGTTGCGATTTGTTCCTGCAGAGTTTCCAATGCACGAAAACGGCGCATTTTTTCTTCTTTGGGAACGTTATCATTCATCATGCGTGCTGAATAGGTGCCGTGACGCGGTGAATAACGAGCGAGGTGGGCAACATCCATTTTCAATTCTGCCAGTAGATCGTATGTTTTTTGGAACTGCGCTTCTGTCTCTCCCGGGAAGCCAACAATAATATCGGTTGCAATACTGACCCCCGGGATTTTTTCCCGAATTTTATAAACCAATTGACGGTAGTCATCGGATACATAGCCCCGGCGCATAGCCCGCAATACCGCATCATCGCCTGCCTGGATTGGAACTTCGATATGCTCACAGACTTTAGGCAGAGTCGCAACAGCATCCAGCAGTTCTTCGGTCATGTAATTGGGGTGCGAGGTCAGAAAACGCAGACGTTTGAGACCTTCGATCTCATGAAGATCGAAAAGCAACTTTGCCAGGGTGGATTTTTCGGGCAAATCCAAACCATACCGATCCACAATCTGCCCCAACAGCGTCAGTTCTTGGACGCCCTGATCCACAAGTTGTTGGGCTTCCGCCAGGATTTCTTTATATGGGCGTGAACGCTCTTTCCCGCGCCTGGATGGGATGATGCAATAGGCGCAGGCATGAGAACAGCCGAGCACGATGGGGATATAGGCAGAAACCAGTTTGTTCTGCACTTGCTGTGGGAGAGCAAGTTTTTCATCCAGAATCGCATTCAGTTCTTCCTGTTTTTGCTCCGATTCAATTTTTGCATCGCGATTGATCAGGAAACGTATCAGTGGCTCGGGGTCGGATGGCGGTGAGAACACATCCACCCAGGGAAACCGTTCTTGAATTTTTTGGTTTCCCCGAACACCAAACAAACAACCCATCAAATTAATCACGAGATCGGGGTTTTTTTCTTTAAGTGGGCGCAAGGAGCTGAGCCGACCAATGGCTTTATCTTCAGCGCTCTGCCGGACGACACAGGTGTTCAGGATAATTACGTCTGCGTTGGCAGGTTTTTTTGTTGGCTGGTATCCCAGTTTTTCTAACAATGAAGCTGCTCGCAGTGAATCGGAAACATTCATCTGGCAGCCTGCAGTCCATATATGGTATTTCATAAGTGGTTATTATACTCGACCAGGTCAACACCTTGAAATGAGTGAAATGGAGCGTGTGAAACGGAAAAAGATGGCGTTAATTAGAAAATCACAAGTCTTCTTTTGCTTGATTTTAAAAACCAAATGTGAATGAGGGTGCTTTTTCGGTTATAATTAACAAGGGTGGAGCGACGTTTTCTAAGAAATAATGGAGAAAATTCGATGGACTTTGAAACAACTGAATTTAAAAGAAGTACGGTGATTTATACCAGCGGTCGTATTGACAGTTATACTGCTTCCGAAGTGGAAGAAGCCCTGACGCAGCTGATGGAACAAGGTCAGAACAACATTATCTTTGATATGAAGGATGTGAGCTTTGTTTCAAGTGCCGGGTGGTGGGCTTTGATTCGTGTTCAGAAAGAAGCCAAGAAGCTGAACAAAGGCGAGCTGGTGTTGTTAAATCTAGATGAACGCATCAAGAACTCAATGGACCTGGTTGGAATTGGTTCCTATTTTACAATTCACAATGATTTGACAGAAGCTGTGGGCAGTTTCTAAACAAACCCTGAGATCAAACAAATAAAAAATCTTCCAAAGGCTGTCTGAAAAGGCAGCCTTTGTGATTTGCTTCTCTGTTTTCCCCTGTTTGTTAATCTTTATCTTGATCAAAGGCGTAGAGTTCCTGATGAACCGCTCTGATCGCATCCAGATCCATTTTAATGACCATTCGGTCATAGGTGACCAGCCCGTTCACCTCGATCTCAACATCTGAGGTTTGGGTATAAACTGCCGCTGAAAGGCCTGCTTTTATCCAGGGGATGAGTTGTTTTCGGAGCAGGTCGATATACCCGCCTGTCAGATCTTCCTTCGTTGCGAATTTTTTGTACCCAAAATCTTTTCGGGGGTTCCAGGCATGTCCGGGAATTTTCAGGCTGTATCCACCAAACTCGGACAGAACCCAGCCACGATCAGGATCTATTGCCGGTTTGGGAAGCGGTTTGAAATAGACATGATCGCTTTTAAAATCCCCTGCGTTTTGATCAAACCAACCACTGGCATGATCCACCAACCGGGTGCGGTCATGGTCCCTGGTCCAATTGGCAATTCGGGCGGCGTCAAATTGTCCCCAACCCTCGTTGAACGGGCACCAGATTGCAATTGAAACCACGTTATAAAGCGCATCCAGCATCCTCTGATATTCAATCTCAAAATAGGATCTGCCATCACCATCCCTGCGTCCCAGCCGCCAGAAAGCGCGGTCATCCCGCAGCTTTTTGAGAAAGTTGACAAAGAAGAACCAGATCGGTTTTGGGCTGATCCCTCCGCTGACCATATCCTGCCAAACGATCAACCCTGCCCGATCGCAATGGTAGTAATAGCGGGCAGGTTCCACTTTGATATGTTTGCGAAGCATGTTGAAGCCGGCGTTTTTGATCAGCTGAATATCCCATTGTAAGGCTTCATCTGTGGGTGGTGTATAGAGACCATCTGGCCAGTAGCCCTGATCGAGAGGCCCATAAAGGAAGAGCGGTTTGTTGTTCAGGCAGAACCGCAGGGTGCCGTCTTTGACCCGTTTCAGACTGTATTTCCGCATACCAAAATAACTGTCCACTGAATCCACTTCATGGTCGTTTTGAATTAAGGTGATTTTCAGATCATATAAATGAGGATTTTCTGGAGACCAGGCCTGGAATTTTGGGATGGGGATAACCAGTTTTTTTCCAATTGCTGTTTGGCTCTCAGCAATGACTTTGCCCTGATCCGTTATCAGGGCTTGGATGATCTGGTCATCTCTCCCGTACTTGATGAGGGCTTGGATTGTCACACTCAATTGGTCGTATTCCGGCGTGATTTTAATGGTTTCGATATAGGAATTTGGGACATGTTCCAGCCAGACTGTTTGCCAGATGCCAGAGATGGCGGTGTACCAGATAAAGCTCGGTTTTAGAACTTGCTTGCCGCGCTGGATCGGTTGGCTGTCGGTGGGATCGTGGACTGCCAGGACGAGGTCGTTTTCACCCTTCCTGAGAAATGACGTGATGTCAAAGGTGAAAGGATCAAATCCACCCGTGTGTTCGCCAACGGCGTGCCCATTAATTATCAAGCGACAATGCCAATCAACCGCGCCGAAGTGAATCAGTATCCGCCCGCCCTGCCAGGAGGGATCAGGCGTAAAATTGCGAAAATACCAGAGGGTTTCATTCGGTTTGAGCGGTCGCTTGACGCCTGAGAGTGCGCTTTCGATGGGATAGGGCACGAGGATGCGACCCTGGAAATGGTCCGGCTGCTCAGCATTTTTATGTGTGATTGCATACTCCCAGAGGCCGTTGAGATTCATCCATTCCTTTCGCACCATTTGAGGGCGTGGGTATTCTGGAAGGGGGCATGCGGGATCAATATTTTTTGCCCATGGTGTTAGAATGTGACCCGGGACAATCTGATAGGATTCGTGTGCCATTTACAATTCCTTTTAAATTCGTTTTATTTCATTTTACATGAGTTTTAGAAAATGGCAGTGGACGAGATTGAAAGCTTTGATCGAAACGACCGGAGTTAAGTCGACCGTCCAAGAAAAAGAAGGATTTGTCAGCGAAATTGATCGGTTAACAAGAAAAATCTATTTGCAATCTATCTTGCCTGTAATGGTAAAATCAAATTAGCTTAATTTTAATTAAGGAGAACACTTATCGATGTCTGACCTAACCCACACTCCAGACTGGGTCAAGAATGCCATTTTTTACCACATTTTTCCCGATCGATTTGCTAAATCTGATGCGTTTGAAAAACCGACATTGATAGAACCGTGGGATACGCCGCCCACGCGTTTTGGGTTTAAGGGGGGGGACCTGGTTGGTGTTTATGAGAAACTGGATTACCTGCAAGACCTGGGGATCAATGCGATTTTATTTAACCCAATTTTTCGATCAGCCGCCAACCACCGCTATCATACCCATGATTATTACCAGGTGGATCCGATTTTGGGGGGCAATGAGGCGTTTTTCAATTTGCTTGACGAAGCCCATCGACGAGGGATGCGGATTGTCCTGGACGGCGTATTCAATCATGCCAGCCGGGGCTTTTTTCAATTCAATCACATCCTGGAGAACGGGGATAAATCGCCATACCTGAACTGGTTCCATATTTATGGTTTTCCGATGAATGCTTACCAGGGCAAACCAAACTATTCATGCTGGTGGAACCTGCCCGCTCTTCCCCAATTCAATACAGATAATCCCCAGGTGAGAAAATATTTGTTTGATGTGGCTCGCTATTGGATCATGCAAAACATTGATGGATGGCGCCTGGATGTCCCCTTTGAAATTAAGGATGAATCTTTTTGGCGTCAATTTCGAGAGGCGACTAAAGAGCCCAACCGCGATGCTTATCTTGTGGGAGAAATTCCCTCAGAAGCGCAGGATTGGCTTCAGGGCGATATGTTCGATGGCGTGATGAATTATCAGTTTTCAGCAGCCTGTGTGGGTTTCTTCGGGAGGGATTACAGAGACGAGGCGATGGTCTCAGGGATGATGGGTTTGCCCGAAGTGCCCAATCTGGATGCCCAGGGTTTTGCCAGGCGCACCAGGGAACTTTTAGATATTTATCCACGCCAAAACGCGCTGGCACAGCTGAACCTGATGGACAGCCATGATATGCCGCGCTTTTTGTCGATGGTGAGCGGCAACAAAGATGTTTTCCGTTTGGCGACTCTGTTCCAAATGACCTATCCCGGCGCGCCCTGCATCTATTATGGGAATGAAATTGGGATGATGGGCGGGCGCGATCCTGAGAACCGGGCGCCCTTTCCGTGGGATGAATCTCAATGGGACCATGATTTGCGAAATGCCATTAAAACCTATGCACATATTCGCCTGAAAAACCCGGTGCTGAGAACGGGTGAATATGAACCGATATTTGCTGAGGGCAGACAATTTGCCTTTGTGCGCCGCCTTGAAAAAGAGAAGATGGTGGTTGCACTCAATGCTGGGAATGAAAGCTGGGATTTAAATCTTCCAGTAAATGAAAAATTTAATGATGGTCAATATTTTGTGGATTTTCTGGGCGGTGAAAACGCTGTTGTTGAAGAAGGTCACTTGCGAAAACGGCGTCTTGGGGCATGGCAAGGCGCAATTCTAAGACTGGAAGGATCGGCTCCCGAATAGCCTGTTATCACTATTTAAGCACGTTTCCCTTCACCGAATTTCATATTTCGACCTTTGACGGATAGAAAACTATCAAAAACATGAGGATAATTTTTAGGGTTGTCTTCTTTTATCCTTACGGTAAACTTTCATCAAAACGATCTTGGTGGGGTGATTAAACGGGGAGGTGTCAACAGGCGGCTGGGCTCGGATAGTGGTTGGAAAGCCGGTCACGTCCTGTGGAATGGGGATTATTCGATCAAACTCAAGGTAGGGGCTCTGACAGAGGTTTTCAATTTCTCTCATAAAATCCACGCCTGAAAAATACAGGGCATTATTAAGGATCACCAACCAGCCTCCATGCGCCGTCAGCGGGCGAACTTTGTTGATCAGGCGGGTCATTTCATTTTGAAGGTCAACCTTGCCAGCATCTGTTGTTGAGAAGAAAGGTGGATCAAGGATAACGCAATCAAAAAGCTGGCTCTGGTGCCGTAAGCGTCCCGTGACTCGAAAGAAATCTCCCTGGATGATTTCAAGGTTTTCTTCGGGCAGGTTGTTTAATTGCCACGATCGACGGGCGAGTTCTAAAAATGATCCGCCCAGGTCTGTCTGTACGACCTTCATTGCGCCGCCAGCGCCGGCAGCCACACCGAGACTGCCGGTGTAGGCAAAGGTGTTCAAAACACGCCATCCGTTTGCATTTTCCGAAAGCCATTGACGCAACCCACGGGTATCCAGGTAGAAACTGGAATCCTGGTTGATCTGTAAGTCGATGGCGTAGGTGATCCCGAATTCGTGGATGCAATCTGGCAAGGTCGTCCCCTCGACAATTTGCCCTCTTTTCATCGCGTCATCCGAATGTTGGCGTTGTTTGAGGAGGATCGAATTCAGCCAGCGCAGGTTTGTTTTTGCCCAATCGGTGATGTGTTGCAGGGTTTCCCGGATTTCTTCAGGTTTTTTTGTGTCAGTGATCACGAGGGAGGTTCCATAGCGATCGAGCATCAAACCGCGGCAGCCTTCATAAAAGCCATTGAAAAGACGCAGCGCTTCTAATGAATCCTGCAAGCGATCTCGCTGTGCAACGGCGTGTGCAATTATTTCGATCTTGTCGGAAAATCTGGTCATTGCCTAATTTTACTTGAGAATGAAATTTATCAATTTAGATCCATATAAATTAATATTTACACACACCTAATTTAATGCTATAATAAATCAGAAATTTTAATCGGAGGTATTGTATGGTCGCTTTTATCGAACAATTTAATCCTATTGTCCAGACTTTGCTAGCCACACTTTATATGTGGACGGTGACGGCATTGGGATCTGGCATGATTTTTATTGCAAAAGATATCAGTAAGAATTTATTGAATGGTATGCTTGGGTTTGCATCTGGCGTGATGATCGCTGCCAGTTACTGGTCGCTGCTGGAGCCTGCGATTGAACTATCGCGAGGGATGTCCGTCCCGGTTTGGTTTCCAGCGGTTGCAGGTTTTTTGTTGGGCGGTTTATTCCTCTTTATTGTTGACAAGCTCCTGCCTCATTTGCATATGGGTGAAACCGTGCCGGAAGGTCCGAAAAGTTCCTGGCAACGCAGTGTTCTTCTGATCACGGCGATCACACTTCATAACATTCCTGAAGGGCTGGCGGTCGGGGTTGCGTTTGGCGCAGCCGCTGCAGGACTTGAAGGTGCCGGGGTGGCTTCTGCGGTGGCGCTTGCGCTTGGTATTGGGATACAAAATTTCCCGGAAGGTTTGGCAGTTTCAGCCCCTTTGCGTCGGGAGGGATGGCCAGCTGGAAAAGCCTTTATGTATGGGCAGTTTTCAGGCATGGTTGAACCCGTAGCCGGTCTGATCGGAGTTCTTGCGACAATGATGATGCGCCAAATCCTGCCCTATGCCCTGGCTTTTGCGGCAGGGGCGATGATCTATGTTGTGGTGGAGGAATTGATCCCTGCATCCAAATGTGATGGTCACTCGGATATTCCCACCATCGGGGTGATGCTTGGTTTTGCTGTGATGATGTTGCTGGATGTGGGGCTGGGATAAATTTCTTTTACAGGAACAATTGCACAATCAACCTGGTGAGCGGTAAGACCTCGCCAGGTTTTTTATTTAGGCAATTTGCCAAACCTGATAAAGCGCCAGATTGCCGGTCTTTCCATCGGAATAAAAACTTTCAACCACCCTCAAACCTGCTTTTTGTGCAAGCTCGGCTAATTCATCTTCTGAAAAAGTGTGCACATATCTTAAACCAGGTGTATCGCCTGCACGCCAATCCAGAAGCACATCCCCTTCCTCAAGATCATCCTGATGCAATCCGAGGGTTGACCACGGAACAACACGCTTGCGCAGTCGGGGGCTGTTTTGCCACTGCCATACGGAAAGGGCAATCTGACCCTGCTTTGAGATTAATCTCTTGAAGTCGCCGATAATGCGCTGACGGGATTCATTTCCCGGAACGTGGTGCAGGGTGGCAAAGCACACCAGCCAATCATATTTCTGGGCTGGCAGTGCGCTGGTCCAGTCCTCATTTTCCAGATCAACCATTTTGAATGAATAATTCCCCTTTGACGGATTCCCCAGCATCTGCTGTGCGTGCGCGAGCAAGCTTTCTGCCATATCGACACCAACATAGGTCCCTTTAAAATGGTTTTGGATCAACGCTCTGCTGAAGGTACCATTACCGCACCCAACATCAAGAACAGCACCTGAGTCAAGTATGCGCCGGGAAAGTTTGCTCACACCGGGCTGGGCTTGATGGCGGGTCGCGCTGAAGGAGCTGGCGAATTGTTCATAAAAATGGCGATTGAGGTCCGATAATTGGGATCGAATGCTTAAGTCCATAGCATGATCAAGTATATTGTATCCCCACTGACTCGGCAACAGTCTGGAAAAGATTAAGAAGGGATGGCGTTAAAGCACAGCAACAGGGATTATTTACGTTTTCTTATGATCCACCAGGAGAGTGCACCAATGATCTCACCGGCAATCATACCAATCGGGAGCCATTCCAATAGAAGTATTAAAGGTGAGCGGAACCCCTCTCACTTCGATCAGGGCAGGGGCACCGCGACACCCTACGAAAGCCGGGTCAACATGTCTAAAAATGTTTACCCGAACAACTGTTTTGATAGTTAAAAAACCACAGACTGATTCAGGTTTAGAAGCAGTCTGTGTTCTCGAATTTTAATGCGTGATAACGGGCTTACGGACTGTTAATTATAAAAATAAAACCCTCAACACACAAGATCCAGTGTATAGCGCCAGGCATCATACGCTTTGGATTCCGGAACATGGACATCATCCATTTGGATCATTTGCCCTGGCTCAATCTTACGCTTAACGACAACGTCCTTAACCAAGCCTATCGGTAAATGGTCAGGGGCATCTTTTATTGAGATTGCTTCACCACGAATCTTGAAATTTCTATTTCGCCTTCGAAGGATCGTGCCTGGTTTGAGCGTCTTTTTGGAAATAGCACAAACGCTTGCCGTTGGCTCTGAGCTGTTATCCAGCAAGATTTTTTGATGGTGTAAGACCTCTCTTATTGTCGATGGTATTTCCAGATGAACGAGGTGATAATTGCGAATTAAAGTGTAATATGGGCCCGAACCTAATTTTAAATATTTTAAGGCTGATGCTTGCTCCTGGTCGTATTCCGCTGTAATGAAAACACCCGCAGGGAATTTTTCTGAAGCCTTTGGACTTTGAAGCAAGTAATCACTAATTGGTTGACCTAAACTCTTTGCTTTGGACGCCAGCTTTTTTGAATCCGTGATAATACATTCGCTTTCCACGCCGTGCATCCCCTGTTTTGTGATCACTGCGCCCAATCCATTGGCTACCAATGCCTGTTCAATGTTGACTTTGGTTCCATCCGTAAACCCCACCACCGGCTCAAGAGAAATGCCCTGTGCTTCAGACCAATATTCCATCTCCTCAACAGTTGGATTCAGGTTTAAGAAACCTTTTAAATTGCCATAAACGAGCGGCTTAAAACCCATACTGACAAGATTCCTGTTCATTGCAGCAAGCGCCCCGGGTTGGTCCCCTTCTGCTTCAGTAATCAATCCCTTCGTTGATAGGTAGCTTCCTGCTGTAATATGCAGCTCGGCATTCATCGTCACGACCGGGATACCAGCTTCCAACACCTTGCAAAGTATGTCTGTTGCATAAACAGGGTCCCCATTACATTCAACAACAAGATCGCTTTTGTCAATGAGTTCCTGGACCGATTTTGTGTAAACTTTATCATAATTAAAAGAGCCCAAATTTCTACGCGTCAAAACACACGATACGTCCATATCTGAAAAAGCTTCAATTGTTTGTTTAAGGCCACCACCGACAAATCCGGTGCCGATGATCCCAATTTTCGCGGCATTGTTTTCTTTCATCGTTTGTCCTAAAGTAAATATTTAACGAATAATGTGGAACGAAAAATCTTTGTTCCGTTTCCAATCCTTTTTTCAAATTTACAAACCTGGTTATTATATCTTAATTACAGAACGATTGCAGGCGGCGAATTGCCTGACAAATAATCTTACTACAAGAAAAACATTGCCCCAAAAAGAATGTGACCCCAGCCCTGATCAAAGCATTTGAAGAAAATGGAAAAGCTGAGTAAACGCATAAGCATAAATTAAATATGGAAATCTTCCTTGCCACCTGAAAGTGGAAAGACAGAAAAGACCAAGATACTTGATGCTTCTATTTCGGCTATTGATTGTTCACGAAATAATCTGGGATAGGGCAATAACCACAGGCTAACAAGCCTTAAATTGTTAACCCAGTTAACGGGTTTGATTGTAAAAAACACAGACTACCTCAGGTTTAGAGATAATCTGTGTTTTTAATTTTCGATGTGGGATAACGGGTGTTATTTAGATGGTATCTATCTTTTCGTTTGGCGGAACATTGGGTTTATGTCCAAGCTGCTTATTCAACAAGATTTGTTGCTGAACGCTTTCTGGTGTTATCAAACCAATCAATTGACCGTGTTCAATGACCGGATAAATTCTGCTGAGCGCAAATTTTGTCAGGATCTCATTCAAGGGTGCATCTGGATCAATCCCCTTTGGTTCAATCCCAATGGCAGCATAGGCAGGCGCCCGTCTGCCCAAACGATTGGCGGTTTCGACAAGGTCTTTGCGCCGGATGATACCCAAAAAATGCCCATTCGAAACCACAGGGATGTTCTGTTGACCGGTGGTCATCGATAATTCAATCACACTTTCGATGGGTTGATTGGCTTCGACCTGGAAAAACTGTGAGATCATTGCGTCCCGTACTTTTAATCCTTCCAGATCCGCTTTCATTTCAACAGCATTTGCCTCCGCGCCAGCTCCGGACCAGATAAAAATTGCGGTCAGGATAAGCCAGGGGTTTAAGAATATGCCAGCAATTCCCAGCAGAATTGCAAAGCCACGACCAATATCCGCAGCCGTACGGGTCGCTTTTGTGTAATCCATGCGTGAAGCTAAAATGGCTCGCAGAACGCGTCCTCCGTCCATCGGGAAAGCGGGGATCAGGTTGAAAAATATCAGCGTGAGATTTACTGAGAGCAAGCGCAGCCAGAAGTTGTCGAGCAGCATGCTTATTTCAAGGGGCTGTGAAAATACGCCTGAAAACAGAAGCCCCACGAACAGGACCCCCGCAATCAGCACGTTGACTGCCGGTCCTGCGGCTGCAACGATTAGCTCATGTTTTGGCTTTTCAGGCATGCGTTCAAGCCGAGCTACGCCACCGATGGGAAGCAAGGTAATATCGCGGGTTGAGATCCCGAAGGACCTTGCTGCCAGAGCATGCCCCAATTCATGCAAAACGACGCTCAAAAAAAGGACCAGTATGAATGCGATCTCGCTGAATACAGCAGATTTTGAGCCGCCTGAGAGAATTGCAGTTACTCCAACCCACAACAAAAGGAGGAAGAAAGTTGGATGAACCTGGATTTTAATCCCGGAAACCTTTCCAATTTCCCATGTTTTTCTCATTTTCTTTCCTTTCTCTTTTCTTTTCATTCATATTAATTTTACGGAAAAAGTATAAGAATTTTATTGGCAGCATGTTGAAATTTGATAAAGCCCGTTTATGCTGGTTGTTTCGGAACCCTCTCAAAATGGGTACAATGAGACCTATGAAAGCAGAAACATGGCTGAAAAAGAGAGCCTACACAGAAACGGACAAAGCACTTGCTCTGCAGATATTGGAAGAGATCAAAAGCGGAACTGCGTTGAATGTGGCTCAAAGAGCACATCCTCGGCCTGACGGCGCGGGCTTTATCCCCAAACATGCCCTGGTCGCAGCTTATTATCAGAAGGTCGAAAGTGGTGCGTGGGAAGAAGATGAAGCTCTGCTGGGGAAGATCAGGATGAAACCCACGCGTACGCTTTCGGGTGTGACAACCGTGACTGTCCTTACACAATATCATAGTTGCCCTGGCCAATGCATCTTTTGTCCGCAAGAAGACCACATGCCAAAAAGCTACCTCAGTGAAGAACCGGGTGCGAAACGAGGCTTGCAACATAATTTTGATCCCTACGAACAGGTGCACCACCGGATTCGTGCCCTGAGGGCAGTCGGTCATCCGACGGATAAGATCGAGCTGCTGATCCTTGGTGGGACCTTCAGCGCTTATCCGATTGAATACCAGGAATGGTTTGTCCGCCGTTGTTTTGATGCGATGAATGAAGTCAACCCGGACAATGATCCGAATTTCGAAAGCCTGCCTCAGGCTCAGGCGCGCAATGTTCATGCAAATCATCGCAATGTTGGGATGGCAATTGAAACCCGCCCGGATCTCGTCACACCTGAAGCCATGCGTTGGTATCGCTATTTGGGTGTGACCAAAGTTCAGATGGGTGTGCAGAGTCTGGATGATCGCATCCTGGCTCTCAACAAACGTGATCACACCGTCCAGGACTCTTTGCGTGCGGCGGAGCTTTTGCGTGCGGCTGGATTTAAAATCGTCTTACACTGGATGCCAAATTTGCTGGGGGCGACACCCCGGTCTGACAGGGAGGATTTCGAACGTTTATGGGAAGAGGGCACCTTTTGCCCCGATGAATTGAAAATTTACCCCTGCCAGCTTTTGGAAGACACTGAACTTTACGAAATCTGGAAACGTGGGGAATACCAGCCTTATTCAGAAAAGACACTGCTTGACCTGATTGCGGATGTCAAGCCCACCGTGCCGGAATATTGTCGAATCAACCGGGTCATCCGGGATATTCCCTCGACTTACGTTGTGGAGGGGAATAAAAACACAAGCCTTCGCCAGGATATTCAGAAAGAGATCCTTCGCAGAGGGAAGGAATGTCGATGCATTCGCTGCAGAGAAATTCGGAAAACCCAGGTTGATCCTCAGGAAGTAACTTTACGAGATCTGGTTTATCACCCTGCTTCTGCTGAAGAACATTTTCTTTCTTATGAAACCGAAGATGAAAAGTTGGCGGGATTTTTACGCCTGTCGCTTCCCCAGGACACGCGCCTGGCTGGAATGCGTGAACTTGAAGACGCCGCCATCATCAGGGAGATTCATGTCTATGGGCAATCGCTGGAGGTTGGGGAAGAGCGAACTGGTATTGCCCAACACAGCGGCTTGGGCAGCCAATTAATTGAAGAATCAGAAAAAATTGCCAGAGAAAAGGGATTCCGACGACTGGCAGTGATCGCCGCGGTGGGAACCCGCGCCTATTATGCCCAAAGAGGGTTCAAGTTGGGTGAAAATTATATGCTTAAGGACTTATAGCTCTCAGATTGTTTGTGACCGGAAAAGCAGGCAGCTCGGCGCTTAGAGTAAAAAAGATAAAACTTGTAAGAGCAGAGGTTTCAACG
>LSQX01378324.1_pt1 | contig 17714 bp, 14 predicted proteins | sample 654561 | NCBI WGS metagenome assembly LSQX01 (sample SAMN04489861, study PRJNA283612) | anaerobic digester metagenome | isolation source: 4 biogas reactors fed with cattle manure at either 37C or 55C with and... | place: Denmark: Kongens Lyngby | collected 2014
ATCTTCTACGCCGATTTGAAGATTTTTGCAGATCAAAACAGGAGCCGGTGCCGGTGAGCCCGGGTTATCGTGGCCAGGGAACCCTGCAATCCCCTGCGGGAGCGGTTGACGGATCACAACCTTCTATGGCACCTCCCGGCCGGCGAAATGGCAGGGATCGTTCTCTTCGGTGAGGGGACAATCAGAACACTGGATACAACCGACAAACACCGGTAAGACCGAACGGACAGCTTTTTCACTCACGCCCCGGGCACCGCCCATGCCAACATTTTCACCACGGCCAGGGCAGAGAACGGCATCTGCCCCGCCACCGCAAACGCCATCGTCGAACCGCTCACGGTCAGGTGGACAATCTTCCCCCCCGACCAGAATTCAGGGTGCTACACCGCACGGCTCACGAACCGGGAAAAACTGCCTAAAAGGCCAGACGGACGAGACCCATCGCTGCCGCCATGACGACGATGATCGCGATCACCCACCCGGCAAGCATACAGAGGAGGGAGATCCCCCGCGGGTACTGGAGAGCCCATGCGACAACAGGTGTTCCGTAAAGGGCAATCCCGGGGATCCATATGACCGGGATGAGCATGAGTGCGCCATAGCGTTTCAGGTAGTCGATGCTCCCGGACTTTGCATCGATCTTCGAGAGGAGCCTCTGGATCATGCGGGACCGCTCGGCAAAGAGATCGCAGATCCCGAGGATGCCGATCAGAACGGCGGCGGCCACCGACGTCAGGAGGAGGAGGACGACCACCGGGTGCAGCCCGAGCGAGAGGCCGACGACGGCTGCGGCCGCCTGGAGGAGGAGGATCGAACCGATAAGGGCAAAAATTGCCGCAGGAGAGACACCAAAGGCAGAACCAAGGATGAGGGGGACGGTCAGGAAGAAGAGCAAAACGAGCGCAACAGTTCGGACTATGCGGATCAGACAGGTTTCAGAAGAGGATTCGCGTCCGCATGCCTCGGTGGTGGCGACCTGGATCATATTGCATTCTCTGTAGCGTTCCAGGTAGATGAATCTGAGCCTCAGGATAGCGGTACAAAAAGCCAGGTTTTTATTCCCGGGTGATCTACACCCACGCATATGGACGAGACAGAAGGTCGCTTTGTAAAGGGGCAATGGGTCGTCAATCCCGCCCCTGTACCGGAGGAGAAGACGGCACCAGAAGAAGAACCGATACCGGAAGAAGAGCCGGCTTTGGCCGCTCCTACCATCGAGGAGCGGGTGCATGAAACGGCGGAGTCGGTCAGGAGAGCGGTCGGCGATGTGGTGAGCACCGGCCAGCACCTGCTTGGAACGCCAGAAGGGCATGAGCATATCCAGCAGGCGGCACGAAAGGCGGGCGAAGAGCTCGAGCGGGCAATCAATTCCTGGGCGGAGTCTGCGCGACGGGCTCTGCAGAAGAGATGAGGTAGTCCCGGACACAGGCGATGGTCTCGGGGTTCCTCGGCAACAGGATGTGGCAGTAGTGCTCCGGGTTCCGGGCGAGATTTGAGGGGTTCCCCGGAAGAATGGTCATCCCGGCGCCGGGGAGGAAGGATTCGGAGTGGGCGACGATGCCGTCGCCGGCATATGTCGCCTGCCAGTTCCCGTCCGGGGCGATCTCCCAGGTCCGGCCGTCAAAGACCGGGAAGAACGCCGGTGTCCTGGTGAGGTTTGCACCGAGGATGATCCGGTAGGCGATATCGTTGCGGGTCCCGGCTGCCCGGAGGGTTGCAATGATCCTGCTCCCGGGCCGGAACTCCTGGACGATGGTGTCCTCGCGCGGGTCATAGTCTTCCGGCACGAAGACACCCAGGAGGCTCTGGATCACTACAGAGCTCCGTTCAGGGTCATTGAAGAGTTCGGCCATGGCCGAGCCGTTGTTCGGAGGGCCGATCCCGACGAGCATCCGGACCTCTTCTTCCCGCACGCCGCCGTCGATGACTTCGAGGAGGTAGCGGGCGATGCAGGTTCCCATCGAGTGGCAGACGATATCGACCGGGCCGCCGTAGCCGGTTTCAACCCGCTTCTCGTGGATGTAATCCTGGAGAGCAAGGGCTATCGCCTCCGTCCCGGCGTTCTGCAGCGCGGTGTAGTCAAAGTTCCAGAGGGGCATCCCGAGGTCTGAGAGCACCGGGGCGAGGCGGTTCCAGATGCCGGGGTGGCTTCGCCAGCCGTGGACAAGGACGACGGGGGATCTCGGGTCTGTCGGAACGGTATCATGCCTCCCTGTGGTTTGTTCTATATCTTGTGCGCCGTGGAGATGTAGATGTCGGTACAGTCATCCCACAACCATCTTGTTCGCCTTCAGGAAGAAGCCCGGCGGCATCGGGTGGTCGAGCTCCCAGGTGATGCTCATCGGCCGGCTCCCCTCGTGGGAGTGGTATCGGGCGGGCCCGAGGAAGATAAACGGTTGCGTTATACCGTTTATTTTGTTGTATTCGCGGACGAAGAGGAGGATCTTGCTCCCCTGTTGTTCATGTTCGATGTAGCGCCTGCCGGTCGGTGACGATGCAGAGGTGGTACTCTGGGATTGCCAGTGGAAGAGGGTCTCGTTGACACTTAATCCCGGTATTTTAGCCAGTCCCAACTGACTTTTCACTTTCACTCCGCGCAGGGCAGGTCGTTAAATACAAAAAGGAAACTATAACCCTTTGTCCAGGCAAACCAATCTAATAGGCTCAATTTCATTTCGGTTAGGAGTATTGGGTGAGAGTTCCAATGGGATCTCAGCATGTAGTGTTGGATATGTTCGCAGGCGCAGGCGGACTCACGGAAGGCTTTTTCCGAAACGATTTCAACATTGTTTCGCATATTGAAATGAGTGCCCACGCTGCGCGGACGCTTGAAACCCGGGCCTTATACCATGCTCTCGTTGAAAAGGGGCACGAAGACACTTATTATCGTTATTATAATCAGGAGATAACCCGGGATAAATATCTTGAGGAGTGCGAATCGCTTAGCATCCCGGATTCCGGAGTCATAAACTCCGAATTATCACGCGCAACGGAGGATTCGATAGTAAAGCAGGTCTATGGGAGACTTGCTGAAATTGGTCGGGATGAAGTAGATGTGATCATCGGGGGTCCGCCCTGTCAGGCATACTCACTGATTGGAAGGGGCAGGGATCCAGAAAGTATGCGGAACGATCCGCGGAATCACCTATATCTTCATTATCTCCGGTTTATCAACGAATTTGAGCCGGAGATATTCGTCTTTGAAAACGTTCCTGGACTTGTCAGTGCCAGAAATGGCGAGATATACGCAGACTTCCTCCAGAGGATTGACAAACTCGGGTATTACACCCACCCAGAACCACAGATATTGAATGCACGTGATTTCGGGGTCTTGCAAAACAGGAAACGAATTATCTTCATCGGATGGAAGAAAGAACACGACTTTAAGTATCCAGAATTTGAATGCGATGAAAACCCGAATCGGGTACAGGACGTGCTGATGGATCTTCCGGAACTTGAACCGGGGACAGGCACCGATGGTCCTCAGATTTACGGGCCCGTGCCCCCCTCCGACTATCTCCAGAAGTACGAGATTCGTAATGGTCAGAAATATGTCCGGCATCATATTGCCCGAACACACATTGACAGAGATCGTGAGATATACCGGATTGCAATACAGATGTGGAACGAAGGTAAGCGTCTACATTACGATGATCTGCCGGAAAACCTGAAGACGCACAAAAACCGGTCATCATTCCGGGATCGCTTTAAAGTAGTCGATGGCGACGGACTCTCCCATGCGGTCGTCGCTCATCTTTCTAAGGATGGGCATTATTTTATCCATCCGGACATCAGACAGGCACGCTCCCTCACAGTGCGCGAAGCTGCTCGTATCCAGTCTTTCCCTGATAACTACCTCTTTGAAGGCCCAAGGACTGCTCAGTATGTCCAGGTTGGAAACGCAGTCCCTCCACTGATGGCCGAGGGAATTGCACGGGAAATCAAACGTCTTCTTTAAAAACCTGAAATCTGGATCAAAAGGTTTAACCATCAGCGAATGTCATTTCCAATAATGTGAGCTGCTCTTCCCGGCTCAATGCTATCAGGAAATGACTTGACATGGATTCCAGTTTATCAGATGGTTTTGATGTAGTAAGCCCAGATCCTGGCGCGTTGATAGAATCACTAAGGTCATTTGGTTACAGCCTTGAGGCCTCTATCGCGGACATCGTCGATAACAGTATCACTGCAGGTGCTCATAATATCCACATCCAGTTTACCTGGTGTGGAGAGCAATCCACCATTGCCATTATGGATGATGGTCGCGGAATGGCCGAAGACGAACTGGTTAACGCTATGCGGCCGGGGAGCAGGAATCCACTGGAAATACGTGACCAGATGGATCTCGGTAGGTTTGGACTTGGTCTGAAGACCGCCTCATTTTCACAGTGTCGGAAGCTCTCAGTTGGATCGAAAGCGGCCGAACATGAACCGACTATCCGGATCTGGGATCTCGATTATGTAAACCATTGGGGAGAATGGCGATTAAGGAAGGTAGCACCACAGGATAATGAAAGCGCATTTTCAGCCCTCAATACCAGGGAAAGCGGCACAATCGTTCTGTGGGAGCAGATAGATCGCCTGGTTCAAGGAGCTGATAAGGATGATGCCCGACGTGAGAACCTCTTCTATGAGTATATTGATACGGTCAAAAGCCATCTTGGCATGGTATTTCACCGGTTCCTTGAGAGCCCGAATCCCCTGAAAATATATATTAATAATCGGCAACTTCCCCCGTGGGATCCGTTTCTCAAGAGTCACCCCACGACACAACTCCTCCCCGAGGAACCTCTCTACCATTCGGGACAAAAGATCACCGTCCGCCCGTTTGTTCTTCCTTACCGGTCGAAATTAAGTGACCGAGCATACAAGGTCGCAGGCGGACCAGGGGGCTGGAACGTTCGCCAGGGGTTTTACATCTACCGCAATAACCGCCTGATTGTTTCGGGGGACTGGTTGGGTCTCGGATTCAGGAAAGAAACCCATACCAAACTTGCCCGGATATCTGTAGATATTCCTAATTCAATGGACGAAGACTGGAAGATTGATGTCAGAAAATCTGTTGCGCGTCCTCCCGCTCACCTCCGAGACGACTTTAAACGTATTGCTCGTCTGACGATCGAGCGTGCTACAGCGGTTTACCGGCACAGGGGAAAGATTGTCGAACGTCAAACTGCCGAAGACTTTGTGTTCCCGTGGAATACGAATGTCAGGGATGGTGTTTACTTTTACACCATCAACCGCAACCATCCTCTCGTCTCCGCTGCCCTAGAGAATTCCGGCGACAACAGGAAGCACCTTGAAGCGATGCTGAGGCTGGTTGAGGAGACCATCCCGACCCCGACAATAATCTTGAATAATGCAGACAACCCTGATAAACTTCGCCGCCCTTTTGAAGGCTCTCCAACGGAAGAACTTTGCGCAGTGATGGAGGTGATCTGGTCATCCCTGAGGCAATCAGGGTTGTCCATTGCCGACAGCAGAGAACGAATTGTCCGGATGGAACCTTTCTGTGACTATCCAGAGCATGTAGCAGTTTTTCTCGAATCGATGGAGGGAAGTTAATGACAGATGCGTATGATAAGGCAGTCAGAATCGTCCTTCTCATGCTCGGAGGGACTCCAAATCCGACCTTAGAAAAAATCCGGAATTATGTGGATCTAGTTTTAAAGATGCTTGAGGCGGAAGGCAATACCGATCCTGTAGATCGTGATCGGCTGATCAGAGAGATCGAGTCCCGGTGTGCAACCTGGCGGGGGCAGGCTGCCTGTCTGGATGCGACCCGAAACCACATTGCCTGGCTTCCGGATAAAAAAAATCAGATCGAATGGAAATTCCGGAAACGATACGATCGCTATTTGATGGAAAAGAAAGGCTTCTCCGAACAGAGTGTCATGAAGTTGAATGAGCTCACCGACCATGTGCTGGAGCGGCTTGAAGACCCGCAGAGAGAGGGATCATGGGACTGTCGTGGCATGGTGGTCGGACACGTTCAGTCCGGGAAGACTTCAAATTATACAGGTCTTATATGTAAGGCGGCCGATGCAGGATACAAACTCATTGTCGTTCTTGCTGGCATGCACAAGAGTCTGCGAAGCCAGACGCAACTGCGCCTTGACGAAGGTTTCCTCGGTTTTGATACCCGGTTGAACCGCGCCTTCGATCAGACAAACCTCCGGATAGGTGTGGGAAATCTTGTAGGAGAAGATTTGATCACAGTTCACTCGCTGACCAGCAGTGCAGATAAAGGTGATTTCAACCGGACGGTTGCGTCTCAGGCCGGAGTCATGCCCGGAGGTCACGATCCGGTGTTGCTGGTTGTCAAAAAGCAGAAATCTGTCCTGAAAAATCTCATCAACTGGGCTGTCTCTATCAGGGGAGACGATGATCCAAAAACCGGGAGAAAGATCGTGCATGGAATCCCGCTTCTTGTTATTGATGATGAAGCGGATAATGCCTCGATAAATACGAGGCGGATCACCTTAAATGACGAGGGAGAGATGCCTGACGATTATGATGTCACTGCAATAAATGGTCAAATTCGCTCCCTTCTCAGACACTTTGAAAAGAGCGCTTACGTCGGTTATACCGCGACACCGTTTGCAAACATCTTCATCTACCCTGAAAGTGAGCACAGGCTCTACGGAGAAGATCTCTTCCCTCGCGACTTTATCATAAATCTTCCATCGCCGCCGAACTACATCGGCCCGTCACAGTTATTTGGCTCCTCCTATGACAGTGAGGATGATACAGAAGATCAGGGAGAACTCCCAATAATTAGAGAAATTGATGATTATGAGGAGTTCATCCCCAATAACCATAAAAGCGGACACGCACCTGAAGAACTTCCAGGATCATTAAAGAGAGCGATAAAATCATTCATTATTTCCTGTGCTGCCCGGAAGGCTCGTGATACCCGGAAAAATCATAATTCAATGTTAATCCACGTAACCCGGTATACTAATGTTCAGGAAGAGATCTACGGGCTGGTCAATGATGAACTGACTTTCGTGCGCCACCAACTTGAGTATAGTGATCCGCAGTCGCCAGAGAACATATATCGTGAGATGGAAGGGCTCTGGGAATCGGATTATGTCCCGACGACGCAACTGATCCTGCAGCAGATTGAAGACCCGTTGATCACTGAAATGACATGGGAGGATGTACAGGCAGAATTGCTGCCTGCAGCAGCCCGGATCCAGGTCAGACAGATCAACGGGACCGCACGTGATTTGCTGGATTATGATGAGCACTCTGATGGACTGAACGTCATTGCAATCGGCGGAGAGAAACTCTCACGTGGGTTGACGCTGGAAGGACTCAGTATTAGCTACTATCTGCGAGCATCACGGATGTACGACACACTGATGCAGATGGGCAGATGGTTCGGTTTCCGCCCGGGCTACATTGACCTCTGTCGGCTCTATACATCCCCTGAATTGGTCAGGTGGTATCGACATATCAGCCTTGCATCTGAAGAGTTGCGCACTGAACTTGATTATATGGCAAGTCTGAACGCCACCCCCGCTGATTACGGTCTCCGCGTCAGGACACATCCAGAAGGATTACGGATCACGGCCGTGAACAAGATGCGGACTGGCACGACAATGAAAGTGTCATTCGGTGATTCTCTTATTGAGACCGTCATATTTGATAAAAATCCGATAGTTCTCCGAAACAATCTGAATGTTATCGATCAGTTCATCCGAGAACTGGGTAAATCCCCGTCCAATACCCCATCAGGGAGGCATATACTCTGGAATGATGTGCCAACACAGATGGTCCTCAATCTGCTAGATGGATATATAGTACACGAAGAATCAAGGCTGGCAAATCCGGAACTTCTAAAATCGTATATGCAAAAACGGCTGTCCCGGGGAGAACTCACACATTGGACTGTTGTTCTGATAAATAGTAGTACTGCAACCCAGAGATACACCATCGGGGGTCATGAGATAGGTCTGACCATCCGCAATCCTGGCGAAAATACATCTGATTTGAGATATGCATTGAAAAAAATGCATATTATCGATCCCAAACATGAATTTATTGATCTGACTCAGGAACAACGAGCTGAAGCTCTTCGAGAGATGCTGGCTGACCCTTTACGACGGTCCCGATCAGAAAAAGAACCAGAGTTCCCAAGTGGTCGATATATACGAAAAGTCAGACCAAAAGAGAGAGGGTTGCTTCTTGTCTACCCTCTCGATCCCAATCCTCCGGGGGTTGAAATGCCAGTCGTGGGGATTGCATTCAGTATTCCCAGAAGTGCGAGGAATGACGAAGTGGAGTACATAGTGAATAATACTTACTGGGAGCAGGAGTTCGGTGACTGAAAACTTCGATGAGATATGGTTGGAACTGGAGCAGCGTGCTGCATGCGCTACCCGGGAGGGAATCCTCTCGCTGCGAGTCTTTCAGGACTCAGCGTTTGACTTCTTTCTCGGAGTGCAGGTTCCAGAGAACATCAGGATGCTTATGATCCGGATTGGGCGTGAGAATGTTGTCAATCAGTTCTCACTTCCGCATTCCAAAGGTTTTGAGATCCGGCAAACTACTCTTCCGGAAGACCGGAGGCAGCATGCAACGATTCAGTTGGTCTTGAACGACCTCCAGTATCTGAATATTTTCTCCCGGCTTACGGAGGATGTTGTATCCACTTGTTCCAATGAGCCCTCGGAAAAAACAATGCTACAGGCGTTTTTCCAGCGGTTAGCGATGTGGCAGCAGTTCCTCGACCGGTACGGACCGGATGGGCTAAGCCCTGCTGCACAGAGAGGTCTGTACGGTGAACTCAGATTCCTCCAGGATTATCTCATACCTGCTGTTGGACCCGAACAGGCTGTTCCCGCATGGATTGGACCACGCAAAGCCCAGCAGGACTTTCAGATCTCAGGTATTGCCATCGAGGTGAAGACCAGCATCGCCAAGCAGCATCAGAAAATTCCGATCGCAAGTGAACAGCAACTGGACGATACCGGTCTGGATGCGTTATACCTGTATCACTTTTCGCTCAAGGAGGTGCGCAACGGTGGCGAGACACTGCCGGGGATCATTGAGAATATCCGCGATAGACTGTCCGAGAATCCCACCTCTTCCACATACTTTGAGGACCTTCTGATTCTGGCTGGCTATCTGGATGAACACCGTGGCGGGTATGAGGAGTCAGGTTACGCAGACCGTGCCCGGCAGGCATTTCATGTCAGGGAGGGGTTCCCTCGGATAACCGAAAAGGCTCTTGTTAACGGGGTGGGAGATGTCCAGTACTCAGTGAGTCTCTCTGCCTGCGCCCCTTTTGCCGTAGATGATGAGGCTTTCCGGATAAAAATTACAGGGTGCAGAAATGAGTGATGAACATCTCGATCTGTTTGCAGAGCAGTTTCGCCAGGATATCATCGCTGGATCACGTGATATAGGTGCTGAGACGTTTTCGGAAGAACAGTTTACTGATCTGATGCTGGGGTATCTTGCCGATGCAGGGGAGATCGATGATCGTGAGCTATGCTCTCATCGGGCCCGAGGCATCAAAGTTAATGGTTATGCGTTTTTTGATGATAATGAGAGTCTTGATCTGTTCGTTTCGCATTATACCGGCGAATGTCCACCAGTTCGCGTTACAAGAGGGGATCTCCAGCAACAGTTGAAGCGACTCAGGACATTCTTTGACAGGGCTATTCAGCATAATTACACAAATTTAGAGGAATCTTCACCGGCATTCGACCTCGCTGATCGAATATATCAACTTCGAAGCAGGCTAACCCGTATCCGACTGTTTGCCCTGACAGACGGCATCGCCAATATCGGTGCCATTGAAGATGAGAATTGTGGCTCATATCGGATCTCCAGTCATATCTGGGACATGCAACGGCTCCACCAACGGGTAACTTCGGAGAACCGTCCGGAACCGATTGAGATAGATATGACCCGCGATTTCGGAAAACCCCTTCTATGCCTCCCGATGCCAGAAGAAAACCCTGTATATACCTCATATCTCTGCATCATGTCAGCAGATGTTCTCGCGGATCTTTATGAAAAGTTTGGTCCACGGCTTCTTGAGCGGAATGTTCGCGCCTATCTGCAGATGAGAGGGAACGTCAACAAAGGCATCCGTGATACGATTCTCAAACAGCCACATATGTTCCTGGCATACAATAATGGAATCTCTGCAACTGCCGAAAATGTCGACCTGGTAGATACAGATGGGGGGATGCCCGGGATCAGCCGTATCCGCGATTTCCAGATTGTGAATGGAGGACAGACAACCGCATCGATCTATCACGTTCGTACTAAGGATAAAAAAGATGTAGCGGGAGCCTATGTTCAGGTTAAATTGACCGTCTTGAAAAATCAGGAACATATCGACGATATTGTTCCGAAGATTTCAGAATATGCCAACAGTCAGAATAAAATAAACATCGCTGACTTTACCTCCAATGATCCCTTCCACGTTACCATTCAGAAGTTATCTCGTCAGATATGGGCTCCGGCAAAAAGAGGCAGTCAACTGCAGACCCATTGGTACTATGAGCGCGCCCGGGGACAGTACCAGGACGATAAAGCACGAAAAATTACCTCGAAACAGCGGAAAATCTTCGGAGAGCAGAACCCAACCGGGCAGCGTTTCACCAAGACAGATCTCGCAAAGTTTGAACAGTCCTGGAACCAGTTACCTCACATTGTCAGTCTCGGTGCAGAGAAAAATTATCGGGACTTTATCATCCGGTACCGAGAACAGGGTGAGTTCATTCCAGACACTCAATACTTCCGTATCCTTATCGCACAGGCAATTCTTTTCAGACGCACAGATAAGATTGTCCATAGCCAGAAATATGGTGGATATAAGGCAAATATTGTCACTTACACGATTGCTCTTCTATCGAAGCACACGAATCAGCGTGTTGACCTCGAACGGATCTGGAAGGAGCAGGGACTCTCACCAGCTCTTGAGGGCGATATTATTGCCCTGTCCCGGATAGTACAGGCTCATATCACCGCCCCTCCGGGGGGAAAGAACATTACTGAGTGGTGCAAAAAGGAGGAATGTTGGAAATCATTACTGGAGAAGGACATCCCCCTTTCAGATGCTCTAAAGTTGGAACTGGTCGACGACGAGACTGTAAAGGCGCGTGACGCTAGAGTCCGTTGCAGAACGGAGGAGACAGAGACTTCTGGCACTGAACAGACAGATAAGGCAGCAGCTGAGCCTGAGTCCGAAATGCTGAGAAGGGCCATAGATTACGAACAATTTATCAGGAAACTTCCTCCCCAGAAGTGGCTAAAGATTATCCGTGACGCTACAGAAGCAGAGTGTTTTTCTCATGAGGAAATCGCTCTTCTCAGGCGGATGCAGAAGATGTCTGGTAGAAGGATGAAACCGAAGAAGGAGCAGATTCTGCAGACCGGGAAGATACTGCAGACATTGGTGGAAAACAAGCGGAAAGAGGAGGTAACATAATATTATCCCTGATGAGCCCCATACAAACGAAAAACGGTGCCTGAAGTATGAAATCTGGCGAAATTGAGGCGTTACAATCGGATTTTCATCGCTGGGGTGAGAAACACTACAGGGATTACCCATGGCGTCGTACCCGGGATCCATATCAGATAATGATTGCAGAGTTCATGCTTCATAGAACCCGTGCAGATCAGGTTGTTCCAGTTTATACCCAATTTATACAGAAGTATCCCGATGTCTACTCCCTCGCAGAAGCAGATACTTCAGACATAAGAGAAGTTACCGAACACCTTGGACTGCACTGGCGATCGGGCCACTTTATCAAAGCAGCAAAATACGTTGTCGAACACTATCAGGGGGTATTTCCGGACGACGAAAACCGGCTACGAGCCATCCCGGGGGTGGGGGAATATGTTTCCGGCGCAATTCTTACAGTCTGCTTCAAGAGACCACACCGCGTTGTGGACGCAAATATAGCGCGATTCATAAACAGGTTTTTTGGTTTACGTCTCACAGGTGAGATCCGCAGGAAAAAGGCGATACGAGATCTGGGCGATATTCTCTTTAATGTGGACGAACCGGGGAGATTCCTCTTTGCAATCCTTGATTTTTCAGCAGCAGTCTGCAGATCAAAAAATCCATCGCATCTGGAGTGTCCATTACAAGACAGATGTAAATACTACAGAGAAACGCGGTCATCTGTTGCAGATGTAGGAGATTGAGATCGAGATCGTCCTGAAGTCAGTGCAATAAAAAAGGTGAAAATTTCTCGCGCCAGCGTCTCCCGTCAGCTCAATTCAATCTTGTACTCGTAATTCCGGCCGAGATCCCCGTCCAGCGTGAGGCTGACCTTCTTTGTCTCCCCCGAGGGGATGGAGATCACTTTCGATGCCTCGTCCCGGACAAAACCCTTTTCCTTGTCGATCAGTTTCATCTTCACGGTGACGTCGCCGTCGGCTCCATCGTTCTGTATCACCGCGTTCACGGTATATCCGAGCCCTTTGGAGAGACTGAGATCCGGGACCATGGAGTCCTCCACGACCTTCGGGTTGGGACCGCCAAGCCCCATGCAACCGGCTGCCAGAACGAACAATGCGGCCAGACCAAGAATGAAGATTTGCTTGCTCATACGTAGAAATTGCCCGGAAGACTATATAAATGTGTATAATCCATCAGACTCCATTTATCCGCCTGACGCGGAACCCTCGAAGCTATCAAGGCGATAGCAGAGATCTCTCATCTCAAAAGCCGCTCATAGGTTCACTACCCCCGGTACCGCGACCGGACCCTCTCCGGGAGGATGCTCTGCTGGAAGACCCACTCGAAGTAGCGATCGGTCATCCCGGCGATGAAATCCCGCGCGAGCTCCGCGGGCGCGGCGGTTTTGACATACGCGCGGGAGGCCCAAGGAGCGTCGATCAGGTCCTGGTGGACCGGCGAGTCCATCCGGGCGTTCTCGATATCCTCGAGGATGCGGTCGAAGAGGTAGCGGAACATGAACCGGATCTTCGTCTGGTTCTTTATGAGCCGCTCGTTGTTGTAGATGTGGCGCATGTTGAACTCCTTGAAGGCCGCGACGCACGCCGATGCCTCCGCCGAGAACGAGATGCAGTCGACATCATAACTCCCGGTGACGATGTCGCGAATCAGGACGTCGAGCACTTTATGGTTGATATCGGAGAACGCCTCCCTGTTGCGCCCGGCGATACCGAAGAGGTGCATGCAGTTCCCGGGGAACTCCGCGAGATCGTCGTCCCCGATGACCTCGACCTCGAGGGCGTCCGCAAGGTCGCGGCCGAGGTAGGATATGCTGTCGGCGATCCGCACCACGCATCCCTCGGTGGTGAGGGGGAAGGCGTCGGTCCCGCTCTCGATCTTTTGTAGTTTCTCTGCAAACGAGTCCCAGTCGGCCTCGCCCTCGACCATGAGGCTCTGGTCGTGGACCTCGCCGTTGTGGCAGAGGATCCCGTCCAGCACCTGTAACGTGAGGTCGCATCCCTCGACGACATCGAGAAACCGGACGCTCTGAACGTTGTGCCGGAACCCCCCGAGCCCGTGCTCGGCGCAGAGCTCGTCGAGGAACTTCTCCCCGAGGTGGCCGTAGGGCACGTGCCCGATGTCGTGACCGAGGGCGATCGCCTCGATCAGGTCCTCATTCAGGCCGAGAGCCCGCCCGATCGTCCTTGCGATCTTTGAGACGAGCTGGACGTGGAGGACGCGGTGGGTGATGTGGTCGTTCTCGACGAGGTAGAAGACCTGAGTCTTGTCGATGTAGCGCGAGTAGGCCTTCGAGTGAACGATCCGGTCGGCGTCCCTGAAGAACGGCGGCCGGATGACCGGGTCTTCGGGTTTGCGGCCGGACCGCCTGAGGTAATCGGCGTTTCGGGTTGCCCGGGACGAGAGGAGTGATTCGCGGTCGGCCATCCTCCGGGCCATCCGGTCGGCGATATGGGGCGGGATCTCCATGATACCAGTAAAGAGTTCTCGGCCGGGAAAGGGGATAGGGCTTTCTGTATCGGCCGGGGGATGCGGATCTGCACATATAATATCCTGAACGCGCGTATCCTCCTCGTATACGTCCGGAAGTCATCATTCACAACAGCGTGACCCTGGATCACGCAGGGCGGAGTTTTGAGATCGATCTCAGGTTGCACTACGGTGCACCCCTGGCCTTCGAGGCGGGGGCGGCCACGGCAAAGACCGGGATCGATCTCTTCCATGAGATCAACGAGCCCGAGAAGGGAGCAAACCGGCACCGGCCCGGGGAACCCCCATTCCATCTTTGTCCTCGTCGACAGCAGGGCCATACTCAAGAACCTATTCCACTTCTACCGCAACATGGAGCACACGAAGGACGTCGTCATCCTCGTCGCGGAGGCGACACCGGAGGAAGGGGGCGGCATTCCGGTTCACGTTCCGTAAGGCCGTAACCGAGGAAGAGGCAGAACCCCATGTGTCAACTACCTCACCTTCGATCAGGTAGAACCCAATAAGGTCGCGGTCGGTGTAGAGGATCAGACCTGAAAGAGTGCCCCGGGGCGCAGTTGAGAGGGATATGCCCGCCGGGTACCCCCTAACATCCAGCAGATACAGTCACTTCTATCATCGAACACGGACAATACATGAATAGATGACCGTAGACGTACTCCTGATCAATCCACCGGACACGAAATCCAAGTACAAGAAGTACTTCAATATCAGGATTCCACCCCTGGGCATCCTCTACATTGCCGCAGTTCTTGAAGAGAACGGGATAAACGTCGAGATCATGGACTGCGCCGCAACAGACATCGATTATGCCGGGATCGAGGACCGTGTGAAGAAGAGCGACCCGTTCCTTGTCGGCATCACCTCCACCACTCCCCTGATCTCCGAGGCATTGCGTTCTGCTGAGACGGTTAAACGAGTGTCTGATGCGTATACCGTGCTGGGCGGGCCACACGCCACGTTTATGCACGGCGAGATACTCCGGGAGAATGCCTCCATCGACTACATCGTGAAAGGCGAGGGTGAATACACCTTTTTAGACCTCTATCAGACCCTTCGTTCAGGCAGTGACCCGGGCACGGTGGAGGGGATCGTCTACCGACTCGAAGATGAGATCGTTGAGAATAGAGACCGGCGTCCGGTGGATGACCTGGACTCGCTGCCATACCCGGCCAGACACCTGCTGCCGAGAGATACCTATCGGATCTTCGATAGCAGCATGCCGGTTACAACCGTGATCTGTAGCAGGGGTTGTCCGATGCAATGCTCGTTCTGTGCATCATCCGCACTCCACGGAAAAAAAGTGCGGAAGCGGTCTCCAAAAAACGTGGCGAGCGAGATCCAGCATATCGAGGAGAGCCTTGGTATCTCGGCGATCGGGTTCATGGACGATACGTTCACGTTATATCCCCGATGGGTTGAAGAGTTCTGCAGCGAGGTCATTGACCGAAAGATGGAGATCGGGTGGGGTTGTACTGCAAGAGCCGATAGGATCGATAGAGACTTGATGGAGTTGATGAAAGAGGCGGGATGCCACACGATCTTTATCGGTGTGGAGTCCGGGGACCAGGATATCCTTGATACGGTCCAGAAGGGAACCCGTCTCGATCAGATCAAGAGCGTCTTTGGTACCGCCCATGATCTCGGTATGAGGACAATAGCCTCTATGGCGATAGGGCTCCCGGGAGAGACCCGGGAGACTGCGAAGAAGAGCATCAAGTTCATGAAAGGCTTAAAACCGAGCTACGCGCTGTTCTCAGTCGCAACACCGTACCCCGGGACCGAGTTCTACGCCAAAATACGCGAGGCCGGTAAGTTACAGGGAGATTGGTCACACTATGATCTCCTCACACCGGTAGTCGAGACCATGAACCTCACGCTGGAGGAGATCAAGAGTCTTCAGAAGAAAGCATTCAGGGAGTTCTATTTACGACCGGCATACCTCTTCCAGAGCCTGACACGGGAGGGTCTCTCATTCTTCAAGGTTGTAAAAGCAGCAATATCTACTTGAAGTGCCAGAAAAGACCATTGAGGATAGTTATTAACCCCTAAAAGAAGGCGGCATAGGGCTTCTATAAGCCGTATGGACCTCGCGGTATAGGTTAATAGCTATCCTCTCAGAGTATCCGACCATCCTGTTTGCCTTCGGGAGGAAGGCTGCCGGCCGGCACCATGAGGCAGTGGCGGCGCTCCCTCTTTTCAGTGGAAAAGAATCAGGTACCTGCTATCGCGATGACGACCGCGAGGGAGACTCTCGTGAGAGGTGTCTTCAAAAATTAAAGAGGATTTCCTGGCCTTTTACCAGGAAGGGGGAGCACGTAGCCTGTGCAAAGCCCCCCGTGGTTTTAGGCAGGTGTTCGCACGGCCTAGCAGGCCCGGCTTCTGTCGAGGCCGGTGATCCGGATCCCGCCGAACTGGCACTTGTTCTTGATGTTGAGGCCGATCAGGAGTGGCGTGATCTTTTCGATGATGCACGCCCGCTCGAGCTTGCCACAGTCGATCACCTTGATGCCGGGGATCTTTTCGATCAGCGGGGTCACCAGGTCCTTGGCTGCCTGGTCGTTGCCGGAGATGAGGCAGTCGCAGTCGATCGGCTCACCGAGTTGCATGAACCAGGTCTGAGAGATGTTGTTGAAGGCACAGATCACCTTCGCGTCAGGCAGGATCGCCTGGGAACGTTCCGCAGCGGAACCTTCCGGAAGGTCGATGTACTTCGTCGCCGATCCGCCGATACAAGACTCCAGTGGCCCGGTCGCGTCCAGCAAGGGCTTTCCGGCGGCACCCTCCTTGATGGAGAGCAGGGTCGCCTTCTGGGCCTCGAGTGGCACGGTAAGAACCAGAACATCCGCTGCTTTCGCCGCATCAGGGTTCGTCATGGCCCGGACGTTTTTGACGTCGCCGAGGAGTTCTTTCACCTTGTCTACAGCGGCCTGGGCCTTTTCAAGCGTCCTCGAGCCGATGATGACGTCCTCTCCCGCCTCTGCAAACCGGAGGGCGATCCCAAGACCCTGACCCCCGGTTCCACCAATAACTCCAATTGTCATATCATTCACCTCAATCAGTTTTACGGTTATTCTACTCGCTATCACCGCTTCCACCGGGATGCGGTGCATCTGCCGTTCGATAATCGGGGTTGTCCCCGGTATACCCCATAAATGTTGAGGGTACACGGCGGCATATTCAACAGACGTTCCTCTCGTACCACCCCGGTGGGACCATGGGTTTGATACTGGTTGTTCCCATTTATTTACCTATCCCGGCGAGCTCCAGAGCGATCTGTGAGCCATGGGCAGGCCAGATTCAAAGTGCCCCGGTGCAGGGCATCGTTCATATATCGTAACCCGGGCCGGAATACGTGACATCTTCGCACGAAAAAAGATTAAGAGGTTGTTTACTCTTCGATCACGACAACCGGTTTGATGAGATCGCGCGGCTTGTCCTTCATCAGAAGCAGGGCCTCTTCGAGTTTGTCAAAGCCCTTGTACCGGTGGGTCAGCAGCGGAGAGAGGTCAAGTTTGCCAACTTCGACCAGGCTTGCAAGTTTCTCCATCCGGCGCCTGCCGCCGAGCATCAGGCCACCCTGGATGGTCTTGTGGCCCATACCACAGCCCCATTCGACACGCGGAATAAAGACATGCTCGCCGGAACCGAGGTAGTTGACGTTCGAGATGACTCCACCGGCTTTGACCATCTTGACGGCCTCCTCCATGGTGTGTACATCGCCACCGGCGATACAGACTTTGTCGACACCCTTGCCGTCGGTCTTCTCAAG
>LSQX01046153.1_pt1 | contig 17713 bp, 15 predicted proteins | sample 654561 | NCBI WGS metagenome assembly LSQX01 (sample SAMN04489861, study PRJNA283612) | anaerobic digester metagenome | isolation source: 4 biogas reactors fed with cattle manure at either 37C or 55C with and... | place: Denmark: Kongens Lyngby | collected 2014
CTTCACCGACGGCGAGAACGACAAGATTCGTTATGTCTCGATCATGCGAGACCACCGTGCCGCAGGCGTCGAGCCGCAAGACGTGACTATCCTCCTGCCCGATCCGGCTTGGCTTTACGACGTTCGAGCTGGGAAGGCGCTCGGCGATGTGCAAACGGTCCAAACCAGATTATTGCCGGGCGATCCGAAGATTTTCGCGCTGCTTCCCTACGAAGTAAAAACTGTGACGGTGGAACCCGGGGTGTCCAAGGTTGCAGTCGGCGCGACGGCCGCGTTCGACATCACGATTGAGACGGGCGAAGACAATCCAGCCGGCCTGCACTGCGTGCGTGTCGAGCTGCTCAACCCGGCCGGTAATGCGATGAAGCACTACTCGCGCAACCTGCTCAGCCGGAAAACAAGTGTATCATTCTCGTTCACCCCCGCTTTGAATGATCCCACCGGCACTTGGCAGCTTCGCGCCACCCACATCGCCACAGGCCACACCGTGATCGCGCGGTTTGACGTGGAAGAAAGGTAAGAACGCGTGCGGATTGAAAATCGGCAAACATGTCATGTTGGCGGCCTTACGAGGGAAAAATGGATGACATGCTGCAAGGAAGCCTGTCATGGACCGCCAGCCCTACACGTCGTTCTTTCTTCAGCCGACCGGCGTTCGGCATCGCCAACGAGCTGCCTCATACCCGCTCGTATTCGTCAAACGTCTGTAACGGTGCTGTACTTTTTGACGTAGTCCGGATCGATATCCACACCAATGCCCGGCCCGGTCGGGACCTTGATCTTGCCGTCTTCAACTCGAAGGGGAGACGTCTTGCACTCGATCGGCAGATTCGTATAGCCCTTGAATTCAATATGTGGTCCGGCATTGGCCATGGCGGAAACCAGGTGGAGCATGTAGATAAAGCCGAATCCTCCCGACAAGTGCGGGATACACTGCCCGCCCATGACTTCTCCCATCCTCGCCACCTTCAGCGACCGGATCATGCCGCCGAAGTAGTAGTGGTCCGGCTGAACGATATCCAGACCGCGATTGGCCAGCAGCCAGCGAAAGGCGTGGATGCCGTGCTGCTGTTCACCCCCCGCGATCGGAATCGAAAGCGCATCGGCGACCCGCTTGGTCCCTTCGAGCCAATCGAAGAATACCGGTTCTTCGAAGTAACCGTAATTGTACTCTTCGAGCAACTTACCCACCCGAATCGCTTCGTTCACGTCCTTATAATACCCGTTGGCGTCGGCGTAAAGGGCCATGTCGTCGCCGAAGGTCTTCCGAATCAGCGGAATGATTGCCTCGGTCCTGCCGGCCGGACCTCTCGCATCCAGGTCCTTGGTCATGAACATGAGCGCACCGACCTTGATCTTGACGGCCTTGGCCTTGCTCTCAGCCACCGCCGCTTGGATGAGTGCCACCGATTCCTCGACCGGCTTTTCCCGCCATTCCGTCGCCTGGTAAACCGGGATATGCGTGTTATGAGTCTTCCCGATCAATTGTCCCACGGGCTTTCCCGATATGCGTCCCATCATGTCCAAGATGGCGAACTCGATGGTCGCCAGGGGGATGCCAATGGCCAGGCCGCCGAACCGGAAGTTGAAGTTGAACTCCAACGCCTTTTCCAGCAACTCGTCCAACCGCCGTGCATCCTGGTCAACGAAGAGCGGCTGGAGCCGTCTGACGAAGATCGGGTAGAGAAGGCTCATCGTATCGTGGGCAACCGAAATCCCTTCCGCGCCATCCTTGGATCGCACCCGGCAGAGATACGACGTTCCGTATTTCAATAACTCGACAGACTCGATAATGACGGGCTCTGGGAACAATTCCTTCTTGAATACGGGCTCATTGAGGACCGCATCCAGCTTCGCGTACCCGGCCTCCCGTGCTTCATCCTGCCCGTAGGAAGCCGGCGACAAAGCCGTGGCCCCAATGGCTCCGGCAATACCCGTTGTTGCGAATTGTCGACGGTTGATTCTCATACTCTTCACCCTTGGAACGAGGTAGTTCGACACTGGGAAACGCGACGCCGGTGAGCCTACTGGCCGGCTGCCTCCGCGAGTTGATCGTCCTCGCAGACGATGCGAAAGCCCACGTTGAAAACCTTCTGGTACGGTTGGCAGCCGAAACGTTCCGATGCATGCGCCTCGCCCGGCAGGTCGCGCCAAGAGCCGCCTCGGACCGCTCGTCGCTGGCCCTCGTACCGCCCGAGCGTCCACTCGGCCACGTTGCCGTGCATGTCGTACAGCCCGAACGGATTGGGGGCGAACGAGCCTACCGGCGCGGTCACGAGGCGCCCGTCGTCGAAGCGTTCGTCGCGGGCTGCCAGGTCGGGCGGTTTCGGTTCCCACGAACCGGTGGCAAGCTGCCGGAGCGACTGATCGGCCAGATTGGCGTAGGGTGTGTAGTCGGCATCTGCTGCTCCGAACCAGAACGGCGTTGTCGTGCCGGCGCGACAAGCGTATTCCCACTCCTCTTCGGTCGGCAGGCGGACGTGCCGCCCGGATCGTTCCGACAACCGCCTGCAAAACGCGCTCGCCTCCTCCCAGGATACGCGCACCACCGGCTGATCGGGCGCGTTGAGCGGCCATCCGAGGTACTCTTCGCTGAAGATCCAGGAACCGCGATGCTCGAATCGGCTGTCGTGCTCCCGATCGATTTGTGCGTATTGCCGGTTGGTGACTTCGAAGCACCCCAGCCAGAACGGGGCGTCGATCGAGGCGGAATCGCCTGCCGGAATCCAGACCAGACGCATCGACACGCCGTCGCCCATGTCCAGAGAAAGATACTTCTTCTCGCCGTGCGCCGGCATCGACGCGCCTCCGGCGAGGCGAAACCGACTCGACGCCTCATCTTCCGTGGACGCCGACTTGGCCTGCTCCGGCCGGGGCGCAACGGGAGTCAGATCGCCTCCGAACGGCGGATCTCCATAGACGATCTCCTCGCCGTTTTCCGGCCGGCCGCCGTACAGGGCGCGGAGCGCGCACCGGCGTGCATTCTGATCCCCCTTGATGCGCGTGAACTCGCTCCAGGTGCCGTGCGCCGGTGCGTTCAGATCGATCCAGGTGATCAGCCGGTCCCAGGCCTCGTCGTTGAGTTCAACCCCGTGATGCCCTTTCTCCAGCATTCGGATCAGACGTGACGTGCCGGCATGGAACTCCATGGGCGGCAAGAGATGCAGATCGCTCTCCAGGCCGCCGACGCGGACCTGCTTGCGCAGCTCAACGTAGCTCGGCGAGAAGAGGCCGGAGTATTTCGCCGCCAGTTCTTCGAGGGGAGTGTTTTCGCAGCGGATCAGATCGGGATTGCCGTACTGGTAGGCCCAAGTCACGCTCTGCCCGCCACGGAGGTCGGACAGGGTTCTTCCATCCTCCGTTGGTGAGCCGTTGTGGCAACTCACGCAGTATTTGTCGAGAACCGGCTGGACCTCCCGGGCGAAGGAAAAACCGCGCGGGGGCCCGTACCAGGGTTCCAGCGACTCCGCGGGGCGGAGTCCGGCGATCGTCTTTTGAATCGCGGCCGGAGGGACGTCCCTGTTGTCTTCGTGGCAGCCGACGCAACTGCGCGCCTCGCCGGGCATCACCGTGACCCAACTGCGCATGAGCTGGATCGCCTTGCCGTCTTCGTCGAGCGGCTGGAAGGACATCGGCGTCTTGGCCGGCACGCGGAAGAAGGCGGAGCCGTCCGCCTCAACGGGTACCGTGCCGAGAACCCGTTTCACCTCCCAGGGGCCGTCGGCTCCGACTCGATGGTTGATGCCCGCCATCTTCTGATAGGCGAAGTGGTAGGTGAAGACGCGAAGCTTCTTGACCGTACCGCGAGGAACGTCTTTCAAGCCGGGGCCGGAATAGATGTCTGCCAGGAAGACGGTGCCTTCGTCGCGCCGAGGATTCGTCCGGTCCGCCAAGACCGGGGGCCGCGGCGTCGTCCGCAAGGGAATCGGCTCCAGCAGGGCCCGCCCTTCCTCTTCCTTGAGGAGGACCATGTTGTCGAACACGTCGACGAGGTAGATTCCCCAGAGCGAATCGGGCGTGGGTTTGCAGGAGGCCAGGAAGTACTTGTCGCTCAACGGATAGGGATGCAGGAACTTGGGCCAGGAGTGTTGGGTCAACTTGTCTTCGATAAGCGGTTCCACCTGCCCGTGCCGGTCGGAGATCCGCTGCACGACCCCCGCCGTTTCTCGCCGCCCCTTCGCCCGGTCGAAAAGGATCATCTCTCCCGCCCGGCCCACGTGGTGTCCCGTCACGATCCCCACGAACTTCATCGGATCGTTGGGAATCGGCCGCGCGTGGAAAATCGAGTTGGGCCAGTACGAGTTGGAGCCGTAGAATTCGCCCTGGCTGGTCCCGTCGGGATTCATCGTGAACAGAACCCGGTTCCAGACGTGGGGCGTGTCGGTATAGTCCCAGCGGAGATAGAGAATCCGGCCGTCCGGCATGACGACCGGGTTGTAGCTGTGATCCTGTTCGAAGGCGATCTGCCGGATTCCCGTGCCGTCCGCGTTCATCTTGTACATCATGCCGACGATCACGCCGGTATTGCACGGCACACCCTGGAGAGGAGCCGTCGAAACCATGGCGATTTCGCCGCTGGGAAGCCAGCACGGATCGTAGAAGTGGATATCGGCCTGGTCGGTCGGCGTGAGTTGGCGCAGATGCGACCCGTCAACATCCATCTGGAAGACCTGCCAATTGTCGTGGCTGCCGGGCATGGAAAACAGCAGGCGCTTGCCCTCCCAGTCCAGATCGAGGTCCATCAGCAAGCGCAGCCCGCCGGGCTGATAAAGCGTCTTGATGGCCCCGTCCGGTGCCGTGGGCGAGAGAACGCAAACGTCGTTCTCCCAGTTGAGGGGCTGTTCAATGCCCGGATTGCACTTGGAGCTCTGGCGCGGATAGCCGATATACTCCGAGACGCCGTAGCCTTGGCCCATTGCCCGCCGCGGATCGCCGTGCGGCGTCCGCCGTACCAACAGCAATTGATCAAAATCGAGCAATGGGTTGGCAGTGAGCGCCTTATAGCGAAGTGCGTCGAACTGTTCGAGCAGGCCGATGATCGCCGTGTGCAATTCGGTGTTCGGTCCCTGGGCGGAATCGCCGGAGCCTTGTCCCTCTCGGTACGACTTCAGCGCCGCCGTGATCTGCTTCTCGACTCGCGCGAGTTGGCGCAGATATTCTTGGCCGTCCGGATAGTCGTCGCCGAAAGTCGCCGCCAGGTCCCGTACCGCGTCCCGTACCGCGGCGAAATCGAGCGCTTCGGCACGCGCCGCGGCCTGGTCGACCAGGCGGCTTCGATGATAGATCGCGCGAACACGGTCGAAGGCCGCTCGATCGGCCGCCTTCTCGGCCGCGCGGAGCGCCTCGGCCCTCATGCCGGCGACACGGCCAGACGCTTCGGCATAGCGGAGGGCCAAGCCTCTCCAGTCGCCCGGCGCCCAGTCCTCTTCGAGCAGGCGGTCTTCGCGCTCCCACTTCATCTGCTGGCGCGGCCCGGCCTCGGAGAACACTCCGGCAAGGTGGGTCCACAAATCGATCCTTGCCGCGTTGGCGGCGTCGGTTACATGGAAGCGGACGGCGCCGTTCGGCGGACGATTGGTCTTGGCGGCCGGCTTCAAAAGCGCGGCCGTCGAGAAATGGCGGGGCTGGTAGTAGTGCGGTTGCGGAAGCCTGTAGGTCTCGGGATTGACCCAATCGTCCAGCCCGATCTTGGCTTCAAACCGCACGCTGCCTTTCGGAATCACGACTCGAATCTTGCCCGGCGCCTGAAGATTGATGCCGTGCTCGAACGATTCATCCGCGATCAGCAGCGGCGGATCGACGCGCGATCGGAGGCTACAGTCGACCGTGTGGAATCCTTGCTGGATATCCAGGAACTTGTCGCTGCACAGCAATGTCTCTTTCCCGTTTCCATCGATGGCTCGCGGCGCGATCCAGTCGCCGGCCCCGTACTCAACATCGGGAGCGCCCGTCACGTAGAGGTAGATCTCGCCGGCGTCTTCGATGGGCAGGGAGACGCCCCGCGCCGCTTCACGCCCGCGGACCACGTCGCTGTGGAATGCGATTTTTGGCGCCGGCCGTCTCCCGGCGGCCTCGTCCGCCTGCAACGCCGCTCGGGAAGCGAGCATCGAGTCGAACCAGGTCTCCTTTGCGACGTAACACGGCTCCGGTGTCTGCGCGATCTCGTAGAGAGGAGCTGCCGGCACGCACGTCGCCGCCGCGTCCCAGACGGAGGCTGCAAGCGCCGTTATCCAAAATGCCAAACACACGCGGCTCCCAATCCGTGAACCCGAATGCTGGATCATGCCCATGCCTCGCCAACTCCCATTGTCTGGGCAGCCTCCCCCGCGCAGACGAAGGCCGCGCGCTTTGCGAGGCATGATACCTCACGGGCCTTCCAGACGCCACATCCAGATCGGTCCTGCCGCAAGACGGCGCCCGCACTTGGCTGCGAATACACCATCACGGAAATGGGCCGCTCCCCCCAACGGCCGGGGCCTCCGTGGGGTGGGGCGGCGATGTCTGCAACCATGGCGCTCTGCCCATGGACGGCTCCCGAAGGGCGGCATCACCGCCTGCCACCTCGCTCGGGATTGCGGCGATCCATGAATCGGCGCGAGGAAACGAACCGCAAGGAGAGACGATGATTGGCCGACGAAAGCTGTCGGCAACGGCCGCCAAACGCTCCACATCGTCGGTGAATTGCTGATTCGTGCGTGTCATCGTCGGCAACGGTTATGCCGGTCGGGGTGACTAACCTGGTCCGTTCTTACGGACGGTGTTGAATATAATCGGCCTGCCGGTTCTGAGAGTTATTCCGCGCAGTCAGCCTGCACCAGCTCCTGTCTCGGCAACCCGGGGGGTAAACCGATACCAAATGTGGCTACCGTTTGCGCATCACCACTGCATTCGACGAAAGCGGCTTGGCGCACATCTCGTCACGGAGGGCGATCATGACACGTGCATCAGCGGTGCTGTTTGCTCTATTGTCAGCCGTGGCCGTACCGCTCGTTCACGCCGACGAAGACCCAGCGGCTGCTTTCCTCGTTGCTTTCGATCCTGAGTCGGCAGCGGATTCCAGCAACGCTTGTTCGCGCGATAGCCGCTGCGATCGGTCGTGTGGCGACGGAGAACCTTGCTGGGTGTTTCGCGGCGGTGCGATCATCCTGCAACGCAGCGCACCAGACTCCACTAACTTAGTCGCCGGTCCCACCAGCGCGACGCTGATCGACGCCGCCGACGTGGGTCTGGAGTGGGAGCCGGGTTTCGACCTTGTCGCAAAGCGCTCTCTGAATCAGCAGGGCCGGAGTATCGAGGCGCGCTTCTTTCTGATCGATTCGGGCGACGCCGTCTCGACCGTTGGCACGCCCGTGTCTATTGTCGGATTTCAGGGCATTCTCAACTCGGCTGTTTTCGGCGTTACGAATCACGACGCGATTGCGGACTACAGCGCGCTGTTGCGCAACTTCGAACTGAACATCAACCAGCAAGTCCGCGATTGCTGGACTTGGTCCTTAGGCTTTCGCTACGTCAACCTGGAAGACGAGTTAGGAGTGTTTCAAGGGACCTTCTTCACACATCGGGTCCGCACGCAGAACAACCTGTTCGGCGGGCAGGTCGGCGCCGAGAGCTGGCTCTTGTCGTGCGGCCGCCTGACGCTGGACGCCACAGCCAAGGCGGGGCTGTACTTCGACGAAGCGACGTCCGACTACAGTTTTCGTTTCCCCGCGATTCCGCTGGCCGATACGGACCTGAGCGCTGGACAGAATCAGCTATCTTTCGTAGGTGAGATCGGCTTGGTGGGCACCTATCGCTTGACCAATCGGATTTCGCTGCGCGGCGGCTATCAACTGCTGTGGATCGAGGGCGTGGCTATTGCTCCTGATCAATTCGCGGCGCTCGCTCCGGCGCCCGGCACAATGGCGATCGAGACCGACGGTGGAGTGTTTTACCACGGCGTCATCGCGGCGTTGGAGGTCAACTGGTAAGTCGCGCGCGGCCGTGGCAACGGGTCGAGAGCACGACTTACTGGCTCTTAACGGCCGCCTTGACCATTCCCGCGGTGCCCGCCCCGGCAACCTCGCTCGGGATTGCAGCGATCCATGAATTGGCGCCCGGAAACAAACCGTAAGGAGACTCGACGATTACCCGACGAAAGCTGTTGGCAACGTCCGCCCGCTGCGGAGTCAGCGAGTGAACGGTCAGATAGCGCTCTTACGGTTTACCATCGATTCTCGGAGAGTTCTCGGGCCGGCACCAGCCACAATCGGGCGAGCGAATGCCGCCGGGGGCCAAGTACCGGTAGGTGACATTCGATCCAGGCAATCCACGGCGGCCTACCGCGTCGCGTCAGTGATCGAGGGTTCCTGCGAAGACAGCGTCTCCTGGCCGTTGGCAGTCCGGCCCAGGAGTGCGATAAGCCGGCGCTCGTGCGGTGCGCCCCGTTCTACCACCGAGCATCTGAGCCGAATGAGCTCGGTGGGCGCTGCCTGATACGCCACGGGGCGGACTGGCGCGGACCACGTGAGCGAAGAACCAGCGGCGGCCGAGGCAGGCCCCGCCCCTTGGAACTGGCGTCCCTGCCCCGCCCCGTCGGAACGGGGGCCGGTGGAACAGTTTTTCCTATGGGGCCCACACGTAACTGATTGGTTAGCAGCCGCTTAGCTGCCATCCTTTGCTGGGCGGCCCGCCGTCCGCTAGGTCGTTGTTCCAGGTTGTTCCGAGAATCGCTTGACAGTCAGGCTGCGTTCGGTATGATACTGACGTCGGAACAACCCGGAACAACGATCCTGGAGGCCCAATCATGGCCGAAAAACGTTATCGTGCGACTTTGAGCAAGGGGCGGTCAGGCTGGTGCGTGATTTTCCGCCACCCAGTCTGTAAGGCAGCGGATGGCAGGCAAGCACTGCGTGTCAGACGGGGCCTAGGAACGCGGAACGAGTCGGAGGCAAATGGACTTGTCGAACAACTGAACAAAATCCTCGGAGACCCAAAGTACTGGAACCTCACAGCCAAATCTAGGGCCGATGCAACCTTCGAGCCACGAGTCGTGTCGGCATTCTTCGACCACCTGACACCAGAGAAATGGGATGGCTGGGCCCGTCGAGAAGACGTCCTACCTTTACCCAGCCGAGATGACGGTTACGCCAGGGTGCAGTTCGTGGGCACGACTGGTGCGGGCAAAACGACGGTTGGACGACAACTGATCGGAACCGACCCGAAACAGGAACGCTTCCCATCCATCTCTGCTGCCAAGACGACGATCTGCGACATGGAAATCATTGTCACGGAAGGTGACTACCGGGCGGTGGTCTCGTTCTTGCCTCGTGACCAAATACGCCAATACATAATGGAATGTGTTACGGCGGCTGTCGCTGCGCACTTGGAATTTAGCACACACAACGAAGTAGTCCGTCGCTTTATGGAACATGGCGAACAACGTTTTAGGCTCAGCTACATTCTTGGGCACCCATCGCCTCCCAACGACACGGCAGACGAGGAAATTGAAGACGAGGATGACGAGGAATCCGAAGTCGATGACGCAGAAGTCACGACCGAAGAACAAAAGGCATTCGCTGAGCGGCTTCAGGATTTCCTTACTCGCATTAAATCGATGTCTCGTCGTTCCAGGGAGGAGATTGTCCGTCATTTTGAAATCGACCTGTCCAAAGCATCAAAGCAGGATCGGGATGCACTTCAAGAAATGGTGGAAGAGAAGTTGTTGCAGGATGACGGGTTCCATGCTTTGGTGGACGACATCCTCGACGAAGTCGAAGCCCGATTCGAATACGCAACAACAGGCGAGCTTCAACGTGGCCGGGACGGCTGGCCACAATTGTGGACACACACCACGGCAGATCGGAAGGAATTCATCAAGTCCGTCAATCGATTCTCCAGCAACTATGCGCCGAATTTTGGACGATTGCTTACGCCCCTGGTAGAAGGCATCCGAGTCGCAGGTCCGTTCTCACCGAAATGGCATGACGGGGATTTACCGAAACTTGTCCTACTCGATGGGCAGGGGATCGGGCATACGGCGGATTCTACCTCTAGCATCTCGACAGGGATTACTCGGCGATTCGAAATTGCCGACTTTATTCTCCTAGTCGATAACGCTGCTCAGCCGATGCAGGCTGGGCCGGTGGCCGTTTTGCGAACGGTTGCGTCCAGTGGACACGAAGCGAAACTCGCAGTTGCCTTTACACATTTCGATGAAGTGAAAGGGGACAACCTGCGTGGTAGCGCTGCCAAGATGGACCATGTTTCGGGCTCATTTTTCAACGCAGTCCAGGCCATTGGCAAAGCGTTAGGAAGGGATGCTGAACAGTCGCTCAGGCGTCTCATACCGGAGCGGCTCTTCTTCCTTTCTAGGGCGCAGACCGTCCTTTCGAGCAAATCTCGGTTTACGCTGAGAGAACTGAATCGGCTACTGTTGGCTATTGCCCAGTCAATCGAACCGCCCGCTCCCGTCGAATACCACCCCGTGTACGACGTGGCGAACCTTATACTCGCGGTCCAGAAGGCAACCCAGGAATTCCACGACATGTGGCGTGGCATCCTCGGCATGGGAACACGCTCTGGTGTAGCACCAGAGCATTGGACACGAGTGAAGGCACTTACCCGTCGAATCGGCATTCTGAGTCAAGACGAGTACGATACCCTGCGTCCCATAGCTGACTTGATCCGTCTTCTGCAATCGGAGATCAGCAAGTTTCTCTCCGAGCCACTGAAATGGACTCCAGGTCCAATTCCCGAGAATAAAGACGAAGAACTGACTCAGGCAATCGACGGCATACGGAAACAGGTCTTCACGAGGCTGCACGAGCTTTCTAATCGTCGCTTGGTGGCTGAGCGACTGAGTGGATGGGTCGAAGCCTACGAGCATCGGGGGACTGGTTCCACAAGGGTGCGGGCAAAGGACATGATTGCACTTTACGAATCGGCTGCCCCAGTCCCAAATGAAATGCCCGGCCCCGATCTGAACGAATTCCTCTTCGAGGTCCGAGAACTGGTGGCTGAGTCAATTATCGATGAGGGCGGTGAAATCCGAGGTTGGACTCGTGAACCAGAAATCGTTTAGGAAGGTCTGACGGGTCGGCTCCGCCACCCAGGCGAGTCCGTGGGCAGGTGGCGGGGCCAAGTGCCCCGTACAACGTGACCGCCCAAGGAGTAGCGCAGAAGAAAATCCGACAAAGCGTGAGATTGAGTAAAAGTCAAGGCAGGGGTGTGCCGTCAATACAGAGACCCGTATCATCGGGCTCTTGACTACGGCCATGGACCGTCCATACATTGATGCGCCCTGTCGTCCTGAGGCGGTCTTTTGGCGTCAGCGGCCCGGATGGGAGGAGCTTTTCTCATTCTTGGAAGAAGTGGGAGTTGAGACCGCTGTCACTGAAGATTTCTCGTGCCTGGACAAAAGAGCGGAAGAATTGATGGACTGGGTAAGGCAGCAGTGGCAGTCCTACCCGTCCTGGCCGATGCCAATATCCAAGGCAAAACAACTCAAACCTTCTCAAATCCATGCCTGTTTCCGATGACGTTGCCGAGATCATTGAAGAGCAGCGACGGAAGTTCATCGAGAAACACGGGCGGGATTTCCGTCCCGAGGACAAATTGTTCTTCGATATGCCGCCGTTGGAGCATGTCGAACACGAGATCGTCCAAGCCATGAAGCAAGCAGGACTTGACCCTGCCATGATCTATGCCTTCGAGAAGACGGGACTCCTCGTGACGGAGCAGAACGAACACCTGCTGTCCGAAAAGGATCTGGATGAGTGGGGGTCGGCGATTGACGAATACGAGGCTCAACGGGAAAACGAAGAACTGCCCGAGGACGAGGAGAACGAGTGGTTCTAGGGGCAGTTCAGCGCTGCCACGCCCCCGAAATTAGCAACCCGCTGGAGAGTATTACCATGACACCCGACGATGCCAAGATCAAAGCCCGGCTCGAAGAAGTCCTTGAGTCGATATTCTGTCCGGTCGGCGGGTGTTGGTGCTTGCATGGTTGCCATTACGAGTATTACTACGATGAGGGCTGCGAGTGCCACGTCCTGGAAGTGTGGCCGGTGGGATTTCAAGAGGCGGAAGAAGAGGGTGGCAACGGTCGGCAGCCGGACGACATCTGCTACGAGTTGGCCGAGTTCGAGTTCGGCGAGATGATGAAAGAAGTGCCTTTGGAACACCTTCATTTCAGCCAACGCCGCCAAATCTTCGAGATCGGATGGAACGAAGGCGGGCAAGACCTGGAGCTACGGGTCCATCTCGTGCCTGTTGAGGTTGAATGTGAGTAGGATTCTGCCCCTCCCTCAGCATGGCCGGGGGACGGGCCATCTCTTGACGGAGCAAGCCAATGGCGAAGTCGAACCCGAAGAACTGGGCTTTGGGCCGATGGTCTATCGACTCGATGAGCATGTGGGACAAGGACTACATCGACGAGGAAGTTCCCGGCTACTTCGCGTTCGGTCCCACTGACTTGGGTTCATTCCAGTTCGGCTACGTCCAGGGCGACGTGGACTACCGCGTGACGTACCGTGGCGACAAGCCTGCTGTCGAATTCTCCTTCGAGGGCGGCGATGGCGCAGATGGGACGCCATGCACCGGTCGTGGCTGGATGACGCTCGACGGCGAGAGGCTCACCGGCATGTTCTTCTTCCACCGAGGCGACGAGTCGGAGATCGAGTTGACCCGAACGGCCGAGAACAAGACGAAGCCACGAAAACGGAAATGACGGACCATGTGGGAATGGTGCGACCATCTGAGGATCGGCAAGTCGTCGGTCTTTGTCAAAAAGGATCTACGCCCGCTGCCTCTTACCGATGCTGAGTTCGAGGCCGACTTCTTTCTCGATCGGGTGTACTCGACCAAACGCCAGGAACGCTGGAAAGGCATGTTGATTGACAGGGAGTTCGGCGGACTCTTGGCATTGGAGGACGTGCAGTTGCCGCCGCCCACAGTGAATAACCTCGCCACTCTGTTGGCCCACGCCATGCTCCGACCATTGGCGGCAGGGGACCGTCAGCGGCCGAGGACGATCTACCTTCGGGATCGACCGCAATGGAAGGAATTGCTGCCTCATCTTCGGCAACTTGAGATCGAAGTGGTTTTGGGCGACGACCTGCCCAGGTTCGACGAAGCGGTCAGGGACTGGATGGAAAGGGCGACCAAGCCGCCTTCCCACAGTGACATTCAAGCGGCACTCGGCAAGCCGTTCCCGGAGAGGAAGCGAAGTTGGTTCACGGATGCCATGGGTCTGATGGAGTGGTCGGATGCGATGTTCAAGGGTGCCTATCCTTCGCGAAAGGTCGCCGTTCCGGCCTATGAACCGACAACGGTCGTTTCGATCCGATTGACGGCTGAGGAGTTAGGGGCGATTCTGACCCAGACCAACATCGCCAAGACCAAGAAGCTCCGTTCACGGTTGGAGGTGATGGCTGCTGAGAGTGATTCCATCGACTTGGATGTCAACGACTGGAGCACCGTATTGTTGGCCCTGTGCGGAACTCGGGCAAAGGCTGCGCCCATCCGAAAGCACCACCTTGGAACTGCAACGAAGATTGCCAATATGCTGGCCGATGCGCTAGCAATCGCCCCACCATCATTGCAGAAGTAGCAGGCAGTAGAGTCAGGAGTGTCATGTCGAAACCTGAGAAACCCAATTCCCCGCTGAACCTCACCCACGCCCGGCGTCGGCTGGTCGCTGAGCTTATTCCAAGCCTCGCCGACCGGCTGAAGACCGACGAGGTCGCTTCACGCACGATCCGATTTACGGCCACGGAACTCCGGCAGATTATTGCCAAGTGCAAGACGGCCATGCCGAAGGCCGACAAATGCAAGATCCGGGACGCTCTCGAACATATCGTGGAGGCCGCCGCCGAGGCCCTCAAACACCACAAAGAGGGCGGTATTGGACGAATACCGGTGTCCGAACGGGTCTACCAGTTCAAGATCACCCTCAAGGAGATCGAGCCTCCGGTATGGCGGAGAATCCAGGTGAAGGACGGTACCCTCGACACGCTCCACGAGCACATCCAGACGGCGATGGGCTGGACGAACTCTCACCTTCACCAATTCGTCATTGATGGCGTTATTCACGGCGATCCGCAGTTGCTCTACGAGGGGTGGCAGGACGAGATACCCCCGGTGAACTCGCTGCGGACCCGGATTAGCCAGATCGTTCCCGACGACGGTAGCCGGTTCCAGTTCGACTACGAGTATGACTTCGGGGACGGTTGGGAGCATGAAGTCCTCTTCGAGGGCTGCCTGCGTGCTGAAAAGGGCGTTCGATACCCCATCTGCGTCGAAGGGGAACGAGCTTGCCCACCCGAGGATGTGGGCGGGACGTATGGCTACTACGAGTATCTGGAGGCAATGGCCGACCCTCGCCATGAAGAACATGACTCTTTCATGGAGTGGCGGGGGCCGTTTGTTCCCGAGGCGTTCTCGGCGGAAGAGGCAACCAAGGAGATGCGGCGGGGGCTGCCGAATTGGCGGGATATGGAGTGAGGATGGACGATGCCCCAGACATATCTCTGGTGATACCGGCCTTCAACGAGGCTGCCTATTTGCCCAGGTTGTTGGATACCGTAGATGTCGCCCGAAACGGCTATCGAAATGGAGCCGAACGGATCGAGGTCATCCTCGCCGACAACGCCTCCACGGACGAGACACCCCAGATTGCGGTAGATCGAGGTTGCCGGGTCGAACATGTTGAAGAACGACTGATCGCCGCTGCACGCAACGGCGGTGCAGCAGTTGCACGGGGCGAGATTGTGGCGTTTGCTGACGCCGATTTCCGCATCCACCCCGAAACGTTCAACTACATCGACGCCGTGATGGCCGACCCCGGCTACATTGGCGGCGCCACCGGCCTTACGATGGAGCGATGGTCGCTGGGGATTGCCGTGACGTGGTATTTGATTATGCCGCCGCTCTGGTTTTTCAGCATGGATGGGGGCGTTTGGTTCTGTCGTCGTTCGGACTTCCTTGAAGCAAAAGGATTTGATGAGTCCAGACCTATGGGAGAAGATGTCGCCTTCCTGTCACGGCTGAAGCGGCTCGGGGCAAGCCGCCGTCCAAAGCAGTGGCTTGCCACCCGGTTCACAGCCCGGAAGCTCGGAATTGCGCCAGCGATGGTCCTCAACTCCTCCAGGAAGTTCGACAAACACGGCGACTGGCACATGTTTCTGTTCGTATTTCGGGGAGCCTATTACCTTCTCTTCGCTCGGCACAGGATCCGAGAGTACGCAGACCGTTATTGGTACGAGGAGCGGTCCACAATGGCTAGAGAGAACAAGCGATGACGAATCTGGACGTACCGGGCTACCACCACACCCAGAAGGGCCCTTGGGGGCTGATGTGCTATGCCTTCGCCGCCGCCTTTGTCGTTGTGGCCCTATACCCTTTGCCGCACAGCAGAATTGCCCCGCCTGTGTTCGGATAAACTGCCTCACTACTTGGAGAGAAGAAGACGTCTTCCTTCTTCGAAATAGTGATTTCGGAATGTAACGCGCGGCACGTCTGGGCCGACTCGGCAAGCAGGACGGGGTGGGGAAGCGGTAGGTAGTGGGGCTCCTCCACACATCGCGCCCAGCCGGCGATGCGTCTCCGAGGGGCTTGTCGGGGCCGGAGGATCGGGTACCAGGGGGGGGCTGGGGCGGATCGAGGCCGACGATGCGTCCTTCGAATTCCACCAGAGCGATTCCAAGTCCTCCGGGCGATCGACCGAACCTCGGCGGGCGGATCGGGCGGGGATGCGTTCTCGGCCCCGCACGCGAACCCGCACGGAGCGGCGGATCGGGCCGGTTCAGGTGGGTGGGCATGGGGATGGGCGGTGCTTCCTTTCGGCTATCGCAAGCCCCGGCGGCCGCGGATCGCAGGTGGATGATTCGCGGTGGCGCTGGCGGATTGCGGGGCAAAGGGATGATCCTCGGCGCTCGCCGGCGGGCAACCGGGGGCGGATCGGGGGGCACACCCTGCCGCGATCTCCACCAAGGCCCTCGGCGAGCGTCTCACGAGGTCCTCGGCTCTCCCCGGGCTTCCGGTGGGGCCGGTCGGCGGGCGGATGCGTTTCCGGGGCGGCTTGTGAACGCTCAGGGGGTGGCTGGGAGGCAGCGGGCGGGATGAGCGGGCGGGGGCCAAGTGCCGAAACGGATTTCGGGACCTGGGGGGGCGAGCGACGAGAATTCTCGAATTCTCTTCAGACCTAGCACCCGCATGGCACCGGCCCTGATTCCAATAATGGGCCGACGAAAAAGCCTTCCGTAACTCATTGCTACAGAAGGCTTTAAGAGGTCGGGGCGACTGGACGCCAGTGAAACTTTTCTTCGAGGGTGCCGCGTCACTCGCGCCGGCCATCCGACGCCTGATTCTCGCCTTCGTTCAAGGCACCCCACCCCAGAACTAAAGCCGATGCCCGCCGGACGGTCAAGATGGCAACCGTTTCTGCGCACGCAATTGCAGGCTGACAATCTTGCCTACAAGCGCCGGCGGAATCATTTCGGGATCGTCGGGCCGGTACTCAAGAGCGGCGATGTCCGTGAAACCAGCCTGCTTTACCGCGTCCAGATACTCTTGCCGTCCACCCGCCACCGTGAGCCATTCCGCCCAGACCTCCATACCGGTCTCGCTTGCGCTCGGCGGCTCCCCTTCCAGCAGCAAGTCTGAAACGCAAATCCGGCCATTGGGTTTCAAGACCCTGAACGCCTCCTTGAATACCGCCAGCTTGTCCGTTGAGTGGTTAATGACGCAATTGCTGATGATGGTGTCGATGGATTCATCCACAACTGGGAGTTTCTCTATCTGCCCGACCCGGAACTCAACATTCTGGTAGCCGCCCTCTCGGGCGAACCGTGTCGCCTTCTCGACCATTTCGGGCGTGATGTCCACACCGATAACCTTCCCCGTTGGCCCGACTCTCCGAGCGGCAATGAAAGCGTCCAGACCTCCACCCGAACCAAGATCAAGCACGATCTGGCCCGGTTGAAGCTCGGCCAGCGCGCTGGGGTTGCCACAACCCAACCCTAGCTGAACTGCGCCCTCCGGCACGTCCTTGAGTTCCTCCTCTGAATACCTCGCCGATTGGGGCGGTGCAACGGAAACGTCGCCGACACGACTCACAGCGTCATGTCCCTCGGCCGCAATCGCGGCATACTGCTTCGTGAACGCTTTCGTGTTCTGTTGTCCTTGGTTCATGGTACGGACTCCAAGGGTTTGGACTCTCCCGACACCCGGCGTTATTCAGTTCGATTGTCGCGTAGCGCGAGTTGGCACGCAAGTCGGTGCTCGTTGACAGGTCCGAGGCTCGGAGAATAGAACAACTGCTTCTGGCAAGCGGGGACTTTCAGCAGGAGGAGCGTGTCCGCATGGGAAAGACGAAGGAGTTACGCGGCTTGCTTGACTCCGGCGGCACACTGCTCATGCCGGATGCGTTTGACCCTCTTTCGGCTCGGATCATCGAGAGACTAGGGTTCAAGGCCGTTCAGTGCTCCGGCTACAGCTTCGCGCTCGCCGCGTGTTGGTCGTCGGAGGCCGAGTTCGGCCGAGAACGCAATTTGGCTGTAACGGCCCGCATTGTAGATGCGGTCAACATCCCCGTGATGGCAGACGGGGAAGACGGTTTCGGCGACGAGGCTGCCGTTGCTGGGTGTTTTGCTCCAGAAGGGCGTTGAGCATTGCGTATGTGCTAGAGTTTAGCACATCCCGACAGGAGAAGCTCGATGTCGAAGCGAACGCATTT
>LSQX01244271.1_pt1 | contig 17713 bp, 19 predicted proteins | sample 654561 | NCBI WGS metagenome assembly LSQX01 (sample SAMN04489861, study PRJNA283612) | anaerobic digester metagenome | isolation source: 4 biogas reactors fed with cattle manure at either 37C or 55C with and... | place: Denmark: Kongens Lyngby | collected 2014
GTTTTCAAGGACCAATACAGCCGCTGTTTGACAGCGACTTTTTCATAATAGCAAAAGTCGAATTGATTGTCAACATGTTTTTTTGATTTTGGTATCTTGGTTAGTGACACCATTCGACGGAAACTTATATTAGCATATTTCTTTTCCTTTGTCAATATTGATGAAAAACAGCCCAGCCAAGTGTACATAATAGTAAAAGCCGGGAACAAGCCCGGCTTTTGCTGCTGATTAAAGTTCCGTTCCCTGTTCTTTTGGTTTCATAGTCGGGAACAAAATGACATCGCGTATGGAATAAGAATCAGTCAACAGCATGACCAGGCGGTCAATTCCGATTCCCAGTCCTCCGGTAGGCGGCATGCCTATCTCCAATGCATTAACAAAATCTTCATCCATCATCTCGGCTTCTTCATTTCCCGCAGCTCTTTGTCTGGCTTGTTCCATGAAGCGCTCTCTTTGATCAATTGGATCATTTAATTCGGAGTAAGCATTTCCATATTCCCGCCCGGTAATGAATAACTCAAATCTCTCGGTAAGCCTGGGATCGTCTTTTTTCTTCTTGGCCAAAGGCGAGATTTCAATGGGGTAATCCATAACAAAGGTGGGCTGTATTAGATGTTCTTCCACTTTTTCTTCAAATATTTCATTAAGAACATTTCCCCAAGTTGCATCATTTTCAACCGAAACATCTAGTTCCTTGGCTGCTTTTCGGGCATCCTCATCGCTGCTTATGGCATTGAAGTCTACCCCGGTATATTCCTTTACCGCATCTATCATGCTGATTCTTTTCCATGGAGGAGCCAGATTGATCTCTTCTCCCTGATAAGTGATCAGCTCAGTGCCCAGGACCTTTCTGGCAACTGTTGAAAGCATATCCTCAGTTAAATTCATAATATCCTTATAATCTGAATAGGCCTCATACAGCTCAATCATGGTAAACTCAGGATTATGTTTTATGCTCATGCCTTCATTGCGGAATATGCGGCCTATCTCATAAACCTTATCGAAGCCCCCCACAATCAACCTTTTCAAATGTAATTCGGTGGCAATTCTTAAGTACATATCCAAGTCCAAGGTGTTGTGATGGGTAATAAACGGACGGGCTGCTGCCCCTCCGGCTGTATTATGCAGGACAGGAGTTTCCACCTCCAGAAAACCTCTGTCATCCAAATACCTGCGTATTGCCTGTATGATTTTGGAGCGCAGCACAAAGGTGTGCCGAACCTCAGGATTAACAATCATATCAAGATACCTTTGTCGGTATCTGAGATCCGGGTCTTTCAAACCATGCCATTTTTCAGGCAGAGGCCGCAAGGACTTTGATAAAAGCGTAATTTCAGCGGCTTTAACCGAGATTTCTCCCATTCTGGTTCTGAATACCGTACCGGTAACGCCTATAATGTCGCCAATATCATAGGTTTTGAAGGTTTCATATTCTTCCTTTCCCAGTTGGTTTATTTGTACAAAAATCTGTATTTGCCCTTTTGCGTCCAGAATATGGGCAAAGCTGGCCTTTCCCATTATCCTTCTGGACATAATGCGGCCGGCTATAGTAACTTCCCGGCCTTCCATCTCTTCAAAATTATCCAAAATATCCTGGGAATAATGGGTAGGATTGAACCTGGTTATGTCATAAGGATTTTTTCCTTCTGCCTGCAGCTTATTCAGTTTCTCTCTTCTTATCTTAAGGAGTTCCCCTAAATCTTCTTCGTTCTGCATCTGTTGGTTTAAAGCATTTTCATCCTTTGTATGACTCACTTCATTTCACCCTTTTTTATTGATTTCCAATATCTTATACTTAATCACTCCGTCAGGGATGGTTATCTCCACTTCGTCGCCTTTGGATTTCCCAATTAAATTCCTGCCTATGGGGGACTCATTAGAAATCTTGTTTTCAGAAGGATCCGCTTCGGCAGAACCAACTATAGTGTATTCAATTTCTTCATCAAACTCCATATCCAAAACCTTAACCGTGGTTCCAATGCTGACCACATCGGTGGTAATATCTTCATCATCTATTATTCTGGCGTTTTTCAGCAAATTCTCTAGAGATACAATGCGGCCTTCTATAAATGCCTGTTCATTTTTGGCCTCATCGTACTCAGAATTCTCTGTCAAATCGCCATGGGCAATTGCCTGCTTGATGCGTGAAGCTACCTCACGTCGACGTACTGTCTTAAGATGCATCAGTTCCTGTTCCAGTTTTAATACTCCTTCAGGTGTCAAAATAGTTTCCCTGTTGCCGTTGGCCATGTTCCTTTCTCCCCTTCAAAAATTCTATACAAAATGATATGTTGCTAATATATGCCCATCAACCATTTTTATTCGCTGGCAATGTATGGGAAATGCGCTATTATAAATAAGCACTGCCACGCAATTTGACGCAGTGCTTCTTATACCTAGATTTTAATCAGAACTATTATAATTGTTACACTTTTATTTGTCAAGAATATTATAAAATTTTGACAATTTTTTGTCTATCTCTGAAATATTCCCTGCGGAACCTATCAAAACTGACCCGCCTTCCCTGGTTTATAAACCCCTGCAGTTTTATATTATACAAATTATACAGGGCATGGAGCTGTTTTATAAGATCAGATGTAAGCCTGCTGTTTAAGAGTTCTTCCCTGTATGCCTTGCTTGAAATATATAAGGCCCCGTCTAAAGCAGCCAGCTCATCCCATGGGCTGAGTTTTTCTGGAAGTTCCAGCTCCCGGGGCAGTGTCATCCAGCCCAGCTCTATAATGTAATTCTTCTGCTTACGGTTTTCATCAATATCATCCCGGCCATGAGAATACTTTACACGCTCATATACCGGAAAATAAAAGGACGGATTTGCTTTGGTATAAGCCGGATCTATCGGCCGGGCTGATACGGCAATGTTTTTGTTGTTCAGGCAATCCTCAGGCTTGACCGTTATATTACATGCCAGCCCTGCGTTTTTTAAAATATTATCCGCCAGGTGCTCTAATTTCCTTAGATCCCGGCCTCCGATGCACATAAAGTTTACCCTGTATGCCAGATATTCCGCCCAGATCCGGCCTATGCCGGTATCAGCTCCCCAGATGCCGGCTTCAAAACCGGGTATTTCAGCAGCCAGTATGGTGAATATTTTATCTGCCGCCAGCAGCAGGCCTGCCATCCTATGAAAGAACCCGTCCAGCAATACAATACCCTTATTTCTTAAATAGAGAGTTTCATCATCCCTTAAGTATTGGTGAATCAAAGGGAAACAGAGTACCTCCGCTTCCCTTTTTTTCAATGATCTTATTATTCCCTTTAAGGTTTTCAGCCTGGCTTTCTCCCCCGCTTTTTGCCAATTGTCAAAAAATGCAGGCACTTCCATTAAAAAGCCCAAATCCACATTATGTTTCTTGTCCACAATCATGCCTGAACACTTTATGGGAAAGTATGTCAGATATTTTTCTAAAACCCTTTCAGGCAGATATCTGATCAGAGGATGTCTCCTGGCAAGCCTCAGCCAATCATCGGGCTGTAAGACAAGTGCAAACTTTTTCATTTATATACCCCTGATATTGTCATATAAACTTCAATATCAGTTATATTAGTTAAATTAAAAAAATAGCACGCGGTGCCGGAAAAAACTCTGGTTCAGCAGCCTTTCAAATTCTTCGGTTGTAATTTCCTCCGGCCTTTTGCCAATCAAAACACAGGCTAAGGCTTCCATCACATTGGTTCCGAAGGAGCGGCCGTCAAGTTCCGGAGTTGAAGTTACCAGCAATTTCACACCACGTTCTTTAAGCATCTCGATGTCTTTAGGCGTAACCGAGTTAGTAACTATAATTTTACCTTCAACAGACAGGGGCAGGTACTTCTTTATATAAAGAAAATCTCCTGCAATGATATCTGCCTTTTCAAACAATCTATTAAATCTTGGCGTATTTTTATCCTGGCTCAAGCCGCTGGGATAAAGCATTTTGATGGGCATCCTGCTGATTACCGACATAAGTACTGCGGCTAAAAAATGCAGGCTTTTTAAGGATTTAATGGCCAAGGGTATGCCCAGCACAAAGGCCAAATCGCCATAAAGGGTTCTGCAGCCCTCCTGGGCAAAGGTTTCTGCCATACCCATGCGGTCCATGGCGCAGACCACCAATACGGTTTTATCCTTTAAAGGAATTTTTAATTCTTCCTTTAAAAATCTGACCACATTCCGCTCCAGGATATTTTTGAGCACAGATCCGTCAGCCATTGGGGTTTGGCGCGCCTGTCTCAGGATAGGAACAGCAGAATGCAAAGTATACCGGCGGCTGTTTTTGCCGTAGACATACAAGCTGATGCCGCCCATGCCGAAGGCGTCAATCTTGCCGTCCAATTCACGTATCAGGTTTAAAGCTTTTTCATAGCTTCCATCAGTGCCTATTCTTTCTATTCTGAAATCTTCATTGCCTATTTTTATAACCACGCTGTGATCTCTGGCTGAAGACCCTAAGCTGACGCTGACAATCCGTTTCATTAGACAATCCCCTTTTCAAGGATGTATGCCGGTTAATTCATTATATTACTCCTGTTTGGCAGTTTTTTCAAGATATAAATTGAGAATATCTTCCATTTCAGCGGCAGTGGTAACCTTATTGATAACCTGGCGGATTTTTACAGCATCCTTCATGCCTTTCAAATACCAGGAGATATGTTTTCTCATTTCAAGAATCCCTCTTTTTTCTCCCTTAAGCTGAATCAACATATGCATATGACGCAGGGCTGTTTGAATTTTCTCTCGCGCACTGGGCGGGGGAGGTATCTTGCCTGTTGCTTTAAGGGACAGGATATCTCTAAACAGCCAGGGATTTCCCTGTGCTCCCCTGGCTGCCATAACGCCGTCGCATCCTGTCTGTTCTTCCATAGCTAAAGCGTCTTCCGGAGTGAACACATCACCATTTCCTATGACCGGAATAGACAGCCTGGACTTAACCTGCTTAATTATATTCCAATCTGCAGAACCGGAATAATACTGCTCCCGGGTCCGCCCGTGCACAGTAACAGCGGCAGCCCCTGCATCTTCAGCAATTAATGAAATCTCCACCGCGTTTATGGAGTTTTCATCAAATCCCTTCCTTATTTTAACGGTAACAGGAACTGAAGAAGCCTTGACAACCTCTCGTATAATCTCTCCGGCCAGCCGGGGATTTTTCATTAATGCACTGCCTTCACCATTTTTTACAATCTTAGGTGCAGGGCAGCCCATATTTATATCAATAAAATCCGCTTCAGTCTGTGATATTTTCTCTGCCATTCTGGCCATGATCAAGGGATCGGAACCAAAAATCTGTACTCCGATGGGATGCTCATCCGGATGGATTTCAAGCATATTTTGCGTGCGCTCGCTGCCATAGTATAGGCCTTTGGCACTTATCATTTCCGTAAAAACCACACCGCAGCCCTGTTCTTTGCATAACAAACGGAAAGGAAGATCGGTGATGCCAGCCATTGGGGCAAGAAATAAATTATTCTTGATTGTCAGGTTGCCGATTTTCATCTTTCCCCTCCTTGTCCGTAGTTTATAGTATATACTAATTCAACAAAAAATTTTACCGGCAAAGATGCCGGTAAAACTATTCTGATTTATCCTTTTCATCCTGCTCCGGTTCGATGCTTCTGACAAATACGATTCCATCTATCTTCCACTGGCCTTCCACTTTTCGCATCTCTATCACTTTTTCGCCGTTTTGCCATGTGGGAGGCGGAATTTCTAATTCAATCTTTTGTCCCTGTTCCCCTGCATCTCCTTCGCCGCTCTCATCCCCACTGCCTGCTTCCGTTTCCTGGCCAGCTTCTTCATTTTCACCTGTTTCTTCTGCTGGCTCTTCAGCCGGCATTTGGGCCGCCATCAGCCGCTCACGCATTTCTTCGGTTATGGAAAATTTCCATGAGGATTCCGGTATGTATTCTTCAACAACTACTTCGGTTTCAGATTCCCATGGCCAGACCCATACTTTTTTTACCTTTAACTCGTAAATGTAGTCTTGAATATTATAGTCATCGAATTGGGTGCTGCGAAAAATGGGATCTGAATTCAGATGTTTTAATGTGAAAAAGCGGTTCAAGCTGGAAGGATCTTCGCCGTGAATTGCTGTTTCTGCTCTTTGAGAAAGGCCGTCACTTACTATTATATATATATTAGCCATATCATACGCAATAAATGTTGCCATCACTATAAGTAATATGACAATTGCTATGGCCACCAGCTTCCTGGCCAGGAAGGTTATCAGCTTTAAGGCGGTATTCAAAAATAACACCTCTTTCGTCTATATGAATATGGGTGCATAAATCAATAGTGTAATATTAACATAAAAAAAAGACTTTGTAAATTTACAAAGCCTGTAAGTCGCAATTCCATTTATTTTTTTATTTCCAAAATGCGTATCAAATCCAGGGGTTCCACCCGGAAAGGAGAACCTATCCCTTCATAAAAGCCATGCTCACGGATCATATGTATGTTGAGGGCTGTCCAATGTATGCTTTCGCCGGTTTTTATGTTTTTCACCTTCACATTTTCCTTGGGATACATGCCCATATGTTGAAAAGGACAGGCAATGGTTCCCCGGGAATCTTCCACTATAACCTCCAGATATCCATCAACCAAAACTGGATTTCCGAATCCTTCCCTTCCTTTCGCAGTAATCTCTTCCATACGGTCTGCCAGAATTTTATGGTTTAAGTTAAGGGCTGTGACTGCCTGGCCGTCATCCAGCAGGATATCTACAAGTTTTCTTTCGTCGTCTCCAAGAAATCCGCTTTTGCTGATCTCGCCCGGCCTCATATTCTTTTCAATTTCACTAAGTCTGGGATCTTGTTTCATCCGACCATCCCCCCTTTAGAATTTATCATAGTATATTCTATCCTCCGGTACTCCTTTCCTGCGAAGCACCTCAATGCAGGCATCAATCATTCCGGGGCTGCCGCACAGATATGCTTCCATTTCAGAACCGTCGGTTATATGTCTGTCTACTACCTCGGTAATGAGTCCGGTTTCGCCTGCCCAATTGTCACCTTCTTCAGGGGCGGACAAGGCAGGAATGAAACGGAAATCAGGAATCTTTTCCTCAAAAGCCTTCATTTCATCCACATAATATAGGTCCCGTTTTGCAACACATCCAAAGAAGAAGGTAGCTTTCCTCCGGATATTGTTTTCCGCCAGATAATGGAGGATGGATTTGATGGGTGCAAGCCCGGACCCTCCTGCGATGCATATCATCTCCCGATCCGAATCTCTTAGATAAAAATCTCCGTAAGGACCGTTCAAATCCAGCCTGTCTCCTTCTTTAAGATGATCGAAAACATAAGTAGTACTGATGCCGTGAGGTACTTTTCTTATGATCAGCTGAATCAATCCCTTGTCTGAAGGTGAAGAGGCTATCGAATAAGCCCTGTATACTTCCTCCGGATTGTTCCCATATTGGGGAATTTTAATCTGCACATATTGGCCAGCTTTAAAATTCATCTCCTCTCCTTCCGGCAAACGGAGGAATACAGCTTTTGTATCATATGTAAGTTCTTCAATTCTTTCAACCATGGTTGTATATTCTCTTATATTGAAAAGCTCATCCGGTATTTCAATTTCAACATCCGACCTTATCCTCACCTGGCAGGCCAGGCGTATATTATTATCCTGCTCCTCCCTGGAAAGATAAGGAGTTTCTGTGGGCAGGAGGGGCCCGCCTCCCGAAATCACCTTAACCTTGCAAAGCCCGCAGCTGCCGCGGCCTCCGCAAGCCGAGGGAATAAAGATATCATTTTGCAGCAGGCTTCCCAACAGGTGGTTTCCGCCTTTTACTTCCAGTTCCTTGTCCTTATTTATTATAATTTTGCATGTTCCGTAATTTAACAGGAATCTTTCTGCAATGGTAAGCAAGGCGGCCAGAAATATGCTGATGCCAGAAATAATTGATACGGTTGTTAATACCTCCGCCACTGTATCTCTCCCCCTTCACTGGATGGATAATATTCCTGAAAAACCGACAAAAGCCAGTGCCATAATGCCTGTAACAATCATTGCAAAGCCTGGTCCCTGCAAACCTTTTGGTATCTTGCTTTCATCCACTTTCTGCCTGATTCCTGCCAAAGCAAGTATGGCAAGAGTCCAGCCAATGCCTCCTCCGGCGCCATAGGCAAGGGATTGCAGGAAATTATATTCCCTTATTACAATAAAGAGTGCCACACCCAGAATTGCGCAATTCACGGTTATCAAGGGAAGAAATATTCCCAAGGTATAATAAAGATTGGGTATAAAGCGCTCCAATATCATTTCTACCAATTGAACGAAAGCGGCGATTACTATGATGAAAACTATAAACCTTAAATATTCCAGGCCAAAAGGCACCAGGATGTACTGATATACCAAATAGTTAAGAACCGATGTTGCCGTCATTACGAATATTACGGCTTCACCCAGGCCTAAGGCAGATTTCAGATCCTTGGATATGGACAGATAGGAACACATACCCAGAAAATTTGTCAATAATATGTTGCTGGTAAAAATAGAAGCAAAGAATATAACAAAAGGACTAATTTCCACTTACCTGCACCCCCTTGCTGACTGTTCTTTTAGCAGAAATTTCTCTCTTCAGGGCAACCGATTTAGCTGCCCAGATTATGGATGCCAATACGAAGAATGCACTGGGCGCCATAACCATAATGGTCCAAGGAGTCCACCAGTCTCCCAGGATTTGAATCCCCAGTATGGTCCCAAATCCCATCAGCTCCCGGACTATGGCAATGGCAGTCAGAACCAGGGTATAGCCCAGTCCGGACATGAGGCCGTCGAAAAAGGATGGCAGAGGCTTGTTTGTCTGAGCAAAAGCTTCGCATCTTCCCATTATTATGCAGTTGGTAATGATCAGGCCTACATAAGGCCCCAGCGCCCTGCTCATGTCAGGCAAAAAGGCCCGGAGCACAATGTCAACCAGGATTACGTAAAAGGCAATTATCAGGGTTTGAGCCATCATGCGGACCCTGACGGGAATAGTGTTTCTAAGAAGCGATACGGTAAGGCTGGAAAAGGCAGTTACCAATGATACCCCTATTCCCATAACCAGGGTGTTTGCCACCAGGTTGGTTACAGCCAAAGCAGAACATATGCCTAAAATCTGTCTTATTACAGGGTTTTCAGTCCATAATGTCTTTTTGGTAATTTCTCCATAGGAGCTCATCAATTGCCACCTCCCATTTTGGATTTTATGTCTTTTATCGTTTCATTGATCAGTCCTAATACAGCATTGGAAGTTGAGGTAGCGCCGGTAATGGCATCTATCTGCCCTTCATCGCTTACTGTTGCATAGCGTACAGGATCGCCTTCCTCATACAGGCTGATTCCTCTGAACTGCTCCTTGAACCAGTCTTCTTCGATACGTCCGCCCAGGCCGGGCGTTTCGTTCTGAGAAATGAAGTCAAGACCCAGCACTGTTTTCAGATCCTGATCGAGAGCAATTATGCCGGAAATATCGCCCCAAAGGGCAGCACCTTCAAACGGAAATGCATATTGAGTCCTTCCGTCATCTGTCTTATATTCATATGCGGTCAGTCCGTTTACATTCTTTTCCTCTATGATTTGTTCGTAATATGCCGCCAGCTCGGTTGAGCTCATATCAGCCGGCACCTCTATGTTCAAGGCATATAATTGAGCCTTAATTTCCCTGAGCCGGGTGTTAGCCTGTATCAGAGGACGGGAATATACGTAGACTCCGGAAAGAATCCCTGTAAGTATGGCTGTGCATATAAGCATGAACACCACATTAAACCACGCCTTATCCTTCATGCTTCAACCCTCCTTTTAGCTGCTCCGGACTTTGCAGATTTAACTGCTATATCCAGCAAGGGTACGAAGGAATTCATGATGAGTATGGCAAACATCATTCCTTCCCGGAACAGGGAAAATTCGCGGATAATGGCAGCCAATATGCCTACTAAAAAGCCAAATATCCATTTCCCGGCATCCGTAGAAGGAGCTGTTATGGGATCCGTGGCCATAAACACCGCTCCGAACAATACTCCGCCGGACAGGATTGCATATATGGGATCAGGAAACCGCGAAAGACCGAACAGATAGAGTATGACTTCCATTCCCAGGCTTCCTGCCAGCACTGAGGTGGTAATTTTCCACGAAGCTGTTTTAGTTGCAATTAAATAAACTGCGGCTATCAATATAAGTATTGCACTTGTTTCCCCCATGGACCCGGAAATATTCCCTATGAACAATTGCAAATGGGTGGGCAGGGAAGTACCTTGTGATGCTGCGGCCAAAGGAGTGGTACTGCTTATGCCGTCGGTCAGCTCAGGCACCCATTTCGCAAATCCTCCGGGGAATCCTGTAAATGGTTCTGTCCAGCTGTTGGTCATAGCGGCAGGGAAAGTAATGAACACAAACACCCTGCCCAGTATGGCGGGATTAAATACATTTCTGGCGAAGCCTCCAAATACCTGCTTTCCAAAAGTAATGGCAAAGGCTATGCCCACTGCTGCAATCCAGTACGGAACGGTAACAGGCAGGATTAAAGTAAAGAGGAAACATGATACCAACACGGATTCGGTTGGCTTGCCATTTCTGGATTTCTCAAAAAAATACTCTGTTACAACCCCCACAACAGTCACCACTGCTAAAACAGAGATAACTCTCCACCCATGGCTGTATATTGAGAATATCAGGATAGGAATTAATGAAATAAGCACTCTTCTCATCATGGGCTGTTTTCGCAGAAGTGTTTTTAATGAAAGTGTTTGCTCGGCCATGTGTTCACCCCTTTTGTAGATCTGAGTTTTGCACTTGATTTTAATATACACTTAAGTAACATGCATATAACATCATTTTATCGGCAAAAATTTATTGATTTGTGATGGCAATTGGTATATGATAGCATTAACAAGTTAATATGGTCGGCTGGTACAGGTTGCCTTGTGCATTAATAGGGAAACAGGTGCAAATCCTGTGCGGTCCCGCCGCCGTGATAGCAATTCGATTGATGCAGCTTAATGCTGCGGCCACTGGGTAACTGGGAAGGCCTGGTCAATCGAAGTAAAATTGCTTCAGCCGGAAGACCTGCCTGTACTGAAAACACCATAACTCCACGGGGAATGGGGGGTGTTGCGTCATTGGTTAAGTAAAAATGTATGCATACAGCTTCTACCCCTTCAACCGTAGGTTGAAGGGATTTTTATTTCTTATTCAATTTAATTATAGAACATGGAGGGGATAATTGGCAAATTATTGTTATTTTGGAGTTAAAAACACAAGTCGCTGAAAATAAGAAAATAGGAGGAAGTTTAAAATGAACAAGAAGATAATAGCGATAATAGTTGTAATCCTGGCAGCCGTATTATTATATGCAGGTTATCAGGCATTTCTTGCTCCCAAAGGAACAGAAGGTTCTAAAGAGGTTACTATACAGATAGTTATAGAAAAGGAAAACATAAATGAGACCTTTACCTATAAAACCGATCATGAATTTTTGACGGATCTGATGAAAGAAAAGCAAGAAGAGCTGGGTGCATCATTTGAATCCTTTGATTTTGGAACTATGATCACCGGGCTGATGAAATATAAGGTTGATCCTAACAGTGAGTTTTTCCTCTTCCAGGTAAATGGTGAAGATTCAATGGTTGGAACCGATGATACCCCTATTCAGGATGGAGATGTCTATAAATTCATTCTGTCCACATTCTAAGAGAGCAAAATGAAGATCCGTGATATTGTTCTGGCAGGCATATTAAGTGCAGCAACCACTGCCGGAAAGCTGGCATTAAGTTTTGTCCCCAATGTGGAAATTGTAACCTTGTTTTTCATAGTATTCACAACCACATTGGGGATAAAACGAAGCCTGATGGTTGCTATGGTTTTTGTAACAACAGAGATATTGATTTATGGTTTCTCCACCTGGGTTATCGGTTACTACCTTATCTGGCCTATGCTGGTTTTAATTGTATCAGCCCTCAGCAAAAGGGTCAGCTCTGAATATGGCTATGCCGCGACAGGAGCTTTATTTGGCTTTTTCTACGGAATGTTTTTTGCCATAACCGAATCCTTTTTCTATGGACCCGCCTACGGACTGGCATATTGGATCAACGGATTGACTTTTGACCTGGTTCACGGAGTTTCTAATTTTATAATTATACTCCTGCTCTATAAGCCGCTGAGAAAAATGATGGATACCTCCTTAAAACACTATTACAATAGCGCCTCTTAGTTTTTCTTGTTTTATTATTTAACAATTTGGGTAGGAATATATTTAGTTGATTGCGTTTTTCAATATGGACAGAGGAGGTTATCAAATGAAAAAGAGTTTGGCAGGAACCAAGACAAAAGAAAATCTGTTGAAATCCTTTGCTGGTGAATCCCAGGCAAGAAGCAGGTACATGATGTATGCCAGCGTGGCTGAAAAAGAAGGCTACAGGCAAATTGCCAACTTTTTCAAAGAAACGGCTGATAACGAGTATCAGCACGCGAAAAGATTTTTCAGATTCCTGTGCGACGGCCTAGGGGAAGAAATTCCCACACAAGTTGAAATTGAAGCAGGATATCCTGTAGCATTGGGAGACACAATTGAAAACCTGAGAGCTGCTGCAGCCGGCGAAAGAGAAGAATGGGATGATATGTATCCCGAATTTGCAAGAATAGCAAAGGAAGAAGGCTTCCCGGAAATCGCAGCTGCATGGCTGAAAATTGCCGACGTTGAAAAAAGACATGAAACCAGGTTCCTTAAATTGAAAGAAAACGTAGAAAAAGGCCAGGTGTTCCAGAGGGAAGAAGAGACAGCCTGGATCTGTCAGAAGTGCGGCTATGTACATATTGGAAAATCTGCTCCAAAAACATGCCCTACCTGCCTGCATCCGCAAGCATACTTCGAACTGTTTGTGGAGAACTATTAATTATAACAGCAGACAGCAGAGAGACCCGAAACGGGTCTCTTTTTTTAATACGAGGAAATTCTACTGATACTTTCATAATCTTTTGAAAAACAATTTGTCACATGAAAAAAAGCCTTATGGCTCTATAGCAGGCTTTTTATTTTTTCAATAGACTTTCTATCCATATGCAATATTTCGCCCGCAATATCTCTTGATTTTTCGTCCAAGTTCCCCCTTAGAACTTTTTCTGCCATATTAACACCTTTGGTTTCTCCTTCAATAGCTTTTTCTATGATTTCTGCTTTATCTGCATCAGAACCTAAATCCATATTAATTTTAATATCTCCCATTATTCCCTTCATTCCAAGATTCTCTTCAGCTCGTCCACCTATATCTTGAATATAGCTTGCGAGTTTATCAATATTCTCTCTATGCTGTTTCTGAACTTCCTTAAATGTTTGCTTCACAGTCTCATCCTCTAGCTTAGAAATAAAGTTGTTGAAGCTTTCAACCGCCATATATTCTCCTTGTAAAAGCTGATTAAGAGACTTTATCGTCTCTTTATTATCTGTCACCTTTTTATACCTCCTTAATGATGGGTTGCTTTCTGGTTATAGCAATTTTATTCTCCCACCTACCCAGAGAAAAATACTAATTAGATAATAAGAAAAACCGCTTGATACTGGAAAACCAGTATTCAAGCGGTTTTTGCTGGTCTGGGTGACAGGAATTGAACCTGCGACCTCTTGAACCCCATTCAAGCACGCTACCAAACTGCGCCACACCCAGTCACAACAGCAAGTATTATATTACTATATTTAAATCTAAAAATCAAGAGGTGTTTTTTAAAAGTCAGGAGCTGGCGATATCCACCAGCTCCCGCATACTGCCCGCTTATTATTCGTCCGGGATCATTTCCTTATAGTTTTCTTGTGTTACAATTTCTGCTCCGGTGGATATAAACTTGCCAGGGAATCCTTCTTTTTCTTCACCTGCTATTTCTTGGCCTTTAATGTACTTGTACAGGTTCTCTACGCTGAGATATCCCATGTTGTAGAAGTTCTGCCCTACTGCTACGTCAACCAGCTTCAGATCAAAGTGTGCCTTGGAGCTGGGGAATACGTCCATGGTTACAACTCTGCGATTTTCAGGATCGGCTTCTTTCCACTTTTTCAGCTCAGGCATTGCATCCGGACCTACAATATAGGGCCAGCCGCCTGCCATGAACCAAGCATCGATGCTGTCTCCGTTTGCACGGGTATAGTCTTCAACGACGATTACAGCCTTGTCTACGTCGTCATCGCATGCACCTGTGTATACAACTTCAATATTGCTTCCTTTTATTGCATCAGCAAATCCCTGCATACGTGCGGTAATGTCGAATGCGCCGGGAATTCCTTCGAGCTGTGCAACTCTGATTTTATCCTTTGTGCTGTCCTTATACAGCTCAACCATATGCTCGCCGCAGATTACGCCTGCTTCGTAGTTTTCGGTTCCGCAGAAGAAAATTCTGCCGGAATCAGGTGAGTCTGCATCATAAGTTGATACTGCAATTCCTGCATCCAGGGCTCTCTTCAGCACATCCTTCATTGCATCGGGATGAGTACAGCTGATGGCTATTCCGTCTACTTGTCTTTCAATGAGGCTTTCAATGATTTCTATCTGCAGTGTGGGGTCTGCCTTTACAGGTGCCTGCCATTCAACATTGATGCCCAAGTCTCTTCCTGCATCTTCAGCACCCTCTTTTGCCGGCAGGAATACTACGTTACCAAGCTGCTGAGGAATAACTACTATAGTGATATCTTCGTCTTTTTTATCACCAGCTGCCGGTTCCTCTCCAGCCGGTTCTTCAGCTGCAGGTGCTTCTGGCTCTGCCGGAGTTTCTGCGGGTGTCTCTTCAGCCGGTGCCGGAGCATCTGTGCCTGGCCCGCTGCAACTTACAACAGCTGCCAGCATAACCACAGCCAACAAGAGTGTCAGAAATTTCTTCATGTTAATGTCCTCCTTATTTTCTTATATTATTTTATTTGCCGCTGCTCTTTTTTAATTGGTCAGCAGCAACTGCAATAATGATTACAAAACCGATAATTAAGTTTTGCCAATGCGATTTTATGGACAAAAGTACGAGAGCATTTCTTAACACACCCATAATGGCAGCTCCCAGGATTGTGCCGGTTACTGTTCCTACGCCGCCGCTCAGGGAAGCACCGCCGATAATTACTGCCGCGATAGCATCCATCTCAAAACCTATGCCTGACGTGGGCTGCCCGATGCCTAATCGGGACGCTGTCATGATTCCTGAAAAACCGGCCAGCAGACTGCAGAGAGTATAAACAATCAATTTTATTTTGTTTACATTAATACCGGATATCCTGGTAGCTTCTTCATTGCCGCCCAATGCATACACCCTTCTGCCTGTAACAGTCTGGTTCATGAAAATTGCAAATATAACTGCGAATATGATCATCATCCATATGGGAGTAGGAATGCCTGCTATGTAACCCTGGCCAAGGAACAGGAATCTTTCCTGCACATCGGTAACCGGATATCCTTCGGTCAGAATATAGCAAAGGCTTCTCGCAATACTCATGGTACCCAAGGTAGCGATGAAAGGAGGAAGCTTGGCTTTGATTACCAAGATTCCGTTGAAAAGCCCGAAAAGACCGCCTGCTGCCATGCCGATCAGCACTGAGGGCAGAGCTGCCCAGCCTAAATCAGCCATAGCCATACAGGCAATAACACCGGCAAAACCGTAGACCGAACCCAGAGACAGATCAATTCCGCCAGAAATGATTACCAGGCTGACGCCTATTCCTGTAATTGCATAGGCGGAAAAGTTCCGTGCAATCGACAGAACGTTATCAATTGATCTGAATGGTTCGCTGACGATATACATTATTGCGCACATTACAAGCAAGACGATAAATATGTTGAAAGAAGATGATTTAATAATTCTTCTTCCCAAATCAGCAAAACCGTTTTGTCTTTTCACTGTTTTTGCATTCATTACTGTTTTCCCCTTTCTATGATATCGCCAGCTTCATGATAGCTTCCTGGCTAGCTTCTTCTCTCATAAGTTCACCTTTTATTCGGCCTTCATGCATGACAATAATACGATCGCTCATACCAAGGATTTCCGGCAGCTCGGATGATATCATAATTACTGCAACGCCTTCCTTGGCCAATTGGGACATAAGCATATGGATCTCTTTTTTGGCACCTACATCAATGCCCCGTGTAGGTTCATCCAATATGAGAATCTTGGGCTTGGTTGCCATCCATTTGGAAATGACAACCTTCTGCTGGTTTCCGCCTGACAGATTTCTTACTCTCTGTTCCTGGCTGGGCGTCCTTATATTAAGCTCATCAATGTATTTTTCAGCCAGATCTTTTTCTTTTCTTTTGTCAATAAAATCATACCTGCTTATGTTTCTTAATTCCGGCAGAGAAATGTTCTCCCTTACAGTCATGCCTAGTACAAGCCCTTGTTCCTGCCTGTTCTCCGGTACATAGCCGATACCGTACTTCAAGGCATCCACAGTGGATTTGATTTCAACCTTTTCGCCGTTTATATATATCTCTCCGCTTTCCTTACTATCAATGCCAAAAACAGCACGCATAACTTCGGAACGGCCGGCACCTACAAGGCCTGCAAAGCCTAGAATTTCGCCCTTTCTGACATGGAAATTGATGTCTTTCAGGAAGTCGGTGTTCAGATTTTTTACTTCCAAAGCGATATCGGAAATCTCTGCTTCTTCTTTTGCAAACAGGTCATTGATTTCCCTGCCTACCATCATGTTGATAATGCGTTGTTCTTCAATCTCATTCTTATCGAGGCGCCCTACCATTTCACCGTCACGCAGAACAACAACTTCGTCTGCAATACGGGTTATTTCTTCCATGCGGTGGGATATGAAAATTACTGCAACATTGCTTTCTCTAAGCCTGTTGATTATCTGAATAAGTACTTCTGTTTCGGTGCTTGTAAGGGATGAAGTGGGTTCGTCCATGATGATGATTTTTGCGTCCAGAGAGAGAGCTTTTGCCACCTCGACCATTTGCCTTTGGGCAATTGAAAGATCTGCTATTTTGGTGTGAGTATCAACATTTAAGGCAACCCTTGATATGAGTTCCTTTGCCTGCTTATGCATCTCCTTTTTGTTTGAGAAGATGCGGCCAATTTTCATCTCACGCCCAAGAAAAATATTTTCAGCAATATCCATGTTGGGAAGGTCCATCAATTCCTGATAAATTACGCTGATCCCGTATTTCCTGGCTGACAGAGGGCTGTCAATGTTTGCTTTTTGGCCTTGTATGTAAATCTCACCCTTGTCCTTATTCAGGACGCCGGCCAGTATCTTCATCAAAGTTGATTTACCAGCCCCGTTTTCGCCTACCAGTGCCACAACCTTCCCAAGTTCTACTGAAAAATCTACATTGTTTAACGCAAGTACACCTGGAAACTGCTTCGTGATGCCTTTCATCTGAAGATATGGCGTCTTGTCGGCTGCAACATTCTTCACTCTTTCACCTTCTTATCCATTATAATTTGCTTTAATAAATAACTAAGTTCAAGTGCCGTAAAACCCAGCTGTAGGTTAAAAGTTAATAAATAAAATTAACGCTGAACCTTAATAAAGACAAGTCTGACATGGTTATATTTATCGAACAGCGAAACTGTTGAGTATATAAACGCCATATGCAAGTATTATTAAGGAGCAAGAATGCTTAAACGTTTATATGAGTTAATATGTTTTTCCATTGTTCAAATTATTTGTTCAAATACATGATAATAGATTTAAATCATTTAGTCAAGAATGAAATTTTTGAAGAAGTGTTGTTATTCTATGATAATGTC
>LSQX01349946.1_pt1 | contig 17713 bp, 14 predicted proteins | sample 654561 | NCBI WGS metagenome assembly LSQX01 (sample SAMN04489861, study PRJNA283612) | anaerobic digester metagenome | isolation source: 4 biogas reactors fed with cattle manure at either 37C or 55C with and... | place: Denmark: Kongens Lyngby | collected 2014
CTCGTAGAGAGCATGTTTAAATTGTCCAATAAAGCATGTTATATAGAGAATATTCACCACAATATACGATGCGTTTACGATGCGTTTAGTAAAACAAGTGCTGCTCTCTGGCTGTGTTTTTGACAGGAGAAGTTACAGCTTTTTATTAATGATAATAGGGGATTACAAGCTTGGCTGAGAGTTTAAAAATCACCACGAAGGTGATAATAATATAGTCGTGATTATATATATCATTGGACCTAATCTCTATTGGTTGTGACAATTTATTTGGAGAAATACACAAAGGGGGTAAATCATAAACCAAGAACTGGAAATAGGCTCTTTGTTGGAGGAAGCTACTAAGGCAAGGGATGAAGGAAATTTAGAATATTATATAGATTTGATGTTCAAAGTAGAAAATTTCTACCTTGAACAAGCCAGAGTTTTAATTAATCAGGCTCGATTCTTAGATGCTTCAGCACTTTTCATCGAAGCAGAGGCTGTTAACTATGAAATGAAAGCTTATCTGCAAGAAATACTGGACATATTGAGTAGCAATGGGAGTGAAGATCAGGAATTAAAAGAATCTATCGAACAACTTAAAAATCTAGTAAGTACCAATGCTGAATTTGAAGAAGCTTTTTCATACTTCTTGAAAGGGCAAGACTACAAATTAAACAGAAATCCTGGAACTGCTTGTGATTACTTTAAACAGGCACATGAATTGTTCGAGACTTTGGGCAGTGAACATAATAAGAAAGTATATAATCTCTACGCGGACTATTCAAAAGCAATGGAAAAAGGATCTAGCGGACTGGAATCTATGATGTTAGGCAACTTTAATGCTGCGAAGGCGTCATTTCAGCATGCACAACTTCTCTTCGGCGAGGTTGAGGAGGAATTGCCACCGCTAGATGACAATCTTGAGGATCAATTCCTTTATCAAGTACTCCATCAGTCCCTTCCGATCGATATAAATGGTTGTGAGATTTTGTATTGTTTAGCTGACGCCAGAGACCAACTTTCACATGGTAATTACTCAGAAGCAGCTAAACAGTTTTCTGTACTGGCTGACCTTTATCAACAAAACATTCAGAATATGGAAGGAACCATGATTTCTGAAGCTATTATGCATTTTTCTGTTGGAGATTATTACAATTTCCTTGGATATAGCTACTTGGCAGAAGGCGAAGCTTTACGTGAGCAGGAGAGATGGGATGAAGCTCTTCAACGTTATGCTGAAGTAAAGGATATATGGAAAAAAGGGGCTGCAGCTTATTTGAAATCAGGTCATCCTCAAGGATTAGCTAATCAAGAATTTTTTATTAACGAGATCTCCAAACTCTCTGAACTGTATGTCAAAAGATGCAAGGAGGATAAAGATCAGAAGACTCAGATTCAAGAACTTAAAAATCAGATTCAAACAATGATTGACTCTATGAGCAAATCAGGGTTTACAGTTAATAATGTTAATGAAGTGAACTCAATAATTAAACAAAACGTTGAGATTGTACAGAAATTGGAAACAAATATTAAAGAGAGTATTAAGGCTGACCTGTTAAGTGGGCTTGACGGCATTCCTCTACCAAATGAAAAACGAGAGCATATACGTAATGAAGCCAACAAGCTTATTACATCGAACAAAAAAGGAAATGAATTTATGGAAGATGTCAAAGTATTCACAGACGATTTGAAGAATATAATAAGTAACGTAGGAGATATTGCTAAGCCATTAATGCCTTTTGTTAAAGCGATTTCTTTATTAATTTAAATTCAAGTCCTGATTAAAGTGAGGCTAAAATTAAAGCTGCTAATCTCTAAAAAGTATCTCTTTCTGGAAGGACTGCATACTAAGATAACTCTCTAAATTGCAATTAACTTGTGATTTTCATTTTCTAGTTTCTTTCTCGTCATTTGAGAGGATTTCCATGGAAAAAACAGCTTTACATTTCCTTATTTCCAGCCCCCTTTTTCCAGTAAAGCNNCCGGCTTTCACTCAACAAATATATATTACTGTTTAAAGTATCTTTTATTCATGACCCTTGAGCCCGTGCATATGCATAAGATCTCGGAGCTTGCAAAAAAGATTGACTGCTCGTTTGAGATTGAGGAGGTAAAAACGGCTGCAGACATCTACTCTCTGCTCGAGGAGTTAAAGCTCGATGGGAAGGTCATTCTTAAAGCCATAGACAGGCTCTTTCGAGGGGTTGTAAGGACTGAGCTAATGGCGCAGGGTGAGGACCCGTATCCTGTTACTTATGCCTGCGACAGCGGAAGTACTAACCCAAAGACTTATGACAGCGGGCTTTTTGTAGATTTCTGTCACTGCGGGCTGGCTGGAACACCTACTGACCTTGATATTCAGAGATTCAGAACGATTGTATGCGCCGCATTTTCTTCTTCTCAGAGAGCAACCATTCAGGCTACCCCAGACTGGGAAACCTTCGATGAAGGATTTGGAAGGGCAAAACTGGTTACAATCGCGCCTGATGAGTTAAAAAGAAAAGCTCCTGATATGGTGCACAGTTTTGCCATGTATCTGGCAGAATCCGAACACATTCTTTTCATGAAAGAAAGGATAGAACCTGAGAGTTTTCTCATAATGGACGGGCCGATCTATCCCAAACAACTAATGTACTGGATGGTGCTGGACGACGAGGAAGTAAGAGTCCGGCAGAACACCAACGCCCGAAAGATTCTCCAGAATTACATTGATATTATGGATTATTTCCTGGAAAATCGGAAGCCTATGATCGGGTTTGTAAAAAATCCAATCGACAAGCAGATTATGGACAGTATCCGGAAAAAAGGGGAAGCTTTTGATTTGCCATGGATGCTTGATTCCCAGTTTTTCAAGAACCTTCTCTCCCTTGAGAAAGTTGAAAGTGCATCAGGACACGAGGAGAGAAATTCGAAAAATGGCAAGAACGGCAAGCACAACGATTCTAGAAATGCTTACATTACTTATACCAACTGGTTCTTGCAGCCCAATAGGTTTTATGAAAAGTTGCTTAATGGGACTTCCCCCCTCGCAGCCGCAGACTCGCTACAGCAAGAACTCAGGCACAGTTTTCCACCTGAAGATTATGCCCTTTGTTTTTTCATGCTTTATGCGCCCTCTAAAGATGTGGTCTTCAAGGTCGAAGCCCCATATGGGCTTGTTAAAGATGATTTCCTCCGCATGCAAATTACTAAAAAAGTGCTTTTTGACCTTTCTTTGCATGGCTTTCCCCTTACTCTAACAAAGGCAGACCATCTCGCAAAAATCAGGAAAGTAGAGAGGCAAGAGATCGATAAATTCTTTAAAAATATGAATCCTGATACCACTTATAATGACACTCGGTGGGGTAAGATGAATGAAATATGAAGATACCAACATTTTTACTTTTAACTCTTACAAACCGAAAAGGGAACCAGTTTCTGTGAATTCAGAAATGGAAGCAGGAATGAAAGAAGGAATGGAAGAAAATGCAGGTTCAAAGGAAAGTCTTGATGAGATAAGAAAGGAAAGTCCTGATGAGCTATGTCCTGAAAACAGGAACATGGGTGAGATAGCGATGGATGAGATAGAGAATTCTCTTGATCTTGAAGGTGCTTCTGAACTGGTTACTTCCGCTCCTATGTCCATAAATGATGCCGATGAAATACTGCACGTCTCCTTATCCGATGATCTGAAGAAAGACTATCCGGATGATGTATCGGATATTGTTCCTGCCGAATCTGGTATTGAATCTAATATTGAACTTGATATTGAATCCAGTATTAAGTTCGATCTTGATTCTGATCTTGATTTTGATCTTGATTCTGATCTTGAATCCAGTATTAAATCCGGTTTTGAATCTGATCTCCTTTCAGGCTCTTCCAAAATCATTTTTAAGTCGGCTTCTCCATCTAAAACTGCTTCTATGCCACTTCCAGATCTCTCGTATCTCTCTCTTGAATCCGAAGCTATAGAGTATTCTGGGCAGGAAGCTTTTCCCTTTGAAGGCTTTGCAGGATACGATGATAACGCTCAGATTTCTCCAGCTTCAGAAGCCTTTGGGATTGTCACTACGGGCATAGAGCCCCTAGAATTAACTCCTTCTGGAGCTGTAATTACCGGCTATATTACATCAGCTCGACGGGGCGAGATAAGACTGGGAACATATGTTGTTGTACCTTATGAAAACGGAGAAAAACTCTTTGCTAGGGTGGGAAAACTCCAGTACAGGCAGGAGTTTGTAGTAGATGATGCAACTGAAATTCACTCAAGGCGTATACTCAGTTCCCGTAGAAATTCTGTAAATGAAGACGATTACAAGTTCCTTGCCTGTCTTGATCCACTCTGTATTCTGTACACAAAGCCCGGAGGTCCACTTACGCGGCGCATGGCAGACCGGATTCCCCATCCTAACACTCCTATTCTGCCTGTTACTGATAGGCTTGAGGTCCAGGTAGGGCTTAATATTCCTGAAGAAGGAATCTTTCTTGGCCACCTCAGTGTAGGGGGCGAACTTTTAAAGACTCATTCCGAGCCCGAAACGGTTGCATACTATCTCAGAAATGACTATTCCATGGGCGATCCCTTGATTTTCAGGCACATACTTATTTGCGGGAGCACAGGGACTGGAAAAACTTTCCTCTCAAAAAATATTCTTCGCCAGTTCCTGAATGAAAACAACAGGTACAGGCTGCGGAGCTCTCCTGACAAAGCCCGGAAAAATCCTTGCCTCGTGATTATGGACCCTCAGGATGAGTATTCCCAACTTTTTGAGGACAATGAAACCCTGAATGAAGACGATAAATTCCGGTTTGAATCCGAAGATGTGGCTTATGGCCGGGTTCTCTCTACAAAGGCTTTCGTGGCAAAAATCGACGGGCAAAGATATCCAGGGGATAAATCCAGAGCCGAGCAGATTGAATTTACAATTCCCTTTTCGCTTGTAGAACACAATTCCTGGCTTATTGCAGCAGCCGGAATGTCCGAACTCCAGTATATAGGGCTTGAAGTGCTTCTTGGAGATTTCTTCAAATCAAGCGTGCCCCATACCTATCAGAATTTCATCAACCATATTGATAACGAAGGTACTCGTTCCTACTATGTTGACAGTGGGAAATTGCATGAGTCCTCATATGACGGGATTGTAAGGAGAGTGAGGAATCCCTTCTTCTCGAAAGTTTTTGACCGGGACGCGATCTCAATTACTGAGCTTCTGGATAAAATCTTTAAGCCAGGGCAGGTTTCGGTATTTCCGACCGAGTATATAAGTGCTCCGAGAATCCGTGATCTTATAGTACTCACAATCATGAGCTTGATCGTGGACAATAAGTTGAGTACAACTGGAGAAAAAGCCATTAAAGAAATTCCGATCATTCTGGCGCTGGATGAAGCCCACCGTTATCTCTCAAAGGCAAGCGGGGAACATTCCCGCCTTATTATTTCTCGTTTTGCAGATGCTGCCCGCCAGGGCCGAAAAGAAGGATTGGGTCTCTTTTTAATCACCCAGGATCCCCAGGATATTGATGATACCGTTTTCAAACAAGTAAACACAAAACTGATCCTTAACCTCAACAACGATGCAGCTATCACGTCTCTTAAAGTCCCTAAAGAATATGAGCGGAGAATTCCCTATCTTAAGAAAGGACAGATGATAATCCATTCCCCTGATAACAGTGATATCGTGGAAATAGTAGGGCTTTCAAACTGTGTAGTCAGGCACCGTTAATTTCCTTCAGAGATACCTTAAGAAATGAAATTTAAGGTTGTTTTTTAAGTATATTTCTTAAGGCTGTTCTCAGGAATAATTCTTAAATTATCCGCGAATACTTATTCGCGGACAAGGTAGTAAGCAAGGACTCTAATAAAATTTAATTTCTTTTGGTTTCCATTTCCCTATTTTTTCTGGCAGTTGAGGGTAACAGGAGAAAGCGAAAGATTAACAGAAGAAAACAAAAAATGAACAGGAGAAAGCGAGAAGGTGAACAAAAAGCAAGAAATGAACAGAAAATGGTATATCGAGATGAGAAATGTATAGGTAAATATGTAGAAAACGTGGAAAAAATGGTATATGGGATAGCGCGGATTTGAACCGCGGTCCAAGCGTCCCAAACGCTCGAGGATGGACCAAGCTACCCTACTATCCCAAGGGGTACGTCCTTTCAAAGGAGATTATCCTTTATATAGCTTTCGTTAGAACATGGGTCAGTCATGCTTTCTATGAAATTCTTCTCAAAATCAAAATTATTTTACCTGTTTGATTTTTTTCAGATATCCAATTTTTCGTGGAATTGAGTTTTTTCCTGAGGTCATTTAGGTTGTTTTTTTCACTTCCAGCGGAGATAAATCTCGTTTTCTATCCCGAGCAGGTCGAGAGTTCTTCCCACCATCGTATCTATGAGATCTTCGAGAGTCCTGGGCCGTGAATAAAAGCCTGGACAGGCTGGAAGGATGCTTGCACCCGCTTTTTTAGCCCTGAGCATATTCTCGATGTGTATCAGGTTAAGCGGGGTTTCTCGGGTCATCAGGATAAGTTTTCTCTCCTCTTTCAGGCAGACGTCTGCAGCCCTCGTAAGAAGGTTATCGGATATTCCGTTTGCCACGGCTGCTAGGGTTTTCATGCTGCAGGGGGCGATAATCATTCCCTCTGTCCTGTGAGAGCCGCTGGCTATTGGCGCTGAAAAATCTTTCTGGGCATGGCTCCAGGTTGCAAGTTTCTCCACTTCTTCAGGGGTATAATCAGTCTCAATCCTTATTATCTGGCTTGCAGCATCCGTTAAAACCAGATGGGTTTTAATTTCTTTTTCCGCCAGTACTTCAAGAAGGCGAATTCCATACTGAACCCCTGAGGCTCCGCTGATCCCTACCGTTATCTCCATTTTATCCCTGCTGTTAATGTTCCTGCTGTTAATGTTCCTACTGTTAATATTCCTGTTGTTAATGTTCCTGTTGTCAACGTTTCTGCCGTTATTTTCCATTGTTCATCTCTGTGCCGCTATTTCAATCCTTTATCTTGCCCTGTCAATTCGTTTTCGTTTTCATAAAAGGCGATGAAGCTTTCTACCATTTCCCCGGCGGCTGAGACTATATCCTTTATTTCTTCAGGGCTGATATCATCCTGGTGTATTCCGGCAACAAATACCGAAGCCTTTTTCGTTGCCCTGCTCACCTGCCTTGCTCCATGCAGGGCGAGATGTTCCTCCCGATGCCCGGGCATTGTTATTACCGATGAGCTTGCTCTCTGGCTTTTTTCATCAAAATGCCCTACGGCAACAGCTCCCACATGTTCCTCCCCACCGGTAAGGGTCAGCAGGAAATCTTGTCCAATCTTTTTTGCGTCAAGTACAATTTCGATTTTTCCCACTTTCCGTTTAATATGAAACAAATCCCTACCTCGGTTCTCTACTTTACTTATCAGCTTCACTTATCTACTTCACAAGTCACTCAGCTTAAACTGTTTCGTAGATTTTTTAACATCAAAATAGTCTCTAGCAGCTTTTTCCACGGCTTTGCAGTGCTCTTTCGGGCTATACACTCCCATTCTCCAGTTATCCATATCGGCTTCCTGCAGGATGGAAACGAAATGGGAAGCCTCGTTAAGAGGGATCATTTTGTGGTCAGTCTTTATCATGGCCCGCATTTCCAGCATTTCAGGCGTCTTTGGAATGTCCACAAGCACATACTCAGGGTCAACTCCTGCCAGTTCTGCAATTTCGTTTTCTGCCCTTCGGATTCGGTCGCGGTGTCTAAGTACGTATTTTCCCACTTCTGCCAGACCAACATATAATGCTCGCTTATAGAGCTTGCGGGCATCCAGCAATCGTGAAAGTTCTCCTGCGTACCCAGTTGCGTTTCGCATGGATGCAATAAGGTCTGTATCATCCATCTGCCTGAGCCTGAGTGAGTCAAGTTCACTATTCTCGATCATATATTCCACTGCTCTGGAACACATAGCCTCCGAGATCCTTGTTACATGATGATAGTATACCGATGTATTCATCCAGAAACGTGAGACTAGAAGGGATTCTGCGGCTTTCAACCCTCCATAGTTTACAACGAGCCTATCCTCGTAAAAACTCATCTGGTTTATCAGGCGGTTGTAATCCACAACTCCAAAGGCTACGCCTGTATAATGGGCATCCCTAACAAGATAGTCCATTCTATCCACATCAATTTCGCTGCTAAGAATTTGCCCCAGAGAAGTTTCTCCTTTTATATGTTTTACAAGATTTCTGGGAGAAATTCCATGGTTGCCTAGGATATCTCTTATTTCTCCTTTTCCTAGGATTTCCTTTACATCATCATGTCTGTGCCGCGTATATTTGTAAATAACATTCTCGGTAACATGAGAAAAAGGTCCGTGCCCCACATCATGTAGAAGAGCAGCAGCTTTTATCTCGACTTTTTTTTCCTCTTCAATCGAGTCAAGATTTCTGGTTAGCATAGAAGCGAGGTGCATTGCTCCAAGTGAGTGTTCAAAACGCGTATGATTTGCTCCTGGGTAGACAAGGTTTGAAAAGCCAAGCTGCTTGACTCTCCTTAGGCGTTGAACCTGGGGAGTTGAAAGAAGATCCTGAACTAAATCATCTAGTTCGATATACCCGTGAACAGGATCAAGGACAACCTTCATCATTCTTTAGACAGATTTCATTATATATTGCTGTTACTATTACTCTGGTACCGTAAATTTTGCAAAAATCCCCGCGACCCGAAAGTTTAGAAGAAAACCGGAAAAGGTATTATCATGATTATATTTTCAGGCGGCACCGGAACTCCAAAGCTCCTTGACGGGCTCAAGGAAATCCTCCCTCCGGAGGAACTGACCGTTGTTGTAAACACTGCCGAAGACCTCTGGGTTTCGGGAAACATGATTTGTCCTGATCTGGATACAGTGCTCTATCTGTTCTCAGACAAGATTGACCGAAAGAAATGGTGGGGTATAGAAGACGACACCTTTCTGACTAATGAGCGTATGCAGGAACTTGGTGTCACGGAAAGCATGAAACTTGGGGACTGCGACAGGGCAACCCATATTATTCGCTCGAATTTCATCCGGAATGGAGTCTCCCTTACAGACGCAACTTTAAAACTTGCGTCCACTTTCGGAATAAATGCAAGAGTTTTGCCAATGTCTGACGATCCTGTTTCCACTTATATAGAAACTCCTGAAGGAACTATGCATTTTCAGGATTTCTGGATCGGGAATAACGGAGAACCCGAAGCACTTGGGATTGATATCAGGGGAATTTCCGAAGCTTCAATTTCTCCAAAGGTACTCGAAGCTCTGGAAAATGATAATGATATCCTTATAGGTCCAAGTAACCCGATCACGAGTATAGGTCCTATTATTTCCCTGCCAGGCATGAAAGACATACTGCAAAAGAAAAAGGTTGTGGCAGTCAGCCCAATTATTGGCAATACCCCTGTAAGCGGTCCTGCCGGGAAATTAATGCAGGCATCAGGGCTTGAGGTCTCTTCATTGGGAGTCGCAGAATATTATCAGGACTTCCTAAATGTTTTTGTTTTCGATGAGAGAGATCAGGCGGACGAATTCGCATTTGAAAGGCTTGGATGCCGTGCCACCCGCGCCGACACTCTTATGACCTCAACTGAAAAAAGCAAGGAACTGGCAGAGATCGTAGTAGGGCTTTTCGATACTATTGTCTGCCCTTAACTTTTTTCTTCTTTACCAACTTTGACTTTAGAAACAAAGCCAATTAAGGACTTCATGCAGTAACTTCTTGATGACTGGGATTTTTGCTTATAACGTGAGATGTTTTATTTTCATAATAATCTCTAGCATATTGACTATCCAATAAAGTAAAAGGGTTATTCTTCATAGGCAGCACCTGTCCCACAATAACCCTGACTTTTACATAGCCTGTGTCATTAACTTTTGCTAATAGTAGATTTAAATACTGACCTCTGTATCTATCAGGCCACTCCGTTGGATCATTATTTGCACTCAAAGAGATCTCGAAGGACACGTTTTCTCCTCCTTTTAGATTATCGCTTAAGTAAACGTAGGTATTATATGTGGGGCTTGAAGCGTATTTTGTGTATTCTCCATAAGGGACCGAAGAAGTATTAGAAACGTTTTCAACGGGGAACAATATCGGGCTTCCATTATTTATGGGATCAAAAATATCAAAATAGTCTGCAACAAAATTTGCACTAAAAGAAATATCCTGTATCCTGGATTCATTTGTCCTGAATCCAAGCATATATCCTTTCTCAGTTTCCGCAATGAAGGTTGTCCAACCTCCTAGTGTTGTTTTGTTGTCAAAAGTTTCAGTTGCATTTTCAAAATAGGGACCTTTGCGGTATTTTTCAGGCCAGTTTTCGATTTCATGCACCAGCTCCTGGGTAAAATAAGGGTCTTTCTGAGCAGGAGGGGTAAAAAATCTGCCTTCCTTAGATGCTGGTATAGGAACCATTATTACAGTAGGTCCCAGCACATCTCTTCCGGAAAGGCCCCCTACCCTGACATCATATAGACAATTATAATGTTGACTTCTATCCCTCCAATCTTTCGCGTCCATATAAATAGCATGGAACCACATGCTCACGACAATGCTCCCTCCAACAAGAATAATCAAAACAGTAATAAGTAACAGATTTCTTTTTCTCACTTTTACTCGCGCCCCCATATTTTAAAAAAATGTTGAGAGTTATCCTCTCACATAATTTACAAGCCCCTTATTGTATTTTGTCGCCTCCCGCAGGCCATACATTGTAATTGCTATAACGTCAGGGTTTGACCCAAAAGTAGTTGGATTGTAATACACCAGTTTATATAAAGTATCTACATCGGGGTGTGTTGAACTTGCCAAATTTTCTGCTGATTGTTTAGGATTTGTTATTGTGTAGTAAGTGTTAGTCGCATTTACGACATCTCCATATTTTTGTCCTGTATCCCAGTTATTATATACGTATGACTCATAGGAAGTGTGAACCCATTGATTTTGATACTGATCAACTTCACAACCTGTATGCATAGGGTTCCCTAAATCAGACATGTAATGAGTTGCATATCCAAGGTGTTGATACGCGCTTGTAAGTTGACTGTTACTATAGTAAGCTTTAGCATTATTTGTAAGGTTTGCACAATTTACATGAGCGTAGCCAGTCGTAGGAACAACCGGGTTATAGTAGTGGTTATAGGACTGCCAGAATCCTGAATCCCAATCATCTGGGTCGTCGGCGTAATCACTTGCAGTTTGCGCATAATTTATACTGACTCCCATCTTTCTGCACGCACTATATGTCATTTTATTGTGAGTATTTCCAGCCCATTGAATCCCAATGCCTTTATTTCCATACTTATGATTAAGATATTCAGAAGTAGCGTTACTAATTTCCTCAAGAGTTTGGTAATCTTCTTCAGTTATCTTATCAGGATACCTTTTCCAAATGTCTTCCATTTCTTTTTTCATTTCTTTCTTTTCTTCATTGGAAACATAGCAATTGTCAATATAACTAAAGAAGATTTTTTGCTGATTTTCGTCTGCCTCGAGTAAGTACCAATAAGGCATCTTAGATGTTGTACTCAGTGTTATAATCGGCTCAGGCTCTGGGACACTATACTCGATTTCCTCAACAGCTTTCTCAGTTATCTTTTCAGTAAATGGCTTAGCACAAGAGGCTGGCACAAACACCATGCTCACCAGCAGCATTGCCAAAATCAAGATTCTTAGTCCAAATTTCTTCGTTCTTATCATATCTTTACTTAGTTTCTTTACTCCAGAGGCAGGATCAAACAAGCCTTAAGTACTTACAAGTCTATGATTTTCTTGCCTCTGGGCATATGGAGTTCAAAGTGGCTCCTGAAAGGTTATTTTTGAACTCCATAAACTAATTTAGTATAACTTCTATATATTTTTTGACCAAATCCTCTGACAATATTAGAGACAGGAAAATTTAGAGACCTGAAATAGAAAAACAAAGGTTAATTAGAATTTATAGACAGAACTTACTTATAAGGTAATCGCTGTTGGCTGTTTCTTACTTGAGCTTTAAATTTTGAGTTAACCTATTGAAGTGTAAGCTGTGCACGTTCCAAAAGAGGGAAACCGGAAGCTAATATATAAATCACACAATATATAGACTAAAAAATTATCGTGGAACTAGTTCAATAAATATCAAATTTTTAAGAAAGTAATTAAAAAAACATTAGTACAATTGATGCTATAGGCTAATGTAATAGTATCTAAACTCTAAAAAAGTTACTAGTTCAAATTAAAAATACAGGCTGAAAAAGTAGAAGTTATTATTTCTCCCTTTTATTATTTTCCTGGATAAGCTTAACGGTTTGCCTGTGCAGGGTTACTATAAGATCGCTCAGCATCCCGAAGATGAACATCTGAAGTCCGAATATAATAAACAGGGTCGTGAGAACTGAAAGGAGAACATGGGTGATATCATTGAACCACTCGACTACCACATAGGTTCCCGTAAACAAACCTGCAATAATAAAAAGAAGACCTATGATTCCGAAATAAAACATCGGATTATAAACTTTTGCAAGCCTGTAAATTGTAGACCCTATTCTAAACCCATCTTTAAGAGGATTTAGCTTGGTTGCGCCTTTTTCATTTCTTGGGAGATATGTGATTGGAACTTCTTCAACTCTTTGTTTTTTAAGAATACACTCTACAGAGATCTCAGTCTCAATCTCAAAACCTGTTTTATTAAGCTCAAGTTCCCTTACGCTTTCAAGCGTAAATGCACGATAGCCGGAAAGAATATCTTTAAGATCCGCTCCATATGCAACGTCAAAAAACAGATTTATTATGCGGTTGCCTACAAGGTTAAGTTTTGTAAAAGCGCCAGGGGAGTAATTCTCAAGCCTGTTGCCTATGACGTGGTCGGCTCTGCCCTCCAGAATAGGCTTGAGGAGAGAACGAGCTTCTCGGGCAAGATACGTTCCGTCGCCATCAACCATTACTACATAAGAGCTCTCTATAAGCCCGAAAGCCTGAATCATTGCCTGTCCTTTACCTTTTCCGATCTGAATGACAACTCTTGCGCCTTCGGCTTCTGCGATTTGATCTGTGCCGTCCTTGCTATTCCCATCAATTACCAGAATATTGGAAAAACCTTCCTGCCTAAAATCCTTGATAATCTGTCCTATTGTTGAAGCTTCGTTCAAGGTAGGAATAAGAATGCAAACGTCTGCGCTGTTCACGTTTCACACATATCCTTTGTCGGAATCTCTACGCGTGCCGCGGAATCCATTTTGTTGTAAAATTATATAAACACCTTATTTCCAGAAAAATGGTATATAACTAATAAATTAAGGGTTCTTATAAAAGCCCCATGTTGTCGAGCTGCTTGCGGACTACTTGGACACCCTTCTCGCAATCTTCAGGGGTCTTGCCGCCCGTAACTACCAGTTTTCCGGAGCTGAAGATAAGCACAACTACTTTGGGCTCATAGATCCTGTACACAAGCCCAGGAAACTGCTCAGGTTCATATTCAATGTTTTCAAGTCCAAGTCCTATTGCAATTGCATTCAAGTTTAAAATAGCATGCAAGTCTGCCGAAGCAACAATATTCTGGACAGTAATCTGGGGGTTCTCAATGGTCTTAATCCCTATACTGTTCAACTTTTTCGCCATATTGCCAATAACTGTGTGTACATCGGCAACGTTTTTCGCCCCTGTACAGACAACCTTACCGGAAGTAAATACCAGAAAAGCAGCTTTAGGATCTGAAACCCTGTAAACGAGCCCGGGGAACTTCTGCTTGTTGTACTCGGCCCCTTCGAATTGAGATTCGATAACAGTTAAGTCGAATTCTTCAGCGAGCTTGGTAGATGCAACCACATTTTCGATCTTGATGCTAGATTCGCTCATTAGTCAACCCTCAGTATATAAAGCAAAAGTAATATCCTCTAACCAGTATATAAAGCTATAGTTAAATACCATACATACTATATAAATGCTTTATATATCAATATAAATGCGACGGAAAAATTTAAATTTAAGGCGCCCGTGCCCTCAAAAAAATTAATAGAGATGCCAACAGTCAGATCATTTTATAGATTCATCATTTTTCAAATTTCCTAAGACCTTCAAGAATAGAATCATACTTAGTACAGACTCTCTGGAGAAGATCGCCCTCAACACTACGATGCGTGGGTATCAAAATTTGAGCCCCTTTTTCAATTTTAACCCCATTTTTTGAAGTTCCATAATCAGGTGCAATAAGCACTCCGTCTGCTGAAATTCCAAGAGAAAGATCGTTTACGATTCTTGAAACCATTTCAGTTGCCGGTTTTACCTTTTTCTCGATAAGGACAGCAGAAGAAACGTATCTTTCTCTGGTTTCCCGAATTTTCTTAATATTATTTTCCACTATTTTGAAGTCAACTTCATCGGGAAGTTCTTCAGTAAGTAAAGCAATTGCTTCGATAACGTCTTCAAAAGTTGTAGAATGCATCTCAAGAATTTCTCCGTCGCAATACTGCCGTACAGTATCAGAGTAGCCAGCCGAGATCACGACAAGATCTGCCTCAAGCAGGCGGGAAATTTCCTCCTTCGAAGGTGAGTAAGCATTGGCAACAAAGTATTCCCTGATCCCGCACATAATCATAAGAGATTCATACATTGGAGTCACGACAACGATCTTCTTTCCTATCCAGAGGTTGATCTCACTCTGGCCACCCTGGGATTTTAAAAGCTCAAGAATTTTCTCTTTTATGGCTTTAGGATCATTTCTTTTAAGCCCAAAATAATCTGCAAAAAGCGGGGTTGTAGAAAGTTGTCTGCTTCTCCCGTAAGGCACAGATTCTACAAAACCTCGTTCTATAAGATCTTTTATATGATCATAAGCCCCGCTTCCTCTCATATCAACAAGTTCGGACTGAAGCAAGGGCTGGTAATAAGCAATCATAGAAAGGGTACGGAGTTTAGGGGCTGAAAGCTCTTTTGGAGCAACCTCCCGCATAAGTTCGGAGTATTCAGGCTTGACCTGCATGACATATCGTTCCCCAAGGTCAAGGATCTCAATTCCTGAGCCCCTGGAAGAATAAGCTTCTGTCAGTTTCTGTACTGCCGAAAGGACAACTTTTTGGGGTTTTCCAGTGATTTTCTCAAGTTTTTCAAGGCTTACTGCCCTGCAAGCAGCAAAAAGTACGGCTTCGATAATCTCAAACTCACTCATGAATCTTACTCCCTGATTTAGTTTCAGGCTTCAAAAGCTCGGCTTTTGGGTTCATAGTTTCATGAAACAGAGGAGGATTGTTCTCAGTGGAAAAACCGGATTCCTCTCCCGGATAAATATATAGTTCATCGAAAAGTTCGTTCTGGAAAAGCCAGATCTTTCTGGTTGAAGCAAGGAAAAGAAGAGACAGGTAATCCATTATTCTGTCTTCACTTTTTTCCAGAAAGCTAGAAAAAACTACTACAGGCTGCTTCGCAAATTGTTTGGCAAGGCTTGCCCATATCATTGTCAGACGTGAGCTAATGGTTTCTTCGTGCGCAATGCCCAGGACGTCCCCGGTAGTAAGCTGGGGTCGAAGCTCGGATTCTTCTGAAATCTGGCTGGCTTTTTTTTTGTTTTTTCTGGAAAGGCTTTTTTCGGCTTTTTTGAGTTCAAGAATCAGTTCATTGAGTGTAACCGGTCTCGTGGAAATCCTGCGGACAGGAAATTTCGGAACAGGAAATTCCTCGGGCTCAGGGAAATCGGGATCGTCAAGAAAACCTGGATCGAACGAATCAACCTCTTCCTCCTCTTCCCCCAAAATTCCCGAGGATTTCATGCGAAGGAGAATAGCAGAATAAAGAAGGGTCCTTGAGGAAATTCTAAGGTCCATCTGTTTGAGTTCTTCCACCCTTCCCAGAAAGCTGTCAGTAAGCTGCACAATATCTATATCCCAGGGATCGATTTTTCCATCTCGCGAAAGCTCAACCAGAATACCCAAAGGTTCGTAAGTCTTAAATTCCGAGATGTCAAGCAGATCCCAGTCAATTCCAAGGCATGATAGCGTGCCTGACAGCCCATAAGTTTCGGGATCTGCAAAAAGAGAATCATTTTCCCCGGATTCATGAACTTTACGGGCTTGAAGTCGAGGAATCTCAAGCACTACATTCGTGTTATCCAAAAGTTCAGCCATTAAGCTTCACCCCAGTAATGCTCGTGAGATTATTTTCCTGCATTGTAACCCCTATTGTCCTGGATGCGGCCTGAATCATAGGTTTTCTTAAGGAAACAACAATAAACTGGACTTTTGATCCTGAGGCTTTAACACGCCTTGAGACCCTTTCCACATTCCAGCCGTCCAGAAACATATCAATTTCATCAAAAGCATAGAAGGGAGCAGGACGGTATTGCTGGATCGCAAATATAAAAGCAAGCGCGGTAAGACTTTTTTCCCCACCTGACATTGCTTCTATCCGCTGGAGAGTTTTTTCCTTTGGCTGCGCCTGAATAGTCATCCCTCCTGCAAAAGGATCATCAGGATCGTCAAGCAAGAGCTCACCCGTGCCGTCGGAAAGCTCATGGAAAATCTCCTTGAAATTGGCATTAATGCCTGTATAGGATTCCATAAAGGCATCTCGCTTTAACTGCTCATACTGGTCGATGCGCTCAAGGAGCTGCTCTCTCTCGGTAAACAGAGTATCCCTTTTCCCCTGTAAATCCGAAAGCCTGAGTTCTACCTCATTATACTCGTCAATTGCCCGCATGTTTACGGGCTCAAGCCGCCTGAGGGCTTCATCGATTGCCTGAATCCGCATATAAACGGTTTCATAATTCGGGACCTCATCAGTCTCTTCCAGCCCTCTTTTGTGGATTTCTTCGACAAGCTGTTTTTCCTGGTCAAAAAGTGCATTCTTCGTAGCTGTGAGCGTAAGCACCTGCTGCCTTGCCTTTTCAAGTGTGGTTGAAGCAATACTTACTCTGCGCTTGACAGCATTGTGCTCAGCTTGAACTTTTTCCCGCTCTTGTTGAAGTCCTATAAGTTCATCCGAAAGTTCAAACTCCCTTGCTTTCTTTACCTCGAGTTTTTCCTCAAATTCCTTTATTTTTACCTTCAGAGAGTTAACTTTCTCCAGTCTTGAGGCTTTCTTCTCATCGAGCTCCCGGATGAGTTCCTTAGCTTCAATAATTTTCTGTTCAGCATATTCTTTTTCAAGCTGCAGGGCGTTCTGGGTAGCTTCAATATCTCGGATTCGGCTATCAAGCCTGCGGAGTTCCTCGTCAACAAATTCTATCTTTTTATTGATTTCAGGCAAAGGAGAATCTGCAAGCTTTTCTTCAAGTCCAGAGATCTGTATCTCAAGTTCGGATACTACCTCCTCCTTATCAGCTTTTTCAGCAATTACTCTGTCCATCTCAGCCCTGAGTTCGGTTTTGGACTCCTCAATTGCTTTGAGATCGGCCTGTTTAGCCTCAAGAAGTTCAGCAAGTTTTGTTTCCCTACCTGCGATTTCCTCAAGCTGATGTTCCTTTCTTGAGATTGTTGCCTCGTTGTCCCGGATTTTCCGGCTTAACTCGAAAAGATGGCTTTCAATACTGTCCTGTTTGCTTATGGCTGCATTCCGGCTTGCATCTAGAGACTTTATCTCCTCTGCAAGTTCGAGCAGTTTATCTTTTTCTGCAGCCGCAAAGGAAATTCCCGATTTAGACGAGATTGACCCTCCTACCATTGCTCCGCTCTTTTCAAGAAGTTCACCTTCAAGAGTGACCATTCTTGCTCTGCCCATAAGGCGGCGAGCACTTGCAAGGTTTTCCATAACAAGAGTATCCTGAAAA